>Ga0335070_10001869_pt1 | contig 24446 bp, 17 predicted proteins | sample Lox_Sample_13_FD_206722 | JGI IMG/M metagenome (GOLD analysis project Ga0335070, IMG submission 206722) | Soil microbial communities from Loxahatchee National Wildlife Refuge, Florida, United States - Lox_Sample_1.3 | ecosystem: Environmental > Terrestrial > Soil > Wetlands | place: USA...
CCTTCCGGGGAAGCTCCTCGTCCGGACCCCGGTCCCCGGGCTCCTCGCCGCCGGGGCGTACGCCGCCTCGGAGCTTTTCCTGGGCGGCGTGCCGACCGCGCTCTGCACGGGCAGCCTCGCGGCGGATTATATTCTGGGCGGCTGAGAAGGGGGACGCGCGGCTGGGCGCGGGCTCTCAGCCCTCACCGCCGGCCGCTAGGCGAGGACCTTGAGCAGGTGATAGTCGTCGCCGACCTCGCACGTCTTCGGGCGGATGGCGGTTTCCAGGGGCACGTGCTCCAGCGCCCCGTGCCTGAAGCTGACGCAGATGTCGGAGGCGCCTCCGGCCAGGGCCTCGACGGCGGCGTGGCCGAGGCGGGCGGCCAGGATCCGGTCGAGGGCCGTCGGCCGGCCGCCCCGCTGGATGTGACCGAGGACGGCGATCCTCGTTTCGAGCCCCGTCTCCCGGGTGACGGCGGCGCCCACGTCCTCGGCCCTGGCCCTGCCTTCGGCGACGATGACGATCCAGCTGGCCTTGCCGCGCGAGCGGCCCTCGGTGATCTCCCGGCACATCGCCGCGAGGTCGAAGTCCCGCTCGGGCAGAAGGACCTCCTCGCAGCCGCCCGCCAGGGCGACCTGCATGGCGATGTAGCCGCAGCGCCGGCCCATGACCTCGACGATGAAGATCCTCTCCAGGCTCGTGGCCGTGTCGCGGATCTTGTCCAGGGCGTCCAGGGCGACGTTGACGGAGGTGTCGGCGCCGATCGTGAGGTCGACGCCGTTGACGTCATTGTCGATCGTCGCCGGGACGCCGACGACCTGGACCCCGTAACGCGTGGCAAGGACGTGGGCGCCCGTCAGGGAGCCGTTCCCGCCGATCACGACGAGGCCGTCCACGGCGCGGTCGCGGAGGGCGCGCGCGGCACGGGCCTGCCCTTCCTCGGTGAAGAAGCGCCCAGAGCGGGAGCTCTTGAGGATCGTGCCGCCGAGGTTGATGATGCTCGAGACCGAGCGGCGGTCGAGGGGCACGAGGTCGGCGTCGACAAGCCCGTCGTAGCCGCGCAGGACGCCGAGCACGTCGAGCCCGGCCGAGGTCGCGGTGCGGACGGCGGCCCGGATGGCGGCGTTGACCCCGGCGCAGTCCCGGGTCAGGATGGCGATGCGGTCCACCGCGCCATTATACCTCAATTCGGGAGGGACAGTCCGCCCTTCCAGGAAGTATCGCGAGGGTCCTGTCGCGGCTTGAAAGCAGGATCTTCACTCAAGGTATTTCCCAGAGGCGAGGCGCCGGGTCACTCCGCCTCACTTCTGCCGGTCGCTTCTAAGGATCCGCTCCCTGCCGGCCGGGGGCCTCTGGGCCGCGCCCCCCGATCACGACTGGAGTCCCGCGGGACTATCCCTTCCTTCTTGATATTGGAAGCCTCCGGCCGTAGAATGGAATGCGGCTCCCGCGGCGCGGGGGCTATTCTCGGAGAAAGGGAGGTCCACGCATGGCCAACAAGAGATTCGCCATCGGCTGCCTGGTCGTCCTCGTCCTGGCGGTCCTCATCGTCGGGCTGTACGCGGCCGGCGTCTACAACTCGCTCGTCAGGCTCGACCAGAAGGTTCAGTCTCAATGGGCCCAGGTCGAGAACCAGTACCAGAGGCGGGCGGACCTCGTCCCGAACCTCGTCGAGACGGTCAAGGGCGCGGCGGATTTCGAGAAGTCGACCTTCACCGCCGTCACCGAGGCCCGGGCCAAGGTCGGCCAGGTCCAGATCGCTCCCGGCCAGCTCAATGCCGAGAACTTCGCCAAGTTCCAGGAGGCGCAGGACGGGCTGTCCTCGGCCCTGTCGCGGCTGCTCGTCGTCATGGAAAAATACCCCGACCTCAAGGCCACCGAGAATTTCAAGACCCTCCAGGCCCAGCTCGAAGGGACCGAGAATCGGATCGCCGTCGAGCGCATGCGCTTCAACGAGGCGGCCCAGGCCTTCAACACGCGGCGGATGAGCTTCCCGGCCGTCCTCATCGCCGGGCTCTTCGGCTCGCGCTTCGCCGAGAAGCCTTACTTCAAGGCCCAGGCCGGCGCCGAGACGGCCCCCAAGGTCAAGTTCTAGGCGCCCGTCCGTGACCGTCCGAGCCCGCCTCCGCCCGCTCGCCCTCCTTGCGGCCCTGCTGCTGGCCGCGGCCGGAGGCCTCCGCGCCGCCGAGGAGGCGAGGATCCCGCCGGCGCCCACGCGCTGGGCGACGGACGCGGCCGGGTTCCTCTCCGCCGACACGGTCGATTCCCTGGACGTACGGCTCGAGGCCTTCGAGCACGAAACCGGCCACCAGGTCCTCGTCTACGTCGGCCGGACGACGAACGGCGTCCCGATCGAAGATTGGGCGGTCAAGGCTTTCGAGGCCTGGAAGGTCGGCCGAAAGGGCCTCGACGACGGCCTCGTCCTGTTCATCATGGCCGAGGACCGGAAGGTCAAGATCGAAGTCGGCTATGGGCTCGAGGACCGCGTGACCGACGCCGAGGCCTCCCGGGTCATCAACGACATCCTCATCCCGGGGTTCCGCAACGGGCAGCAGGACGCGGCCGTCTCGGAGGCCGTCACGAGCCTCCTCGCGACGATCTACGGACGCGACGAGGGGCGGGGACTGGAACGTCCTGCGGGACCCTCGGCCAACAGGCGCGGCCGTTCGACCGTCGGCACGGTCTTCATCATCATCGCCGGCATCTTCTTCCTCATCCTCCTCGTCACCCACCCCGCCCTGGCCCTGTGGCTTCTCTTCAACATCTTTTCCGGCGGCGGCCGCGGCGGGGGAGGCTGGGGCGGAGGCGGGGGCGGCGGCTACAGCGGCGGCGGCGGCCGCTCGGGCGGCGGCGGCGCCTCCGGGTCGTGGTGAGGGAGGGTGCGATGACGGTCCGCGGCAGGCGCAAGCTGATGAAGGCGGTCGACATCGAGCGGGTCAAGACGGCCATCCGCGAGGCCGAGCGCGAGACCTCCGGGGAGATCCGGGTCTCCGTGGCCCCGTATTTCTGGGGCCCGGTCCGGCGCGTCGCCGAGCGGGCCTTCGAGCGGCTGGGCATGCGCAAGACCCGGCAGCGCAACGGCATCCTGTTTTTCTTCGTCCCCTCACGCCGCCGCTTCGTCGTCCTCGGCGACGAGGGCATCGACGCCGCGGTCGGGCAGGACTTCTGGGACTCCCTGGCCTCCATCCTGTCCGCCCACTTCCGCAAGGGCGAATTCACCGAGGGGCTGGTCCGGGCCATCGGCGAGGCGGGGGCCAAGCTGGCCGCCCATTTCCCTTGCGACCCCGCGACCGACGTCAACGAGCTCCCCGACGACGTCGACTTCGGAAAATAGGGTTCGCTCCCTGCCGGACGGGTCCCGTCCGCGCCGGTCCACGGTCATGGTGGCGCCAAGGCCGTCCTTATCCCCCGGCCCCGGGAACCTGTCCCGGTTCCCCCGTCGCAAGGTCGACGGGCCCCCCTCCAAACGGGGGCTTTCGGACGGCCCCGGCGCCACCTGCGCCTGCCTCCGCCCGTCCTCAAGGGAGTCGGCGGGACTGGCACCGGCCGCTTGCCCGCTTCAGCTAAATGAAACGGAGAGCGTAGGGGCGGTTCCCGAAGGGAGGCATGGGCAGGCCGAGCGGGCACGGATGGGCATCGAAGGTCCCAGAGCGAGGCCTGTCCTTGAGCGGGTTGGACTCGCCGGGGCCAACCCGCGTCCGAACGCAGGGAACACCCCGAGCTCGATCTCGTTATGGCGGGCGCGTTTTGACGCCGGCGGCCGGAATGTGCTACAAATCCCCTCTTCGCAGCCTGATCGAAGGGAGGACGGATGAAAAAGATGACCGCCATTCTCTGCGCCATGATCGTCGTCGCGGCCCTCGCGGCCTGCCACAGCACCCAGACGCGGCTCTCGTACCCCGTGACGAAGAAGGTCGACCAGGTCGACGACTATTTCGGCACGAAGGTCGCCGACCCCTACCGCTGGCTCGAGGACGACAACGCCCCGGAGGTCAAGGCCTGGGTCCAGGCCGAGAACGCCGTGACCTTCGGCTACCTCGACAAGATCCCCTTCCGGCCGAAGATCAGGGCCCGGCTGACCGAGATCTACAATTACCCGCGCTATTCCTCGCCTTTCCGGGCGGGCGAATACTATTTCTTCTACAAGAACGACGGGCTCCAGAACCAGTCGGTCTGCTACATCCAGAAAGGGCTCGACGGCGCGCCGGAGGTCTTCTTCGACCCGAACGCCCTGTCCCCGGACGGCACGGTCCGCCTGGGGATCGTCAGCCTGTCCAAGGACGACCGCTACGTCGCCGTGTCGCGCGGCGAGGCCGGCTCCGACTGGTCCGAGCTCCGGGTCATGGAGGTGGCGACGAAGAAGGAGCTCCCGGACCGCATCCAATGGGTCAAGTTCTCCGGCGCGGCCTGGCAAGGCGACGGCTTCTATTACAGCGGCTACGAAAGACCGGCCCCGGGCCAGGAGCTCAAGGCCAAGAACGAGTTCCAGAAGGTCTTCTTCCACAAGCTCGGCGACCCGCAGGAGAAGGACGCCTTGGTCTGGGAGGACAAGGCCCACCCCCTGCGCTATGTCGGCGCCGAGACGACCGAGGACGAGAAGACGCTCTTCCTCGTCGTGTCCGAGGGCACGAGCGGCAACGAGCTCTACGCCAAGGACCTCACGAAGAAGGGGGCCGGCTTCGGGCTCCTCGTCAAGGGCTTCGACTTCGACAGCTCGCCCATCGATTCCGTGGCCGGCAAGGTCCTCGTCTACACCAACGTCGACGCTCCGAATTTCCGCGTCGTCGCCGTCGACCCGGCCAAGCCCGCCCAGGAGAACTGGCAGACCGTCATCCCCGAGAAGCCGGAGGTCCTGAGCGGGGCCAACGCGGCGGGCGGCTGCCTCTACTGCAACTACCTCAAGGACGCCAACACCAAGGTCTATCAGCACGACCTCGCCGGCAAGCTCGTCCGCGAGATCGAGCTCCCCGCCCTCGGCACGGCCGGCGGCTTCGGCGGCAAGCGGGACGAGAAGGTCCTCTTCTACACCTTCACCTCGTTCACCTACCCGCCGACGATCTACAAGTACGACCCGGCCACGGGCCGGTCCGAGGTCTTCCGCAAGAGCGAGGTCAAGTTCGACCCGGCCGCCTACGAGACGGCGCAGGTCTTCTACGCGAGCAAGGACGGGACAAGAGTCCCGATGTTCATCGTCCACAAGAAGGGCCTGGCGCTCGACGGCCGGAACCCGGCCCTCCTCTACGCCTACGGCGGGTTCAACATCAGCATGCAGCCCGCCTTCAGCCCCGCCAACATCATCCTCCTCGAGAACGGCGGCATTTACGCCCTGGCCAATATCCGTGGCGGCGGCGAGTACGGCGAGGCCTGGCACAAGGCCGGGATGCTCCTCAGGAAACAGAACGTCTTCGACGATTTCATCGCCGCCGCGGAGTTCCTCGTCCGCGAGAAATACACCTCGAAAGGTCTTCTCGCCGTCGAGGGCGGCTCGAACGGCGGCCTTCTCATCGGCGCCGTCATGACCCAGCGGCCGGACCTCTTCCGGGTCGCCCTGCCCGCCGTCGGCGTCATGGACATGCTCCGCTACCACAAGTTCACGGTCGGCTGGGGCTGGGCCGTCGAGTACGGCTCGAGCGACGACGAGAAGGACTTCCGGAACCTCTACGCCTACTCCCCCCTGCACAACATCAAGGCCGGGGTCTGCTACCCGGCGACGCTCGTCACGACGGCCGACCACGACGACCGCGTCGTGCCCGCCCACTCCTTCAAGTTCGCGGCGACGCTCCAGGAGAAGCAGGCCTGCGCCAACCCCGTCCTCATCCGCATCGAGACCCGCTCCGGCCACGGCTCGAGCAACCTGAGCAAGGCCATCGACGCCCTGACCGACCAGTGGTCGTTCATGTTCTTCACGATGGGGGTGACGCCGGGGTATAAGTGAGGGCCCGCTTTCGGGAAGAAGGGATCGCTTCGGGGGACCGGCCCGCGGGGGCGGTCTCCCGGGCCTCTTGGGGGAAGGACGCGGACGCCGCGGGAACCTAGCGCTTGTCCGGCGCGCCCTGCTTGCCGGCCTCGACCTGGCCCTTGAGCCGGGCCACCTCGTCCTGAACGCGCTGGAGCTTCTGCGTCGTGGTCTCGATCTGCTGGAGGATGGCGTCTTTGGGCGTCATCGTGTCGAGGCTGTTGGACTGTTGCATCAGCGAGTTCAGCTTGGTCGTCAGCAGGTCGACGAGCTCCTCGGCCGCCTTCAGCCGGGAGGCCGTGTCCGCGCCCGGGCCGGACTCGGCCTTGCTGAAGAGCTCGGGACCGTTCTTGATGACCGTCGGGTTCATGACGACCCCGTCCGCGCCGGCCGGCTCGCCGCTCGGCAGGACCGTGGGTTGGTTCGGGTCCTGCGCCTCGTCCGGGGTGCCGACGACGACGGCGGGTGTCTTGCGGACGGCGGCCAGGTCGGCGTTGGTGACGACCTTGGCCCGGTTCGTGCCGAGGGCGGCCCGGCGGGCCTTTTCCTGCTTGGCCAGGTCGGAGACGCTCTGGGCGTAGAGCGACCCGACGAGGGCCGCGAAAACCGCGATAACGATCGTTTTCTTCATCTTCGAACCACCTTCGTCATTGTCCCACGCCGGCCGGCCACCGTCAAGGCGGCCCCGGTTCCCGATGCGAAGAGGGGACAGTCCCCCCGGGAGGGGACTGTCCCTCTGGACGAGCGTCAGCGGATGACCTGGTAGACCTCGCGCCAGGACTTGATCTGGAGCAGCGCCCCGACCGGGTTGGCCAGCATTTCGATGGTCGAGTTGTACTCCTGCATGAAGACCTCTCTCTTGCTGATGCTCTCCGGCGCCGGCGTCCTCTGGATCTCGCCCAGGGTCACGGCCCGGCGGGCCTTGCTGACCATCTGCATGTACTCCGGAGGCACGGTGCTCGACGACCGCAGGGCCGAGCCGCCGATGGGGATGCCCGAGGCGACCCGGAGCTGGCGGGAATAGAGCCGGCCCGCCGCGTCCAGGTTCAGGCAGGGATTGACGTTCTCGATGCTGCCCGGCAGGGTCGTGAAATAGACCGTGAAGTCGGCCACGACCGGGTCGGCCCAGACCTTGTAGCCCGCGCCGAGCTCGCCTTCCTTCTTGTCGGAGGAGAGGTTGAGGGCCGTGGGGTTGCCCATGTACCAGTCGATGGTGACGCCCGACGCGCCGAGGTCCGAGAGGGCGATGAAGGAGTAGTCGCGGTTGGCCGGCGCGGCGTCGTCGCCGCCCGTGCCGAAGTAGACCTGGGGAATTCGGGTGTCGGAGTAGGGATTGATCCAGACGGCCGGCTTGGTGATGATCGGGTAGTTGCTGTAGTCCGTGTAGATCGTCGAGAACGTCCAGGAGCCGAGGGAGGAGTTGCCGACGTCCAGCCGGTAGAGGCGGCCGTCGAGGTCGGCGGCGTAGACGTAGTTGACGTAGCCGTCGGAGTTCGTGTCCACGGTCGTCGGCGAGGCCACGAAGGCCGGCTGGATGTCGGTGTAGGCGGAGCGCGGCGCCGTGAAGAGGCTCGTGTCGACGTCGCCGACCGTCGTCGTCCAGAGGACGGCCCCGGTATCGATGCGGACGACGTAGAAGGTGCGGCCGGCGACCTTCTGGCCGATGTTGTCGTAGCCGGAGCCCATGAAGGCGACCCAGCGGTCGGTCCCGGCGTCGTTGATCCTGCCGATGGCCGGGATGGACCAGGTCTCGCCCATCGTGTACTGGCCGGACGCGTCGAGGTGGGTGATCTCCCAGAGCGGCAGCGGGTTGGCCGGGTCGGTGACGTCCAGCGCCCAATAGTAGTTATAGCCGCCGGCCATGGTGCTGCCCTTGCCCGGGCCCTGGCCGCAGACGAGGACTGTCCGCCACTGGCCGTTCATGTAGACGTCGGAGACCGAGGGCGACCCATCGACGAAGATGTCGTGGGCATAGTAACGGTCGTGGTTGATCTGGTCGACGGCCCACTGGTTCCGCAGCTTGGGCAGGAGGTTGTAGGGGATGAAGGCCCAGAGCTCGGTCCCGGTCAGGACGTCAAAGCAATGGAGCATGCCGTCGTTGGCCCCGATGTAGAGGACCTTGGTCCGGTTCTGCTGGGCCGTTACGAAGTCGGAGTACCCGGCGCCCATCAGGGAGGCCGTCCCGACGGGCGGGCCGACGACGGCGGGCGTCGAATGGTTGAGGTCGCCGAGCTTCCAGTCCCGGCCCGTGCCGCGGACGAAGTTGATGAGCCCGGCATTGTCGTTTTGGACGTCCTGAAGGAAGGGCGCCAGGAGCGTCGCGTTGGCGACGGTGAAGTCCGTCCTCTGGAGCGGCTGGGCCAAGTCCTTTCCGGGCCGGATGGCCGTGTAGACGACCCGCGAGTCAGGGGACCGGCCGTTGAGAAGCTCCCCGGCGTCCCAAAAGATGGCCGTCCCGGCCGAGACCGTGCGGCCCGAGGGCGAGCCGAGGTCCGAGGTCGTGAGCGTGGTCAGGGTCGAATAGCCGCCGGTCCCGACGCTGACGGTCGACACGTCGTAGGCCCGGAGCTCGCCCTCCCACCCGGGATAGATGAAGGACGAGGCGATGATGAGCTTCTTCGTCTGGCCGCTGCTCGTGACGACCGTGGCCGAAGCCGAGGACCGCGAATACTCCTGCCGGTTGACGTACTTGTACTGGAGGGCGAGGGAGAAGATGCGCGGCGTGCTGAAGGAAGCCGCGGTGTAGTCCGCCATGGTGTCCTCCGTGGCCTGGAGGACGATCTTCCAGCGGAGGTCCGTGCCGAAGTTCTTGAAATCGTACCAGCCGGCGTCCGCGGCCGAGTTGGTGACGTTGGTGATGGCGTTCCCCTGATAGGTCGCGTAGAGCTCCCAGTCGGTGCCGCCGTTCGCGGAGAAGTACACGGTCACCGTCAGGCCGGAGTTGGACTGGCCCCGCCAGCTCTGCGAGAGGCTCGAGACGCGGACGCTGGTGAGGGCGTTCTCGCTCGCGTCGAGGGTCGGCGTGACGTTGGTCGACTGGGCCGTGCCGTTCAGGGCGAAAACGTCGGCCAGCATGTTGACCACGAGATAGTAGTCGCCCGAATGGTTGGCGTCGCAGAGGATGATGTCGATGTCGCCGTCGTGGTCGTAGTCGAGCGGCTCCACGATATCATCGTCATAGCTGGGGGGGATGATGGGATTGCAGTTGTTCAGGCATTGGAACGTCCATTGGACGACCCCGGCCTTGACCCCGGCGTTCCGGAGGATCCACATGTGGGATTGGTTGCCGGCGCACCAGGCGTCCCCCGCTCCGAAGATGTCCGGCAGCCCGTCGCCGGTGAAGTCTATGGCGGCCACGCCGCACGGTCCGGTGCAGGACGCCGTGGGGATGGTGATCGTGCTGCGGGTGAAATGCCCTGTGCCGTCGTTCTTGTAATAGACAAGGTAGCCGTAATTGTTGACCGAGCCGCAGACGATATCGATGTTGCCGTCCCTGTCGAAGTCGGCGGCGGCGATGCACGAGGTCCCCCTGGCATCATAATTGTTGTTGTCCGTCCCCTTGACAGTGCCCGTGGCGGCGAAGCCCGTGTTCTGGTTGTAGGAGATCTCTCCGATCGTGAAGTTGCTGAGTTTGAAGTTCTTTGAGCCGGGGTTGCGGATGAGGAAGATCTTGCTCTCGCTGGCGACGAGGATGTCGACGTCGCCGTCCTTGTCGATGTCCACGGCGCAGAGGTGGTTGGCCGTCCAGTTGGCGTAGATCTTGGCCGTCTGGAAGGCCGAGGTGAAGTCGAGGTTTGAGGAGTTCGCGCGGACGTTGAACATCGGTTTGGTTTTCGTCCCGACGTTGATGTACATGACGGCGGCGAAGTTCGTGTAGCCGAACTGGTCGGCGCCGTTCCGCATGTAGAAGAAGTCGAGAAGTCCGTCGCCGTTGAAGTCCCCGACGCAGATCGAGTTCGGTCCGACGTAGGTCGTATAGGGGTCGTTGACGACGGTCAGGTCCTCGATCCATTGGGCGACACCGGCCGTCGGGTAGTTATTCTTCAGATAGACGATGCGGGACGTGTTCTGGTAGTTACTCGAGGGGCCCGTCAGCTCGAGGCCGACGAGGTCCGGGTAGCCGTCTCCGTCGAAGTCTCCGGAGGCTGTACAGTAGATGTGGGCGCCGAGGCCGCCCGGCTTGGTCACGGCGAAGTTCGCCCCGAGGCGCGGGAGCTCGATCGGCGCCGTGATGCCCTTGTCGGGCGTCCAGCCGTAGACGGCCGTGTTGGCCGCGTCCTTGTAGGTCGTGGCCGTGAAGTTCTCCGTGAAGGAGCTCGTGGTCAGGGTGCACGTCACCTGGGCCACGACCTTCAACGCGAGCGCCCCGGCCGCCGCGGCCAAGACGCAGAGGATCGCCTTTTTCATGAACTTGCCCATGATTCTCTCCCGCCTATGGATTCCCCCCGACCGTCTCCAGGCCCAGCAGGACCTCCAGACGCGACGTGGCCAGGATGCGGCTGCCGGACCTGACGACGCCGATGCAGACGAGCATGACGTCGGTCGGGTCGACGACTCCGCCGCCGGCCTCGTCGTCGATGATGAAGACGGTGTACGTCCGGGTCGTGTCGTCATGTCCGTCAACCGTCTTGAGGAAAGGCTGGTCCTTGTAGAGGACGCCGGTCGTCCCCAGCGTCAGCGTTTCGGACAGGGCCGCGTCCGACTGCCTCCGGTAATAGTTGGCGTCGAGCGGCAGGTCGATGCCCGCCGGCGTCCGGCAGCAGTTGTCCTGGAGGTTGGCCCAGGTCCCGTCGAGGAGGCTGTGCTCGATGAGCAGCCGCGCCGCGTCGAAGCCGGCCTCGGCCGAGTTGAAGGCCTCCTCCTGGTCACGGACGCTGCCCGAGACCTTGGGCGCGATGCCGGTGACGGCCAGGATGGCGACGCCCACGGCCAGCATGAAGGCCATGACGATGATGACGACGATAAGCGACGATCCCCGCTCCGGGTTGTGTCTCGGGTTTCTCACCGTTCCCCCCGATTATAGAGATTCAGCGAAAGGTTGCGGACGTTCGAGGTCGACTCGAGGAGGAAGCGGCGGTGGAAGTCGTCCGTCGTCGCCCCGTCCGAGTTCGAAAGCGTCGGACGCCGGTAGACATGGATGTTCGCGCCCGGCGTCCCGGAGACGCTGACGAAGGCGTTGGCCGTCCGGCCCAGGATTTGGACCCGGATCTGACGGATGATGTCCACCTGGTCGACCGTCCAGAGCGGGTTCCAGGGCGTGAAGCCGTCGAGCTCGCCGTCCTCGTTGAAATCGCCGTTGTACTCGACCTGGAAGTTCTCGACGTTCTGGGCGATGGGACTGTGGACGCCATTGACGGTTACGTAGAAGACCCCCGGCAGCCCGAGGTAGCCGTTGACCCCGGCCGTCAGCCCCGGCTGGCTGCCCCGGACATCCAGCCAGTAGGTCTTGATGTCCGCGAGGAGAACGGTGCCGCCGTCGTAGTCGCCGGGCGCCGGGCAGGTCCCCTTAAGGTCCATAGGCGGCACGATGACGGAGGCCGTGCCGTGGGCGAAGATGAACTTCTCGTTCGTCCCGGTGGCCGGATGCGTGACCTGGGTCACGGTCCGGACCTCCCCGAGGCGGCAGCTGCTCGAGGCGTTGGGCAGAACGAGGAGGGTCTTCCCGGCATAGAAGCCGTCCGCGTAGGGATATTGCTCGAAGCTGAAGTCTGTGACCGTCAGCTCGTCGGCATTGCCCTGGTAGTCGGAGATCTGAATGTTGAGCGGCCAGTCGATGTTGCCGAGGAGGGTCAGCCGGTCGGGGCGGACCTCGGAGCCCTGGTCCTCGTTATCCACGCCCTCGACCGTGTACATGCGGAAGGCCTCGGGCACGCCGGCGCCGATCATCCGGGTGTCCCTCATGACGAGGTACATCGCCGACCGGACGTCGTTCTGGACGGCGGCGTACCCCTGCTGGTCGACGGAGATCTGGTTGCTCTTGCTGTAGACGGCCAGGGCGGCGACGATGACGATGAGCATGATCGTGCTGCCGACGAGGAGCTCGATCAGGGTGAATCCCGGCCGCCGGGAGGACGTCGCTGTTCGGAGTGTCCCTCTCATGGCGTCACCTCGTGATCGTCGTCGCCAGCCGGGCCCGGACCCTGTGGCTCTCGGGGGCCGCGACGAGGGTGTCCCGGCTCAGGCCGAACTGCGACGGCGGGAAGACCAGGACCTCGACCTGGAAGGACGGGTTCTGATTGGTGATGACCGTGATCCGCCGGTAGTCCGGCGTGCCGTCCGCGTTGAGGTCGAGGGTCTGGTCGTCCGACTCGCCGCGCGTGGCGTTGGGGAAGGCGGCGATCTCGTTGAGCGTCAGCGTCCGGAGGTAGTCGATCTCCTGCTGGGCCAGGAACGTGGCGTTGGCGATCTCGTTCGCCCGGGCCGTGTTCATGATCGACATCATGAAGAGCTGGACCAGCCCGACCACGGCGACGGCGACGAGGAAGACGCCGATGAGGACCTCGATCAGGGAAAAGCCCTTCCGCCCGGCCCGTTTCCTTCTCATCCGCTGGATCATCGTCTTCTCCGTATCCCGTCCGGCTCACCCGCTCGTCGCCCGCTGGTAGCGGATCGTCCCTCCGCCGAACACGGTCAGGATGCGCAGGTCCGGCTGTTTCTTGGCCTTGAGCTTCGGGCTCTGGAGCGAGAGCGAGTTGTGGGTGCTGTCGTACGCCTCGACGACGCCGACGGGCGAGAACTCGACCGTCAGGCCGGCCGGGAGGCTGAACGCCACGACGAACCGCGAATCGATCGACTTGGCCTGGAACCTCGTCGCGGCGACCCAGTTGCCGGTGGCGTCCATGTCCTCGAGGTGCATGTACCAGACGCCGTGGGATTCGGCGAACCGGATCCGGTAGTGAGCCTTCTCGTCGATGGACCGGTAGCGGGCCTGCTCGAGGGTGGTCTGGACGTCGCGCGCGCTGTTGTCGAGGTTTCGGGTCTCGATCGAGTTCATGATGTTCGGGAACATGTAGACCATCATCATGGCCATGATGGCCACGACGACGATGGCCTCGATGAGGGTGAAGCCGCGGGACGCGCTCGGGTCGCTCATGGTCGTTCTCTCCGCTCCGACGATGGACATTTCTCTTGGGATTCTAAATGTTCGTCCCCGTCGATGCAATCGCTTTCTCTCCCTTCCCTGCCAAGCGGACTCTTCCTCTTTTTCGCGGGGTGGTACGCCCGCAGCCATGATGGCAGGGGGCCATCGGGCGGAAAATCACCTCCAGGGGTGATTCGGTCAGGCAAAAAATCCCTCCGTCCCTCACCCCGACCGGCTAGCCGCCGGCGTTCTTAAGAAGGGGTCAAACCTACAGATTACAGAAAAAACCTGTAATCTGTAGGTTTGACCCCTTCTTTTATCGTTGTTTTTGCGGGGGGACTGCACTAAAATCCGCTTTCTTGGCATCCTCGAACGAAAGAAGGTCGACGATGAGCCTCAGACGACGAAATTTCCTCAAGATGACGGCCGGAGCGGCCGGGGCCCTGGGCTTGGCCGGCGCGGCGGCGGCGGGCGCGGCGGTCGACGCGTCGGGCGGACAGGCGTCGCCGGCCCCGCCCGACAAGGACTCGCCCATCGGCCGGCTCAAGCCGATGACCGCCGGCGTCGTCCCCATTTCAGACGACGAGCGCCTGGCCCGCATGGAGAAGGCCCGTCGGCTCATGGCGGAGTCGAAGATCGACGCCATCCTCATCGAGGGCGGTACCGGCCTCGTCTATTTCACCGACGTCAGCTGGTGGCTGAGCGAGCGCGTCCTGGCCTGGATCCTCCCGGCCCGCGGCGAGATGGCCTGGGTCTGCCCGAAGTTCGAAGAAGACCGGGCCCGCGAGCTCATCCGCTTCGGCGCCGATATCCGGACCTGGGAGGAGGACGAGAGCCCGTACAAGGCCATCGCCCGCATCCTCCAGGACCGCGGCCTGCGCACCGGCCGCGTCGGCATCGAGGAGCGCGTCCGTTTCTTCGTCTACGACGGACTGCGCAAGGAGGCGCCCGCGCTCGATTACGTCAGCGCCGACCCCGTGACCGTCGGCTGCCGCTCCGTCAAGTCCGCGGCCGAGATCGCCCTCATGCAGCGCGCCAACGACATCACCGTCGAGGCCTACAAGGCGTCCCTGGCCATGCTCAGGGAGGGCATGACCAAGGAGGAGTTCGCCGCCAACACCGCGTCCGCCTTCCGGGCCCTGGGCGTTCCCGGCGGGGCCGGGGCGAGCTTCGGCGAGCAGTCGTCGCTGCCGCACGGCAGCATCAAGCCGCGGACCCTGCGCGAGGGCGACATCGTCCTCATGGACGGCGGCTGCACGGTCGGCGGCTACCAGTCGGACGTCAGCCGGACGGTCGTCTTCGGCAGGCCCTCGCAGAAGCAGCGGGACGTCTGGGAGGTCGAGAAGAGGACCCAAGCCGCCGCCTTCGCCGCCGCCCGTATCGGCGTCCCCTGCGAGGACGTCGACGCCGCCGCCCGCGGGGTCCTCGTCGCCGCCGGCTACGGCCCCGGCTACAGGCTCCCCGGCCTGCCGCACCGCACGGGGCACGGCATCGGCATGGATGGCCACGAGTGGATCTATCTCGTCAAGGGGAACAAGGCCCGCATCCGGCCCGGCAACTGTTTCACCGACGAGCCGATGATCGTCATCCCGGGCGAGTTCGGCGTCCGGCTCGAGGACGACTTCCATATGACCGAGGACGGGGCGAAGTGGTTCACCCAGCCCAGTCCATCGATCGAGAAACCCTTCGTCTGAAACGGCGCCGCCCGCTCTCCTTCGACCCAGGGCTGAGCCTTGCGGCCGGCGCCCGCCAGCCGTTTGACCGTCCATCCCCCCTGTGCTATAAGAATAAGGTTTCCGAGCCCTCAGATGAGCGATGCCACGGTTCGAGTTCGATTCGCCCCCAGCCCGACGGGTTTCCTCCACATCGGGAGCGCCCGCACGGCCATCTTCAACTGGCTCCATGCCCGCCATACCGGCGGCCGGTTCCTGCTTCGCATCGAGGACACGGACATGAAGCGCTCGGACCGGCGCTTCCTCGAGGAGATCCTGGCCGACCTGCGCTGGCTCGGCCTCGACTGGGACGAGGAGCCGATCTTCCAGAGCCGCCGCTTCGGCGTCTACCGCGCGAAGGCCGAGGACCTCGTCTCCGCCGGCAAGGCCTATCACGACGCCGGGGCCATCCTGTTCAAGGTCCCGCCCGGCCGCCGGGTCGCCTACGACGACATGATCCACGGCCGGATCGCCGTCGAGACGGGCGCCATCAAGGACCAGGTCATGATCAAGTCGGACGGCTCGCCGTCCTACAATTTCGCCTGCGTCGTCGACGACGCCTTCCTCCGCATCACGCACATCCTCCGTGGCGACGACCACATCAGCAACACGCCCAAGCAGATCCTCTTCTACGAGGCCTTCGGGCTCGAGCCGCCGCGGTTCGGCCACATGCCGCTCATCCTGGGCGCCGACGGGTCGAAGCTCTCCAAGCGCCACGGCGGCGTCTCCGTCGAGGAGTACAAGCAGCAGGGCTTCCTGCCCCAGGCCCTGGCCAACTACCTCGTCCTCCTCGGCTGGATGCCCCGCGACGGCCGCGAGGTCATGCCCCTCGACGAGGCCGTGCGGCTGTTCGAGGTCTCGGAGATGAACGACGTCCAGGCCAAGTTCGACCTCCAGAAGCTCCGCTGGCTGAACAGCGAGTACATCATGAGGATGACCGACGCCGAGCTCCTGCCGCTCGCCAAGGCCGAGCTCGCCGCTCACGGCCTCGACGTCACCTGCATCTCCGACCACGACCTCGCGCGCGTCCTCGCCCTCTACAAGGTCCGGCTGAAGACCCTGGGCGATCTCCCGCTCATGACCGACTTCTTCTTTCGCGACTATTTCGTCCTCGAGGCGGAAGGGCTCGACCAGCTGGCCAAGCCCGAGAGCCGGGAGTTCCTGGCCGTCGTGGCGGACCGCCTGGCCGGGCTCGAGCCCTTCACCCACGAGGCGGTCGAGAAGGTCTTCCGGGACTTCGTCGAGGAGCGCAAGATCAAGGCCGGCCAGGTCATCCACCCGGCCCGGATGGCCGTCAGCGGCAAGACCAAAGGGGCCGGCCTGTTCGAGATGATGGAGGTCCTGGGCCGCGAGCGCACCGTCGAGCGCCTGAGGAGGGCCGCCCATGGATGAGCCGGCGAAGCCCAGGACGAACTTCGTCCGCGACATCATCGACGAGCAGCTCAAGAGCGGCCGGTTCGCCGAGGTCCGCACGCGGTTCCCGCCGGAGCCGAACGGCTACCTCCACATCGGCCACGCCAAGTCGATCTGCCTGAACTTCGGCCTGGCCCGCGACTACCACGGGCTCTGCAACCTCCGCATGGACGACACCAACCCCGAGACCGAGGACATCGAATACGCCAACGCCATCAAGGACGACATCCGCTGGCTCGGCTTCGACTGGGAGGACCGCGAGTTCTACGCCTCCGATTATTACGAGCGGCTTTATGACTGGGCCGTCGTCCTCGTCAAGAAGGGGTTGGCCTACGTCTGCGACCTCACCGTCGAGGAGGTCCGCGACTACCGCGGCACGGTCACCCGGCCCGGCAAGGACAGCCCCTACCGGAACCGCACGGTCGCGGAGAACCTCGACCTCTTCGCCCGGATGCGGGCCGGCGAGTTCCCCGACGGCTCGCGGACGCTGCGGGCCAAGATCGACATGGCCCATCCTAACATGCTGCTCCGCGACCCGCTCATGTACCGCATCCGCCGCGAGCACCATTACCGGCGCGGCGACGACTGGTGCATCTACCCGACCTACGACTGGGCCCACGGCCAGAGCGACTCGATCGAGGGCGTCACCCATTCGATCTGCACGCTCGAGTTCGAGGTCCATCGTCCGCTTTACGACTGGTTCCTCGACCGGCTCGGCGTCCATCACCCCCAGCAGATCGAGTTCGCCCGGCTCAACCTCAGCCACACCGTCCTCAGCAAGCGCCGGCTCCTCGAGCTCGTCGAGTCGGGCCTCGTCAGCGGCTGGGACGACCCGCGCATGCCGACCATCTCCGGCTTCCGGCGGCGCGGCTACACGCCCGAATCCATCCGGAACTTCGCCGACGTCATCGGTGTCGCCAAGGACAACAGCATCGTCGACATGGCCCTGCTCGAGATGTGCGCCCGCGAGCACCTCAACAGGACGGCGCCGCGGGCCATGGCCGTCCTCCGGCCGCTCAAGGTCCTCATCACGAACTACCCGGAGGGGAAGGTCGAGGAGTTCGAGGCCGTCAACAACCCCGAGGACGGGAGCGCCGGGACGCGCCAGGTCCCCTTCGGCCGCGAGCTGTGGATCGAGCGCGACGATTTCATGCCGGAACCGCCGCCGAAGTTCTATCGTCTCGCGCCGGGGCGCGAGGTCCGCCTTCGCTACGCCTACTTCATCAAGTGCCAGGAGGTCGTCAAGGACGCGGCCGGCAACGTCGTCGAGCTCCGCTGCACTTACGACCCGGCGACGCGCGGCGGCGACTCGCCCGACGGCCGGAAGGTCAAGGCGACCCTTCACTGGGTGTCGGCCGCGCACGCGGTCGAGGCCGAGGTCCGGCTCTACGATACGCTCCTCACCGTCCGCGACCCCTCGGATGTCCCTGAGGGGGAGGACTGGAAGAGCCGCCTCAACCCCAACTCGGTCGAGGTCCTGGCAAGGGCCAAGCTCGAGCCGGCGCTCGCGGCCGCGGCGCCCGAGAGCCGCTGGCAGTTCGAGCGGATGGGGTATTTCATCGCCGACCGGCGCGACTCGAAACCCGGCCGGCCCGTCTTCAACCGGACCGTGACCCTGCGCGACGAGTGGGCGAGGATCGTCAAGGCCGGGAGGGACGCTCCGTGAGCCCGGACGAGGCGCCGGTCGCCGGGGACGTCGTCCACGGGCCAAGCCGGCTCACGGACGGCGACATCTACCTCTTTAAAGAAGGCAACCACTTCAAGCTCTACGAAAAGCTCGGCGCCCACCTCATGGACGCGGGTGGCCGCGCCGGGACCCAGTTCGCCGTCTGGGCGCCGAACGCCGAGCGCGTCTCGGTCGTCGGCGACTTCAACGCCTGGACGCCCGGCCGCCATCCGCTCGGGCCCCGTTGGGACGGCTCGGGGATCTGGGAGGGCTTCATCCCCGGCCTCGGCAGGGGCGCGCTCTACAAGTACCACATCACATCCAGGATCGGCGGCGCCGTGTCCGAGAAGGCCGACCCGCTCGGCTTCTTCTCCGAGGCCCCGCCGCGCTCGGCGTCGGTCGTCTGGGACCTCGACTACGCCTGGGGCGACGCTGAGTGGATGGCCGGCCGGGCCCGCGCTAACGGGCTCCACAGCCCCATCTCGATCTACGAGGTCCACCTCGGCTCCTGGCGCCGCGTCCCGGAAGAGGGCAACCGCTGGCTGACCTACCGGGAGATGGCCCCCCTGCTCGCCAACTACGTCAAGGAAACGGGCTTCACCCACGTCGAGATCCTGCCCATCATGGAGCACCCGTTCTACGGGTCGTGGGGGTACCAGACGATCGGCTATTTCGCGCCGACGAGCCGCTACGGGACACCGCAGGATTTCATGTTCCTCGTCGACCACCTCCACCAGAAGGGCATCGGCGTCATCCTCGACTGGGTGCCGTCGCACTTCCCGACCGACGGTCACGGGCTGGCCCGCTTCGACGGCAGCCACCTCTACGAGCACGAGGACCCGCGCCGCGGCTTCCATCCCGACTGGAAGAGCGCCATTTTCAATTACGGCCGGAACGAAGTCCGCGAGTTCCTGACGAGCAGCGCCCTGTTCTGGCTCGACCGCTACCACGCCGACGGCCTGCGCATCGACGCCGTGGCCTCCATGCTCTACCTCGACTATTCGCGGAAGGCGGGGGAGTGGATCCCGAACCGTTACGGGGGCCGCGAGAACCTCGAGGCGACCGCCTTCCTCAAGCGGCTGAACACGGTCGTCTACGGCGCTTTCCCCGACGTCCAGACGACCGCCGAGGAATCGACGGCCTGGCCGATGGTCACCCGGCCCGTCGACATGGGCGGCCTGGGCTTCGGCATGAAGTGGAAGATGGGCTGGATGCACGACATGCTCTCCTACTTCAGCCGCGACCCCCTCTTCCGCAAGTTCAGCCACAAGGACCTGACCTTCAGCATGTGGTACGCGTACACGGAGAACTTCGTCCTGCCGCTGTCGCACGACGAGGTCGTCCACGGCAAGGGCTCGCTCGTCGGCAAGATGCCGGGCCTCGAGGGCGAGAAGTACGCCAACCTCAAGGCCCTCTACGGCTACATGTACACCCACCCCGGCAAGAAGCTCCTGTTCATGGGCGGCGAGTTCGCCCAGTGGAAGGAGTGGACGCACGAGGAGAGCCTCGAATGGCACGCCCTCGATTTCGCGGTCCACCGCGACGTCAGGCGGTGGGTGCGGGACCTCAACGAGCTCTACCGCCGCGAGCCGGCCCTCCACGAGCTCGACTTCGAGCCGGCCGGGTTCGAATGGGTCGATTTCAACGACGTCGACCGGAGCATCGTCAGCTATATCAGGAAGGGGAGATCGACTCCGGACACGATCCTCGTCGTCTGCAATTTCACCCCCGTCGCGCGCGGCGACTACCGGGTCGGTGTCCCCGAGGGCGGCGTGTGGCGGGAGCTCCTCAACAGCGACGCCACGGACTACGGCGGGACGGGCCTGGGCAACCTCGGCGCGGTCACGGCCGAGGCCAAGCCGGCCCACGGCCGGGGCCACTCCCTGCGCCTGACGCTCCCGCCGCTCGGCGTCCTGGTCTTCAAGAGGGAGCGATGAGCCGCTTCGTCTGCGTCCACGGCCACTTCTATCAGCCGCCGCGCGAGAACGCCTGGCTCGAGGAGATCGAGGTCCAGGATTCGGCCGCGCCCTTCCACGACTGGAACGAGCGGGTGACGGCCGAGTGCTACGCGCCGAACGCCGCGGCCCGCATCCTCGACGCCCAGGACCGCATCATCGACATCGTCAACAACTACGCCTCGATCAGCTTCGACGCCGGGCCGACGCTCCTGGCCTGGATGGAGAAGGCGAGCCCCGAGGTTTACAAGGCCATCCTCGAGGCGGACAAGGAGAGCCGCGCCCGCTTCCGCGGCCACGGGAGCGCCATGGCCCAGGCTTACAGCCACCTCATCATGCCCCTGGCCGGGAGCCGCGACAAGCGGACCCAGGTCATTTGGGGGATGGCCGATTTCGAGGCGCGGTTCGGCCGCAAGCCCGAGGGGATGTGGCTGCCGGAAACGGCCGTCGACCTCGAGTCGCTCGACATCATGGCCGAGCAGGGCATCCTGTTCACGGTCCTTTCGCCCTACCAGGCGCGCCGCGTCCGGGAGGTCGGGGGAGGAGAGTGGCGGGATGTGAGCGGCGGGAGGATCGACCCGCGGACGCCGTACCTCTGCCGCCTGCCGTCGGGCCGGAGGATCGCCGTCTTTTTTTATGACGGCGCCATTTCCCACGATGTCGCCTTCGGCGACCTCCTCCAGAACGGCGAGGGGTTCGCCAAACGGCTTCTCTCGGCCTTCAGCGGGGGAGGGGCCGCCGCCGGCCGCGAGCGGCCGGAGCTCGTCCACATCGCCACCGACGGCGAGACCTACGGCCACCACCACCGCTTCGGGGACATGGCCCTCGCCTACGCGCTGAATTACCTCGGGGCGAAGAAGCTCGCCGAGGTCACGGTCTACGGCGACTACCTGGAGCGCTTCCCGCCCGCCTGCGAAGTGGAGATCATCGAGCGGACCTCGTGGAGCTGCGGCCATGGCATCGAGCGCTGGCGCAGCGACTGCGGCGACAACAGCGGCATGCACCCGGGCTGGAACCAGAAGTGGCGCACACCCCTGCGCGGGGCCATGGGCTGGCTCGCGTCCAAGGCGGCCGCCGTCTATGAGACGGGGATGGCGGAGTTCGCCGCCGACCCGTGGCGGGTCCGCGACGAGTACATCCGTCTCATCCTCGACCGGGCGCCGGCCGCGGTCGGGGCGTTCGTCGCGGAGCACGCGGGCCGGGAATTGGGCGCGGCGGAGAAGACGCGCTTCCTCAAGCTCCTCGAGATCGAGCGCCAGGCCATGCTCGTCTTCACGAGCGACGGCTGGTTCTTCGACGACATCTCGAACATCGAGACAGTCCAGGTCGTCCAGCACGCGAGCCGGCTGATGCAGCTCGTCCGCGACGTCGACGGCGCCGACCTCGAGCCGGAATATCTGCGGATGCTGGGCCGGGCGGTAAGCAACGTGCCCGAGTACAAGAACGGAGCCAAGGTCTATGACCTTTTCGTCCGGCCGGCCTTCGTCGATTATCTGCGGCTCTGCGCGCACTACGCCGTCTCCTCGCTCTTTGAGGAATACCCGAAGGCGGCCAGGATCGGCCCGTATTCGGTCGTCGGGGATGTCCGCGAGCGGGCGGAGGACGGACTGCGGAAGCTCGCCGTCGGCCGGGCGACCTTCAAGTCCGCCATCACACTCGAGGAACGGACGATCGCCTACGCCGTCCTCTATCTCGGCGAGCGGGACCTCGTGGCCGGAGTGAAGGACTTCGACGGGGACGAGGCGCGTTTCGCGCGCACGGCCAGGCATGCCCGCGAGGCCTTCGCCCGCAGGGACGCGGACGAGGTCAAGCGGCTCATCGAGAAGGACTTCGGAGCGCGGCGGTATTCCCTGGCGGACCTCTTCCAGGACGAGCGGCGCAAAGTCTTGGGGCTCATCCTCGAGACCACGGTCAGCGGGCTCGAAGCGGACTATCGGAAGATTTTCGAGGCGAACCGCGCCGTCATGGAGGGCCTGAGGGAGATGCAGATCCCCCTGCCCGAGGCCCTGGCCGCGCCGGCGGCCCTCGTCGTCAACGCCGACCTGCGGCGTCTCATCGACAGCGACGAGACCGACGTCGGGGCGCTCAGGGCGGCCGCCGAGGAGTTCCGCCGCTGGTCGTTCCAGCCCGACAAGGCCGCGCTCGGGTTCGCGGCCAGCCGGAGGATCGGCCTGATGATGGCGGAGCTCGAGGCGGACCCCACGGACGCCAAGCTGCTCAACGAGATCGTCGCCGTCTTCGATATCCTGCAGCCGCTGGCCCTCGACCTCGACCTGTGGCGGAGCCAGAACAGCTATGTTTCCCTCAGCCGGCGGGTTTGCGGCGAGGCGCGAAAGAAAGCCGCGCGCGGCGAGGTCGGGGCGGGGGATTGGCTGGCCTCGTTCGACGCCCTGGGCGGATATCTTGGGGTCAACCCGGCGGCCGTGCGGGAGAGATAGAGGGCGCAGGGACTATTTCTTAAGGTACTTCTCGAACCACCCGACCATCCGGTTGAGCACGTCGAGGCGATGCTTCTCCTCCCTCGGCCCGTGGCCTTCGCGCGGGTAGACGACGAGTTCCGTCTCCACGCCGTATCGCCTCAGCCCGCGATGGAACTCGTAACACTGGCCGACGGGATCCGTCGTGTCATTCTCGCCGCAGAGAATGAGCGTCGGGGTCTTGACCTTCTTCGCGAACGTCACCGGCGAGCGTGCGGTGAAGAGGGGCAGGTTCTCGTACGGATTGCCCAAGGCCCAGGTGTCGCCGATGTTGATCCCGTCGGATTCGGAGCCGTACTCGAAGGCGAGGTCCGTCATGGGCGCCCCCGACACCGAGGCCTTGAACAGCGTCGTCTGCGTCACCGCCCAGGCCGCCATGTAGCCGCCGTAGGACCAGCCGCCGATGCCGATGCGGGTCGGGTCGGCGATCCCCTTCTTGACGAGCCAGTCGGCGCCGGCCATGACGTCCTTGAAATCGCCGCCGCCCCAATCGAAACGGTTGACGACCGTGAAGTCGTATCCGTAGCCGGTCGAGCCCCGGACGTTCGGGGAGAGGACGACGAAGCCGTGCGCGGCCAGGAGCTGCCCCCAGGCGTCGAACCTGTCCGTCCAGGCCCCCGTCGGCCCGCCGTGGACGAGAATGACGGCGGGGAGTTTCGCGGCGGGCGCTGCGCCCTCGGGCCGGAGGAGCGACGCCTCGATCTCCTTCTTATCGAAGCTCGGGAAACGCACGATCTCCGGCTTCAGAAGCTTGACATCGTCCCAGTCCTTGTTGAAATGGCTCACTTTTTCGGAGTGCCCGGCGGCGGGGGCGACCCAGAGCTCGGGGGCCTCGGTCGCGGATTCGCCGACGAACGCCAGGCCGTTCTTTCCTTTGGCGCAAGAGCCGACGAGGAGCGCCGGCGTCCAAGCGGACCTCTCGGCCTTCCCGTCGAGCGTCACACTGAAGAACGCGGTGCGGAAGCCGTCCTCGGCGACCGCGAAAAGACGGGCCGCGTCCTCCCAGACGAACGAGCCGACGGGCCGGTCGATGGAGCAGGAGGTGAGGTTCCGGGCCTCGCCGCCGCCGAGCGGCTGAACGACGATATCGTGCGGGTCGGGACCGTCGCCGCGGCACCCGACGTAAGCCAGGACCTTTCCGTCCGGTGAAACCCGCATGTGCCCGAACGGGCCGGCGGGGGAGGCGAAGGGCGTCATCTTCCCGGACGCCGCGTCCACGAGGTAGATCTTCTCGGAGAAGACGTCCTGCCGGGGGTCGTCCGTGGCGGCGACGACGAGGCCTGCCCCGTCGGGCCTCCAGATGTACTCGGAGATCCGCCAGGCGCCGCGGATGAGCGTCTGGACGGCCTTGGACTCGATCTCGATGACTTGGAGGAGGGTCGGGGCGTCCGGCTTGCCGACGACGCGGGCGTCGTCCTTGTCCTTCTCCTTCTTCTCCTCCTCTTCGGTCTTCGGCGCGGTCGTTTCGAAGGCGAGCCGTTTGCCGTCCGGGGCCCACTCGAAGGACGAGACGCCCGTCTTGGTGTCGGTGAGCGGCCTGGCCTCGCCGCCGTCGAGGGCGATGAGATAGACCTGGGCTTCACCGTCGCGGTTCGAGAGGAACGCGAGCGTCCTGCCGTCCGGCGACCAGCGCGGCCTCGTGTCGGACTTGACCGAGGCCGTGAGCTGGCGGAGGGAGAGCGTCGCGAAGTCGTAGAGCCAGATGTTGCGGCGTTGACCGGTGGGCTTGGCGGGTTCCGACACGACCATGGCCAGGCGGCTCCCGTCCGGGGAAAGCTGGAGGTCGCCGATCGACCAGCGCTTGAGGGTCATTTCGGGAGTGAGGGGCTTGGGGGCCGGGGAGGAGGGCGCGGGGGCTTGCAAGAGTGCGAGAAGCGTTGTCCGGCCGTCTGAAGGGGGCGCACTCGAAGCGGGCAAGGTGCTGAAGATCAGCAGGCATATAACGCCTGCCAAGAGCGCCAGCTTAAGGGAAGGGAAGGAGCCTGTTGTCGGGAGTTCTTCCACTGTCCTCTCCTCGAGAAAGATGGCCGAGAATGGCGGTCTTAGATATCCCACGGATGGGCCGGGAATTCAAGATGGGCGAAATTTACAAAGGCCCCCGAATGTTGTAGTATAAGTCGGCCTCCGCGTGCCTGTAGCTCAGTTGGATAGAGCGTTGGACTCCGGATCCAAAGGTCGGAGGTTCGAATCCTCTCAGGCACGCTCT
>Ga0335070_10001870_pt1 | contig 24445 bp, 24 predicted proteins | sample Lox_Sample_13_FD_206722 | JGI IMG/M metagenome (GOLD analysis project Ga0335070, IMG submission 206722) | Soil microbial communities from Loxahatchee National Wildlife Refuge, Florida, United States - Lox_Sample_1.3 | ecosystem: Environmental > Terrestrial > Soil > Wetlands | place: USA...
ATACGGGCCCGGGGGGGGCGGGGGGCCGCCGCCTGGTGGTGCGGGGGGTGGCCTGGGGGCGCCGGGGTTCCGGGGGGGTTTCGTGGGCGGGGGGGTCGGGGGTCGGGGGCGGGGGAACGGAGGGAGAGGAGAGAGTCCGACGACCGGTGAGGCAATAAGCAAGGACCCTGGTTAAAGTTGCAATGAGCCTCAGCAGCAAGCGAGTCCCTGTTGCTTGCTTTTTAAGGAATTGGCCATCGGCCAATTCCTGGGGGGCGAGATGGAAGTGAGTCTGCCGATCTACATGGATCACAACGCGACCACACCCGTGGCGCCCGAGGTCTTCGAGGCGATGCGGCCGTACTTCACCGAGCGCTTCGGGAACCCGGCCTCCCACGGCCATCGCTTCGGCGCGGTGGCGGAGGCCGCCGTGGGGATGGCGCGCGGGCAGGTTGCCCGGCTGATCGGGGCGCATCCCGAGGAGATCGTGTTCACCTCCGGGGCGACGGAGTCGGACAACCTGGCCATCAAGGGCATCGCGCGGGCGTACCGAGAGCAGGGGACGCACCTGATCACGTCCTGGATCGAGCACCCCGCCGTCCTGGACCCGTGCAGGCGGCTGGTGCGGGTGGGGTGCGAGGTCACCTATGTCCCGGTCGACCGGGACGGGCTAGTGGACCCCGGGGATGTCGAGCGGGCCATCACCTCCCGGACCATCCTGGTCTCCGTCATGCTCGCCAACAACGAGATCGGGACGCTCCAGCCGCTCGAAGAGCTGGGCCGGATCTGCAAGGCACGCAGGGTCCTGCTCCACAGCGACGCGGTGCAGGGGGTCGGGAAGATCCCGGTGGACGTGAACACGCTCGGGGTGGACCTGCTCTCGCTCACGGCCCACAAGCTCTACGGGCCGAAGGGGGCGGGGGCGCTCTATGTGCGGGCCGAGAATCCCCGCGTGCGCCTGGTGGCCGAGATGGACGGGGGTGGTCACGAGCGGGGGCGGCGCAGCGGCACCCTCAATGTCCCGGGCATCGTGGGGCTCGGGAAGGCCTGCGAGCTGGCCGGCGAGCTCCTCGACGCGGAGGCCGCCCGCCTCACGGCGCTGCGTGAGCGGCTCTGGGCGGGCCTCCAGGAACGCCTCGGCGGCGTGCACCTGAACGGCCACGCGACCCGGCGCCTCCCCGGGACCCTGCACGTCCGATTCGACGGCGTCGATGCGCAGGCCCTGCTTGCGGCCCTCCCGGACGTTGCCCTCTCGGCGACCTCGGCCTGCAGCTCGAGCTCCGGCGAGCCCAGCCACGTGCTCCGGGCCCTCGGCCTCCCGGCCCCGCTCGCCCTCTCCAGCGTCCGGTTCGGCCTCGGCCGGCGGACCACCGAGGCCGATGTGGATTACGTCTGCGGCCGGCTGGCGGAGGAGGTGGGCCGCCTGCGGGCATCGCGGGCGCAGCCCGCCCCGGCAGGAGCCGTCCGGGCAGGGGAGTGATTGCCCAGCCCGCATTATTCGCGAATAAAGCCCGCGAATAATGCGGGCTTAATAGAACCCCTTGCGATGGATGGCCCGGGACGGCTCAGACACCCATGGGGCCTCTCGACGCCGCAACCATCCCGTGCGACGGAGGACTGATATCCGACGCAGCTCCTACTCGGCCTCTTCCCGCTGCAGGATTGGCTGTTTGCATGTAAGCCCGGATTACTCACGGTTCTTTCGTGAATAAACCGGGCTTGGGGGACCTACCGACCGACTTCGAGCCGAGGCACGGCGGAAGAGGCTCCCCGTTGTCGCATCCATCACCCAGGATGTCGGAAAGGAGTGCTGCCGTGTTCCAGTACAGCCATCATGTCTTCGTCTGCATCAACCAGCGCCCCCCGGGGCACCCCAAGGGCGACTGCGCCTCCAAGGGGTCGCGGGACGTCTTCCAGAAGTTCCAGGAGGAGCTGGAGAAGCGGCAGCTCTGGGAGAAGGTGGCCGTCAACGGCACCACCTGCCTTGGTCCCTGCGGCTTCGGCGCCACGGTCGTCGTCTACCCCGAGGGCACCTGGTACGGCCGGGTCAGCAGCAAGGACGTCGAGGAGATCGTGGATCAGCACCTCGTGGGCGGCAAGCCGGTGGAGCGGCTGCTCCTCTCCCGCCTCATGGCCGAGGCCAACACGTAGACCGCACCTCCCGGCGGACGGGGGATGGCAGCGGGGGCCGGCGGCAAATATTCTCGGTGCCCGTGTGGGTGGTGTGCTACAGTATGTGCCGCTGGCGGTCGGGCCCGCCAGCCTCGCGCTACTGGCACCGGGGCTGTACGGCCCGTCGCGGCTGACGCTGGCGTTCCAGGCCTGGCGGCCCTCCCTGGCTGAGGTCGGGGCCTGCGTAGTCTGGCCCGCATGATTCTTCCATCTAGGCCGGAGTATTCACGGGGACTTTCGTGAATACTCCGGGCTCGGCGCTGCACGAACTGGGGGATCGTCCAACGGCAGGACAGCAGACTTTGGATCTGCTTATCCAGGTTCGAATCCTGGTCCCCCAGCCATCCTCTGGTTGGCGTCCCCCCAGCCCGGATTATTCCGGGCTAGCACAGCAAGGGTCATTCCCGAGCTCGGATGACGCCTGGTGGTCGCCGGACCGGGTTCTGGCCCTGCCTCCCGCAGGATGGGCGGGCTGTCATGCTGCCGCAGGGATACCTGCTCCATCCTGGGCCGCCAACGGCGTGGGCTTCCATTGAGCCCGCATTGTTCGTGAGTCGTGTTCGCGAATAATGCGAGCTAGGTTGAGTCTTCCCCGCCCTCCCGCCGACGCCTGGGGCCCCAGCCTGGCTCCGAGGCCATACCCTCGATCGATGACGCATCAGGAGGCGCACCGATGAGCACGACAACCTCGCATCGCCCCGCAGTGATGGGTAGCCGTGGCATGATCTCGACGGCCCACCCGCTGGCGAGCGCCGCCGGGCTGGAGATGTACTGGCGGGGCGGCAACGCAGTCGATGCCCTGGTGGCGGCGGCCGCCACCCTGAACGTGGTCGAGCCGTTCATGTCGGGCATCGGGGGCGACGGAATGCTGCTCCTCACCCTGGGCCGCTCCGGCGAGCGGACAGTCCTCAACTTCATGGGCCGCACCCCGCGGGCGGCCCGGATGGAGGGGACCGTGGCGGCGGACCTGGAGAAGGGGCCGAAGTCCTGCCTCGTGCCCGGCAACTTCGGCGGCTGGTGGGAGGCACTCAGGACCCACGGGCGACTCGAGCCGGCGGTGGTGTTCGCCCCGGCCATTCGTCATGCGGAGGAGGGCTTCCCCCTCACCCACCGGGGGGCCGGCTTCTTCGCCGATCACCGGGGGCGCCTCGCGCCCGAGGCCGCGCGTCTGTTCTGCCCCGGCGGCGAGGTGCCCCGCCCGGGGACGCGCTTGCGGCACGCAACACTCGCCGCCACGCTACGGGGCTTGGCGGTCGAGGGGCCGGAGCTTCTCTACCGGGGAAGCCTGGGGGAGCGGATCTGCCGCGCGGTGCAGGCCGCGGGGGGCTGGCTGACGACGGAGGATCTCGCCGGCTTCCGGGCCGCCTGGACGAGGCCGGTGGTCTCGACCTTCCGGGAATGGGAAGTGGCAAGTGTCCCCCCGCCGGCGGCCGGCACCCAGGTGCTGGGGATCCTGAATATCCTCGAGGGCTTCGACCTGAAGGCCTGGGGGCAGAACAGCGCCGACACGCTCCACGCGCTGATCGAGACCGTGAAGCTCACCATGGCCGACCGGATCGCCTACCAGTCGCTGCCCGAGTCGCCGGTGGCGGGGCTCCTGAGCAAGGAGTACGCCGCGGCCCAGCGGAAGCGAATCGACCCCGGGCGTGCCGCCGTGTGCGCGGGCGAGCGGTATCTCGCGGACCATCTCCCGGGCGAGGTGACGCCGGGTGACCCCTACGGGTACCAGCGGGAGCACACGACGCATCTCAGCGCCGTGGACGCGGAGGGCAACGCCGCCTCGATCACCCAGACGCTGGGGAGTCCGTTCGGGTCCGGCTTCCTGGCGGGCGACACGGGGATCCTGCTGAACAACCTCCTCATGTGGAGCGACCTGGACCCGAGGAGCCCGAATGCCCTGCTCCCCGACCGGGCCGTGGAGACGCGCATGGCGCCGGTGCAGGTCTTCGAGGACGGGAGAATCCATCTGGCGATCGGCACGCCCGGCAGCTACGGGATCCCACAGACGACGAGCCAGATGCTGCTGAACGTCCTGGAATACGGCCTGGAGATCCAGGCGGCCATCGAGGCGCCGCGGGTGCGGGTCTACCGGGATCGGACCGTGGACGCCGAGGGGCGCATTCCGGCGGCGGTGCGCGAAGCTCTCACCGCCCGGGGGCACGCCCTGCGGCGGCTGCCGGACTGGTCGTGGGTGGTGGGCGGCGGGCAGGGCGTCTTCGTGGACCCTGTCAGCGGAACCCTGATGGGCGGGGCCGATCCCCGGCGGGACGGTTACGCCATGGGATGGTGACGTGAAAAGTTAAAAAAGTTGCGACGTCCCCCAACTTCAGGACTGATCTCTCCCGGGTGCCCGCGGGTGGTTCGCGCCGCGAAGAGCCGGCCCGCGCAAGGTGGCCGCGATTACATGGGCTCGTCGGCCGTGGGGCCGTAGATCTGGGGCAGGGGGACGTTCTGGAGGCGCAGGTAGACCGAGAGCTGTCCCCGGTGATGGATCAGGTGGTTGAGCAGGAGGGTGCGGATCACGCCGACCCGGGGCATCTCCAGGATCAGCTGCCCCTTCCTGGTGAGCCGCCACGGAGCCAGCAAGCGGTCATCCGTCTGCCGCTTGACGGCCTCGGCCGCCCGGCGGGTATTCTCGTCAAACATCTGCACGATCTCCGCCACCGTGGCCAGCGTCGGCGGGGTGTAGCCGCTCGCGCCCACGTCGAAGCCCTCCGCATCCAGGATGCTGGAAACCCAGCCCGGGATCTCTGAGATATGGGTGGCGAGCCGCCCGAGGGTCATGGACTTCTCGTGAGGCTTCCAGCCGAGCTGACCCTGGGGGGCCCGCTCCAGGAGCTTGCGGGTTGTCGCCATCTCGTGGGACAGCTCTGCCAGGATCGGATCTGCCAGGCGCATGGGTTCCTCCTTCTGCTGGCATGACTCGAGGGGATACGGGAAACGGCGCGAGTCCGCTCGCAGCACCGGAAGCGATAGCCGGCGAATCCGTGCCTCGAGCAGGGATGGAACGGAGACGACTCTAGGACATCAGGGCGAGGAACGGAATCGGAAAATCAGGGCGGGCACTGCCTGCGGCTTCCCAGCCTGTCGCATCGGGGGGGTCGCCGAGGGACCGGCCGATCGGGGGCTCATCATCCGCGACAGGATGCGCCTGCCGTTCGTGGATCTCGGGCTCTCCCGGGCATCCCCCGGGCGGGCTCGAGGGCTACACCACGCGACCCGGGCTCCCGCTGGGGAGCCCCTCGACCGGGTGCGGGCCGGGGGCGGGTTCGGCACCTCCCCCTGGGGCACTCTGGACGAGCTCCTCCAGGCGCTGCACCCGCTGCAGGATGGGTGGAATGTCCGCCTGCAGTGACGTGGGATCTCCGCCCCGCGCGAGCTGTTGCCTGTGCGCGTCGAGCGCGGCGCGACAGCTGGCCAGCTCGGCCAGGAGCCCTTCGCGCTGGCCGTGCAGCAGCGAGCCGAGCTGAGCGAGGCCGGTGGCCAGATCCTTCAGACAATCGTAGCGGCGCAGGGTGAGGTTCTGCTGGTACTTACCATCGGTGATCTCGCGGATCGCCCGCTGCAGGCGAAACGTGGGCCCGGCGATGCGATGGGAGATCAGGATCGCCTGGAACGCCAGCAGCAGCCCAAAGATCAGGACGATCATCCACACGTACCCCGGGATCGTGAGGATGCGCAGCTTGATCTCGGGATTGATGGAGCCCTCGGGGGCGAGATCCAGGAAGTTGGACATCGGATACATGATCGAGAACACCAGGATGGCGCTGTAGGCACAGACCAGGACCATCATGGCGGTACCGAGGGCGAGCTGGAACCTGGGCTGGATGAGGAACTTCTTGCGTGGAAGCCATTTGAACAACATCGCGGTGTCCCCCTAGCCCGCATTATCCGCGAACGCGGCTCGCGAATAATGCGGGCTTAACCGAAGGCCTTGTGGTTGGGGGTCCAGGACGGATCCCGCATTGCTGGGCCATCTCCATAGCGTGCCCATCCCGCGGAACGCGGGATGGGTAGCCGGTACGCCTTTTCCCATGCGTCATCACCCCACGGGAATCACGTTCGCCATGTAAGCCCGGATTATTCACAGGATCTTCATGAATAATCCGGGCTTGGACTTGCCCCGATCCCTCTTGTGCGGTCAGGGGTCGGGAACTGGCCACACGAGTCCGGGTGGCCGGGAGAATGGCAAGAACTACGCGATCAAAACATGCCTACGGTTTTTGAAAAATCAAGTCTTTTTGGTGAGTGAAGGACCTGGCCCGGATTATCCACGAAGGAGCCGTGAACAATCCGGGCTAACACAGCAAGGATCATTCGCGAGGTGGGATGACGCATGGTGGTCGGCGAACCAGGTTCTGGCCCTGCCTCCCGCAGGATGGGCGCGGTGTCGAGCTGCCGCAGGAATACCTGATCCATCCTGAGCCACCAACGACATGGGCTCTTATTAAGCCCGCATGGTTCGCGAGTCGTGTTCGCGAATAATGCGGGCTAGGGCGTCCAGATCCCCGGCAAAGTCTCCCTGAAGGCGCCGCTTGTTCCGGCTCCGCTCCTGGGCTATCATTTCCGACACACGGTTCACCTGATCGGCCGGACCCTGTCTTCTCATCCAAGGCGACGGGACGCCGCCCCCTGCCACGCCTGCACAGCGAGGGAGACACCATGAAGCACGATGCGTTGGGTGCCCGCGACAGCTTCGAGACCGGCCACGGAAAGGCCGTGCTCTACCGGCTCAGCGCCCTGGAGCGGCAGGGGGTGGCGTCCGGCCTCGACCGCATGCCGTTCTCCATCAAGGTCCTGCTGGAGGCCGTGCTCCGCTCCGTGGACGGCGAGCTGGTGACCGAGGACGACGTCCGCAACCTGGCCCGCTGGAATGCGGCGGCACCGGCCCAGACGGAGCTCCCCTTCATGCCGGCCCGGGTGCTGCTGCAGGACTTCACGGGCGTGCCGGCCGTGGTGGACTTGGCCGCGATGCGCTCGGCCGTCAAGCGGCTGGGGGGCGACCCGAAGCGGATCAACCCCCTCGTCCCGGTGGACCTGGTCGTCGATCATTCGGTGCAGGTGGATGTGTTCGGGTCGGGCGACGCCCTCCGCCGCAACGCCGAGATCGAGTTCGAGCGCAACCGCGAGCGCTACGAGTTCCTGCGCTGGGGCCAGAAGGCCTTTGCCAACTTTCGCGTCGTTCCCCCCGCCACTGGGATCGTGCACCAGGTCAACCTCGAGTTCCTGGGCAAGGCCGTCCTCACCCGGAGCGAGAACGGGAGCCGGGTGGCCTTCCCCGACACGGTGGTCGGCACCGACTCGCACACGACCATGATCAACGGGCTCGGCGTCGTCGGCTGGGGCGTGGGGGGGATCGAGGCCGAGGCGGCGATGCTGGGGCAGCCGCTCTACATGGTGGCCCCCCAGGTGGTGGGCTTCAAGCTGGTGGGGCGGCTCCGCGAGGGCGTGACCGCCACCGACCTGGTCTTGACCGCGGTCCAGATGCTGCGCAAGAAGGGGGTGGTCGAGAAGTTCGTCGAGTTCTTCGGGCCGGGGCTCAGCCAGATGAGCCTGCCCGACCGGGCGACCCTCGCCAATATGGCGCCGGAGTACGGCGCGACGGTGGGGTTCTTCCCCATCGATGCCGAGACCCTGAGCTACCTGCGCCGGACCGGGCGCACCCCCGCCGAGGTCGAGCTGGTGGAGCGCTACGCGAAGGAGCAGGGCCTCTTCCGAACGGACGGCGCGCCCGACCCCAGCTTCACCGACACGCTGGAGCTGGACCTATCCACGGTGGAGCCGAGCCTGGCCGGCCCGAAGCGCCCCCAGGACCGGGTGCCCATGGCCAAGATGAAGACCGCCTTCCGCCAGGCGCTGACCGCCCCCCTCAAGGAGCGCGGCTTCGCCCTGCCCGCGGAGGAGATCTCGCGCACGGTGCCCCTCAAGATGGGCGGGCGGCAGGCCGCCATCGGGCACGGGGCCGTGGTCATCGCCGCCATCACCAGCTGCACCAACACCTCGAATCCCTCGGTCCTGCTGGGGGCGGGCCTCCTGGCGCGGAAGGCCGCCCAGCGCGGCCTCACGGTGCCCGGCCACGTCAAGACCAGCCTGGCCCCCGGCTCCAAGGTGGTGACGGAGTACCTGCAGAAGGCGGGGCTCCTCCCCGACCTGGAGCGTCTCGGCTTTCACGTCGTCGGCTACGGCTGCACGACCTGCATCGGCAATAGCGGGCCACTGCCCGAGGCCGTGGGCGCGGCCGTCACCGAGGGTAAGCTGGTGGCGGCGGCGGTCCTGTCGGGGAACCGGAACTTCGAGGGCCGGGTGCATCCGATGGTCAAGGCCAACTATCTGGCCTCGCCGCCCCTGGTGGTGGCCTATGCCCTGGCGGGCACGGTGGACACCGACCTCACGAAGGATCCCCTCGGCACAGACGCCCAGGGCCGGCCCGTGATGCTGGCGGACATCTGGCCCAGCCAGCAGGAGGTGGCCTCGCTGGAGGCCAACATCGGGCCCGAGATGTTCCGCAAGGTGTACGGCAACGCCTTCGACGGCAATCCCATCTGGAACGCGATCCCGGGGGCGGGGGGCGATCTGTACGCCTGGCAGGAGGAGTCGACCTACATCCAGGAGCCGCCCTTCTTCCAGGGTCTCACGCTGGAGCCGGCCCCGGTCCGGGACATCCAGGGGGCACGTATCCTGGCCATCCTAGGGGATTCGGTCACCACGGATCACATCTCGCCCGCCGGGGACATCGCGGAGCAGAGCCCGGCCGGCCGGTACCTGATCGCAAAGGGAATCCCCAAGCGGGACTTCAACTCCTACGGTGCGCGCCGGGGCAACGATCGGATCATGTCCCGCGGGACGTTCGCCAACATCCGCCTGAAGAACGCCATGGTGCCCGGCGTGGAGGGCGGGGTGACGATCCACGTGCCCTCCGGCGAGCGGATGGACATCTACCAGGCGGCGGAGCGCTACAAGGCGGAGGGGACCCCCCTGGTGGTCATCGCCGGCAAGGAGTACGGCAGCGGCTCCTCCCGCGACTGGGCGGCCAAGGGCCCGCTGCTCCTCGGCGTGCGGGCGGCAATCGTCGAGAGCTTCGAGCGTATCCACCGGAGCAATCTGGTAGGAATGGGAATCCTGCCGCTGCAGTTCAAACCGGGCCAGAACGCCGAGTCGCTGGGCCTGACCGGGCGCGAGGTGCTGACCATTCGCGGGCTGGGCGGGGCCCTCAGCCCCCGGCAGGATTTCACCGTCGAGGTGGAACGGGCCGACGGCACGCGGACCTCGTTCGTGGCGACGGCCCGGCTGGACACGCCCGTCGAGATCGACTACTACACGAACGGCGGCATCCTGCAGACGGTGCTCCGCAAAATGCTCAAGGGCTAGCCCGGGGCATTCGCGAAGACGCGCGTCACCTCGAGATGATCCGGCAGGTCGAGCGGGGCCGCCGGCACTCGTTCCCGGCGGCGCGGTCCAGTGCCTCCCGTCCCGCTCTACCGCGGAGATCCCGCTCTGCGCGTTCCCCGGGATGCCGACGGACGACCTGGGTGGGGAGGCCCCGCGCGACCTTCGGCCCTGGCTTGCATTCTTCGGCGTCGGGTTCGCCTTCCCCCAACTGGACGGGCTGGATCCATCACCTGGAGGAGGAACCGGCTTTCACACGGCAAGGAAGGAGCTGACCATGGCCACGGCGCAGGTGGGCCTTGGGGTGCCCAGTGGACAGGCCTATCGCGAGAAGATGTTCAAATTGCTTGGCGACCGAAATCCCTTGGAGGTACTGGCGCAGACGGCATCCACATTGGCCGACACCGTGCGCAAGCATTCGGCGCCGGTGCTGCGTACCCGGCCGTATGAAGGAAAATGGACGCCCAACGAGGTCATCGGTCATCTCGCCGACAGCGAATGGGTGTATGGGTATCGCCTGCGGCTGATTCTGTGCGAGGACAATCCGACTATCTTGGGGATGAACCAGGATTTGTGGGTGACCGGCCAACGGCACAACGAGCGCGAGCCGTCGGAGCTCGTGGACATGTTCCGGACCATGCGCGAGTTCAATCTGGCGTTGTGGAAGCGCATGTCGCCGTCGGATTTGAAGCGCACCGGCCAGCACAATGAGCGCGGCCCGGAGTCCTTGGGCGTGCTGCTGCGGATGCTGGCCGGTCATGACCTTTCGCACCTGGATCAGCTCGCTCGGTATATCCAAGCCACTCGGCAGCGGGAATAGCGCCGCGGGGTGTGCTTGGCTGGGGTCGGCCGCGGCCGCCCCGACGTTCGCCGGAGATCGAGGCGCCACCCAACTCTCCGCCTAACCTTCGCCTCACCTCCGATGACAAACACCCGCTGGGCGAAGCAAGGCTCGCGGGGCAGTGGCCCCTTCGCGGTACCCAGTGCGGGCGGAAAGGGGGTAGGCCGCCCAGGCGCCGCGGTTAGCCGGAGATTGCGGAGCCAGAGACCCGCTTGTACAAACCCGATTAGCATGGTAGTGATTCTCGTCGTCGAGTCTGAGGGCGCGGGGAGAGCGTCAGCACGACAGGGGAGGCCGGGCAATCCTCGCGGGGTCCCCTGAACCGGCTCGAGAAGGGAATCAAGGTCCACCATGCGGTTCACCGAGGCCTACCGGAACGGCCGGTTCGGGCTGTCCTTCGAGCTGTTCCCGCCCAAGACGCCTGCCGGGGACGAGGCGCTCTACGCCTCCGTCGAGTCCATGGTGCTGCATCGGCCCTCCTTCATCACGGTGACGTACGGGGCAGGGGGAAGCACCCGGGAGAAGACGCTGGATCTCGCGGTGACGATCCGGGAGCGATTCGGCGTCAGCACCGCGGCGCATCTCACCTGCGTGGGCTCGTCGCGGGATGACCTGCGCACCTGGCTCAAGAAGGCAGCCGACCGCGGGGTCGAGAACATCGTGGCGCTGCGGGGCGATCCCCCGAACGGGCAGGCCACGTTCGTCCCGGTGGACGGGGGGCCGGCGCATGCCAATGAGCTGGTCGCCTTCATCCGGGACGAGTTCCCCGGATTCAGCATCGCCGTGGCGGGCTACCCCGAGACGCACCGCGAGGCAGCGAGCCCGGAGGCGGATCTCGCCAACCTGAGGCGCAAGGTCGAGGCCGGCGCCGACGTCGTCATCACCCAGCTCTTCTACCACAGCGCGGACTTCTTCGCCTTCCGCCGCCGCTACGAGGCGGCGGGCATCCGGGTGCCCCTGATCCCGGGGATCCTTCCCATCATCAACTTCAATCAGATCCGCCGCATCACCGGCATGTGCGGGGCGAAGCTCCCACCGGACCTCGTCGCCCAGCTGGAGGCCCACAGGGACGACCCCGAATCCGAGCTGGAGATCGGGGTGAGCCATGCCATCCGGCAGTGCCGCGAGCTCCTCGACGCCGGGGTCCCGGGGCTGCACTTCTACGTGCTGAACAAGGCCGTGGCGCCGTTCCTGATCCTGGATGCCCTGACGAAGCCGTGCATGTAGGCGCGCTGGGCGTCCCCTGGTGGGCAGGAGGCCGCCCCGACTCGGTGCAGCGAGCCATGCGTTACACTGTTGCGATCCTGGGGCTGCTTGTCGGCCTCTCCGCCCTGCCGCCCCCCGGAGCGCTGGGCGCGGAGCCGCTCACCCGCGAGCAGGCGCTCGCCGCCCTGCGGGACTCCGCCGGCGTCGAGCGACGGCAGCTGGGAGCGGCTTGGCTCGGCCGCACGGGCCTGATGAGTGATGTGCCCGCGCTGGTGCAGGCCCTACGCGATCCGGATGCTGTGGTTCGGGCCTTGGCCGAGCAATCGCTCTGGCAGGTGTGGGGCCGGTCCGGCGATCCGGAAGTGGATGCCCTGTTCCGCCAGGGGCTCGAGCAGATGCAGAGCCGGGAGATCGATACCGCCATCCAGACCTTCAGCGAAGTCATCCGCCGGAAGCCGGAGTTCGCCGAGGGCTGGAACAAGCGGGCCACCCTCTACTACATGCGAGGGGATTTCGACAAATCCCTGGCCGACTGCGACGAGGTGATCAAGCGGAACCCGGTCCACTTCGGGGCCCTGTCGGGCTACGGACTGATCTACCTCCATCTCGGTCAGCCGGAGCGGGCGCTGCAGTACTTCGAGCGGGCGCTGGCGGTCGATCCCAACCTCGATCAGGTCCAGGCGGCCGTCGAGGCCTTGCGGGAGGCCCTGGGTCGGCAATTGCGGAACAGCACTTGAGCGGCGGGGTCACCCGGACCGGCGCCCCTCGGGAGGCCCGCGACGATCTGGCCCGCGACCGGGGGGGAGCGGGCGAACCGGGACGCCAGGAGCGTCGGCGATGCGCATCGACGGGAGACGGAAGGCTACCCGGCTGCTCCGCAGGGGAGGCGTGGCGCTGGGCCTCCTGCTCGTCAGCCTCGCCCTCTCGACCGCGAGGGCCGGGGCGGCGACCAGCGGGGCCCCCCCGGTCGAGAATCTGACCGGACAGTTCCTGGTGGCGACCGACGAGCTGCGAGACCCCCGGTTCGTACGGAGCGTGGTCTACATTCTCCGACACGGCGACGACGGGGCGATGGGGCTGATCGTCAACCGGCCGGTGGCCTCCGGCCCTATCGTCGAGATCCTCAAGCAGCTCCGCATGGATGTGAGCGGCGTCCGGGGGGAGATCCGGGTCTACTATGGCGGGCCGGTGGAGCAGGGCCTCGGCTTCATCCTCCACACCACCGATTACTCCATCGCGAACACGGTTCCCGTGTCGAAGGGCATCGCCCTCACCGCCGATCCGGAGATCCTGCGGGACATCGGCAGGGGAGCCGGACCCCGCCGCAGCCTCTTCGCCATGGGCTATGCGGGATGGTCTCCCGGGCAGCTCGAGGGCGAGATCGCCGCGGGTCACTGGGAGGTCGTGCCCGCCGACGAGACGCTGCTCTTCGACGCCCCCGACGACGCCAAGTGGGAGCGAGCCATGGCCAGGCGGACCCTCCGGCTCTAGCCGCCCGTTCCGTCTCCAGATTCCTTTTGATTCAGGTCCTTGTAGAAGATCACCGTGTCATGCGGGGTGCCGTCAGGATTGAGGGCATACCCTGGGATCGTCCCCGCGGGGATCCAGCCGAGACGCCGGTACAAGTGCTCTGCCGCGTCTCCCCGCTTCGTGTCCAGTGTCAGGAGGCTGAACCTGGCGCGCCGCGCCGCGTCCTCGATGGCCTGCATCAGCTGCGTGCCCAGGCCCGAGCGGCGACTCCGGCGATGGACCAGCAGCTTCGCAATGTCCGCACGGTGCGGCTGGTTCGGTGCCCAGGCCGGATGGAGCTGGACGCTCCCGGCGATCCCTTCGCCATCGCGAGCCACGAGGAAGATTGCCCGGGGGTGGGATTCAGAAATCGTCTGTCGCCACCAGTCCTCGGCGCGCTCGAGTGCGAGGGGCGGGAGAAAACTCACGGCGGCTCCCGACTCGACCGCATCCACCAGAAGCTGAGCGAGACCCCGGAGATCGGAGTCGTGCACCGGCAGAGTCAATTGCTCGATAACGGGCGTGTCCATGGTGATGGCCGCCTAGCCCGCGTTATTCGCGAACGCGGCTCGCGAATACTGCGGGCTTAATAGAAGCCCTGGTGATTGGTGGCCCAGCACGGATTCGACATCCCTGGGGCCTCTCGACACCGTACCCATCCCGTTCGACGCAGGACTCCTATCCGGCGCAGCTACAACTGGGTCTCTTACCGCCGCAGGAATGACCGTTCGCATGTAAGCCCGGATTATTCACAGATTCTTCGTGAATAATCCGGGCTAGCCGCTATTTCACCGGGCGCTGCGACTCGAGGTGCCGGATATACCAGTCCGGAAACCCGAAGTCAGGCGCCGGCCCCGGTCGTTCTCTTCGAACGCTCGAGCACTTGCTCCTCTGTGAGCCCGAAGAGAGGGGGAACAGAGATGCCACGCATGGACGCCATGAGATAGAGCTGCCCTCTGTGATGCGCCTCGTGCTCGACCATCGCGCGGAGCCACTTCCACGTGGTGATGGGCGTGCCCGCCGGCGTGGTGCACTTGCGCTGGAAATCGGCGTCGGAGAGGGCCCGGAAGATCGCGAGCGATTCGCTGTGGCACCGCGCAAGGTAGGCGCGCACCGCCTCGATACCGCTCGCCAGCGACGCGGAATGGCCCGGATAGCTGCTGGGCCTGCCCTGCACGTGCTCGGCGTACATGAAGCGCTCGATGCCTGCCAGGTGACGGAAGAGGTCGCCGAAGGTGAAACGGCCCGGCGCGTAGGCCCACTCGAGCTCGGACTCGGGGAGACGGTCCAGGACGCGGGTGGTACGCCCCCGGGCGTTGGCCCAGTACTCGGTGAAGGAAGAGATGGTGTCGATCATGTGAGGGCTCCGGGGCCTGACGAACAAGCTCGTATCCGGCGGGACCCGCGCAGCGCAGCCCCACGGCCGGACGAGCGGGCCCGCCGGTCAAAACTGGCTGAACTGCATCGCTCGCCCGGAAGGCATGCGGATTGTATCCGAACGCGAGGGCCGTGGGAAGGAGCTTCTAACGAGCAGCGGCAGCGGCGCCCGCGGGACCCGGGAGACTCCGAGCCGATCGGCCAGTGGCCATCCCGGCCGCCGCACGGCGAGAGAAGAGATACGCGAGCGGAGGGGAGTGGAGTCGGGAGCTAGCCTGCACGCCGGCGGACCCTGGCTGATGGCGTTCGCAGCGAGGCGGCGGGGAGAGGAGGTCCGGGTCGCAGTCGGGAAGGGAAGCAGAGCCGCGCCGCGGGACATGGAGGGCAGTCGTGGGGTGATTGCTCTATTGGCCAACGCCCCCTCACTCGTAAGGGTTGGTCAGGTCGGCTCCGGCGGGTTGTTGGGCCGCCCGCTCTATAGTTGGCGCACCTGGTGCGCAGCGCGAAGGATGGACTTCAGGCTGCGTTCGACGTCCTCGTCCTTCGTTGCCCAGCTCGAGACGCTGAGGCGCATCGCCGTTCGATCTCGCCACACCGTGGGGCCACACCAGCAGGTTCCGTCGCTCTGGATGTGCGAGATGACACGGAGAGTTGTCTCGGTGTCTCCGAAGGTGACCAGCACCTGATTGAGGACGACATCATTGAGCACCTGATAGCCCGCCGAGTGGAGTCCTCCGGCAAGACGCCTGGCGTGGCGGCAAGTCCGCTCGACGAGGTCCGCAACGCCCTTCCGCCCCAGGGAACGCAGCGCGGCCCAAACCTCCACGCCCCTGGCGCGCCTCGAGAGCTCGGGGGTGTAGTCCGAGGGGTTCCGGAAGGGGCTGGTTGTGGGGAGATACTCGGCAGTGACGGCCATCGCCGCCCGAAGCGCGTCCGCGTCTCGCACGAGAGCCAGTCCGCTGTCGTAAGGGACGTTCAGCCACTTGTGGAAGTCGGTGGCCCAGGAATCCGCGCCGCCGATCCCGGCCGTCAGGTGAGCCATCGATGGAACTGTCGTCGCCCAGAGGCCAAACGCGCCATCCACGTGTACCCACGCGCCGGACGCGTGGGCCTCCCGACAGATCTCGGCGATGGGGTCGAAGCTGCCGGTGTTGACGTTGCCTGCCTGGCAGCACACGATCGCGGGCGCCGTCAGGCCTGGCAAGGCGTCAGCTCGCATCCGCCCTTGAGAGTCCACCGGGACTTTGATGGTCCGGCTCCGGCCGAGGCCGAGGAGTCCCAGGGACTTGATGAGGGTCGGATGGGCTTCTGCGCCGACGACGACTGTCACGGGGGGAGCGCCGATCAGGCCGTCCGCTTCGACGTTCCATCCAGCTCGCCTGAGAACTGCGTTGCGCGCTGCGGCTAGGGCGCTGAAGTTGGCCATCGTTCCGCCGGTGACAAATGCACCGCCGCAATCTTCCGGGAGGCGAAAGAGGCTCAGCAGCCATCCGAGAGCGAGCTGTTCGAGGTGCGCCGTGGCCGGTGTCACATTGTAGAGCGCCGAGTTCTGGTCCCAAGCTCCGGCAAGCCAGTTGGCCGCAAGCGCCACGGGAAGGGACCCCCCGATGACAAATCCAAAGAACCGAGGGCCGGCCATGGCCATCGTGGCCGGTGAACAGCGCTCGTCCAGCATTCTCAGGGTGAGTTCGGGGTCAGTCGGATCCTCGGGAAGGGGCTCGTCGAGGAGTGTGAGTTCAGCAAGGGCCTGCGGCTTCGGGGCCACATGTCTCGAGTCGATACCCTCGAGGTAGGCGATAGCGCGCTGAGCTGCCGACTCAAGTAGTTTCCTCATACGTCCCTCTGGACCCGGCACAGATCGAGTCCCCACTATTCTAGTGCCCCGGTGTACAGGTAATGACTGCAGGCGGCGCGACAGCTCGCCGGTGAACAGTCGCCGGCGCAGTCGCTGTCACGCCGGGTAAAGCGGGTTGAACTGAACCGCTGGCCTGGAAGGCATGGGGATTGTATCCGAAACCGGAGGCTGGGGGAAGGAGCTTCCGGGGAAAACCGGCAGCCGCTCCCGCGGGGCGGCCGCTCGCTGCACATCGGCCCTCCCTGGCTGATGCCGTTAGTGGCGAGGAGGCAAGAAGACGCGAGCCGGGTGGCGGTCCGGAAGGCAGCCAAAGACACGCCGCAAGACAGGAAGGGCAGTCGGAGGCGTGGTTGCACTACTTGCCAATGTTCCGGCTGGTGAAGAAACGGCCGACTCCCTCTGTCCCGTCCTCTTGTCCGGCGTTCACCTACCCTCGAGTTGGTCCAGATGGTGCTTCAGGTGGCGAAGATAGTCATGCATCCACCATTCGAGGGACGCATCTTTGGCCTCGCCGATATGGCACACAGTCCCAAGCTTCGCGGGCGGGACCCCTTCGATCACGGCCGCCACTTGCCGGTTGAGTGCCACCCAGAGGTCGATCAACTCGGCCCAAGGCCGCTCCCGGTACCGGTGAAGAGAAACCCAGGCTTCCTGATCGTACCCCGGCCAGGTGAACGGGTTTGCGAACTGGGCCCGAACGAACCGCTGGTGGTTGTTGGCCGCGGAGTCGATCAGGTGGCCGAGGACCTCCTTCTTGACCCACTTGCCCTCGCCCCTGCTCCGGCTCGCCTCGGCCTCGCCGAGAGTCCTGAGATGTGCTGCCGCTCTGTCGACCTCGGCCCGTAAGGCTGTCGCGAGTGCGATCATCGAGTCACTCCTTCGAAGGGAGCCCCCCATGGTCGCCGCACGAAAGGATTCGCGTGCGGCCGGCCGTGTAGAGGGGTTGCGCTGCATTGCCGACTGCCCGTCGCGAGGGATCGGAACAGATCAAGGCCGGGGCTGAACCCGTATCCAGAACTCCGCCTGCGTCCCTGCGTCATGGTCATACAAGGGACCAGCTTGATCAGGGTCAAAGGGCGCTTGCAGAACGTAATCGGCGCTCTGTCCAGACAAAATGTCAGTTGCCGGGTGGGCGAACGGAGTTCCGCTGGTATGGAGCCTGTGTGGCACGGCGTCGTCATTGACGATGCGCAGGGTGTCTCCTACGGCACCCACGACGGCGGTCTGCCGCGTGTTCCACGCCATGGTACCGGTGTTGGCCGGAATATGGAAAGTGATTACTGTCGGCTGTGCATCGGGGGAATCGCCGCCCAGGTGCAGTTCGCGCCGCAGAATGCTGGAGGCGGACTCTCCGAGGCTTGTCGTCTTGGAAAGCAGGAAGGCGTAGGTCTGGTCATCGATTTCGAGGGTCGCCTGCGGCTGCGGCACATGGAGTTCTCGCCGGAGGACGGACGACGGTTGTTCGCCAGTCGCAGCGGCCTTGGACGCGAGATAGTCGTAGATATCCTGGTCGATCAGGATTGTTGGCATGTGATCCCTCCCAAGGTATCACTCGAAGCCGTCAGTGAACGCAGACACCTGCCAGGACGTGACCGCAGCCGTTGCCTGCCCACCTAGAATCCTCTACGACCAGAACCAATCCTCCGTCCGCTCATCCCCCTGATACTCACGGAAGTCGATGACCTGCTTGTTCGCAAGCCGCCAGACGTGCACCTCCGGAAATGCCGCAGAGCGACCGCTGCGCTCAGCCTTGACGGTGACGAGCGCCACCACCAGGTCTTCTTCCGCAAGGACCTGATGAACCTCGATGGCGAAGATACCGCCGCACAGAGCCATGGTGTGCTTGAAGAATCCGACGACCTCGTCGTGGCCCCGGTAATCGCCCGACAGCGGACTGCGACCCGGCACGTGCCAGGTGATCGAGGCGTCGAATGCCCCGAGGACCGCCGGGATGTCTCCCCTGGCGAAGTCGTCGTACGCCTTGCGGATGATGGTCGCGTTGGTCGGATTCATGGCTCCTCCATAACCGGATCAGCCGTGAAGCCAGGCCCCGGCCGCCGCATTCGGGAAGTCAGAGCGTCGGGCGCTGCTCGAGCCAGGCTCCTCCGATCTCGGTGGCTGGCCGATACCGCACCGCTTGGATGCGGGCAACAAGGACTTCGCCGAGCGCTTCGGGGGAGCGACACGCCGAGAGCACGGCAGCAATGAGCGGCTCCGGGACGTTGATGGCCATCGTGCAGTGCGGCTGCCACGTCCCGGGCTGGTAATAGCGATGGACCAGCTCACGATCCCCGGCGAGGACTTGCTGAAGGATCGCATGCGCACGGGTGAGCTCCGCTGAAGCGTTCGGGCGCAAGAACACGGTCCCTTCGCTTCCCGGGAAGCGGTCTGCCGTCGCCAAGTTGAGCGAGAAGCACGCCAGTTGTCCCGCCAACGACTCGACCACGCCGGCCACGTTCCTCGGCTCGCCGTTGCGGAACAGCGCCAGCGTGATGTGCGGTCGAACCCCGAGCTCCGAATCCGTAGGGCCACCGTACAGGCTGGATACGCGAGCCCACACCCGACCGAGGCGCTGGTCCGAGACCGTGTCGAACGCAAGCTCGAGGGCAAGAGGTCTCAGGCGGAGTCACCTCCTCCGGTGCGGCGAGGCGGGGTGAGCAGTGCACGACTCATCTCGTATCCGTCTCAAGGCAATGGTTGTGCTGCTTGTGCGGCTTCTATCGGCACACGAAGATCATCTCTGGCCCGTCCGCAATCGGGCGCTCGTCGAAATAGCCAAATTGATCGGTGATGCAGAAGCCCTTCGCCTGCAGCAGCGATCGCATCTGGTCCTCGTAGAAGTAGCTCAGCGACAACGGTTCAACGATCTCGTCGGCTGTGCCGTCTATGCGATAGATGAGATCGACCGACAGCACTTGACGTTCGAGATCAATGTGGGCGCGCCGCTGGTATCGCCGCACGATCTATCCGTTGCGTGGGTCGATCACCTCCCAATCCAAGGACTCAGGCTGGACCCATGTCTCATCGAGAACTTGATACGGTCGAAACACGTGCATGAGGAACTGGTCCCCGGTCGCCAGGTGCCCCCGGATGCACTCGAGACATCGCTCCTGCTCGCGTCGGTCCGTCAGGGCCTGAAAGGTCCGGAACGGAGCGAGGATCAAGTCGAACGTCCGCGCCAGGTCAAAACTCGCCATGTTCCCATGGCACACGTGCAGCCTGCGCGCGACGGACGCTGGTAGGCGGGCAGCCTTTTCTCTCAGTTGGGCCAGCATCTCTTCCGACGGATCGAGCCCCCATACCTCGTGTCCGTCCTCCAGCAGTGGTTGGGTGACGCGCCCCGTGCCGCAGCCGAGTTCGAGCACGGAGCCGCCAATCTCGTGTGCGCGTTTGCGGTAGAACAGTATGTCGTCCCGCGTGATGTCACGGGGATCGAGATCGTAGAGGTGTGCAGATGGTCGATAGAGACTAAACATGAGGCGACTCCGCACCATGTGGGGCACGAAGACCTGGGTTAACCGGCGAGCTGAAAGAGCAAGCGAGGCCGGTTGAACCCCCGGTTGGGTGGTAAACCTCCTTAGGGTCGTTCGGTAGGCGAGGCGGCTCCCGGACCGGGAAGCGGGGGCCACTCGCCGCCCGCGTCCTCGCCCGCGAGCAGGGCGTCAAGGGAGGCGTACCGGTAGATCGTGGGGGCGTGGTTCTGGAAGAGACCGCCCGTGTCGGCGGTCGGGCCATAGGTCGAATAGACCGGCCGGCCGAGCATGCGAAGGTACACGGTCAGCTGGCCGCGATGGTGAGCCGAGTGGGCGAGGCGGCGGAGAAACACCCAGGCCCGAACGCGCGCCACGTCAAAGAACCGCACCTCGCCCGCCCACCACTCCAGGGGCTTCGCAGCGAGGAGATCCCTGCGGGCCGTCGAGAGCGTGGCGTAGTGGTGCAGGAAGGCGAGGCGGCTCTCCACGGCGGGCAGCGCGGGGGCGTCTGGCGCGATGCCGAGCATCTGCCGCATCCAAGTGTCCTCGGACACGCACTGGTGCACCATGTGCTCGAGAGGGGTGCGGGCCCGAGGGGCGGGACGGAATCGGAGATCGGTGTCGGCGAAGCACGACCAGACGCTGAGGGTCTTGAGCCGCTCGGTCTCGTATGACGCGACGAAGAAGGAACCTGGGTTCATGATGAGCGCCCCCTCCTGCGGTCGCATCGTATGGGGGCACCATCCGCGCGTCAAGCCCGTTCTCTTCCCGGCAACTGCCCCGGCGAGGGCGTCTGCAGGCGACAGGTGGGGCGTGCATCCGTTCAGCGGAGAGCCTTCGGGCAACCTACTGCGTGGCTCCTCCGCCTGTCCGTTTGGGGATCACTGCTGGCAGGGCCGGATGGACTCGACGGGGGGGAGCTGTGAGGGCGCGGCGAAGACCGCGAGGTAGTTCTCGGTGGGAGCAAGGGGGAGGAAATCGACCTCCCGGTAACCCACGGCGGCCATCTCGCAGCGGAGCACGACGGGCGGGGTGCCGTGGCTCTGGGTCGGGCGGTCAGCCTCGACAATGGCCACCCGGCCGTCCGGGGCGAGGGAGCGGCGAAGCCGGTACATGAAGGCGAAGGGATTCTCGATCTCGTGGTAGACGTGCGAGAGGAGGGCAAGATCGATCGAGTCCGCCGGGAGCTTCGGATCCTGGGGCGCCCCGAGGACGGTGTGCACATAGCCAAAGCCCTCGCGCGCCAGGCGTGCCTGCAATCCCTTCAGGAAGGCTGGATTGACGTCCTCGGCGTAGACGGTTGCCCCTGGACCGAGCTGCCGGGCGAGGCGGACCGTGTAGTAGCCTTCGCCGGCGCCGAGGTCCGCCACCCGGAGGCCGGGCCGGACGCCCAGCCTCTCGAAGACCCGTTCCGCCTCGCGATCGCGGTCCCGCGTCGCCTCGTCGGAGTAAGCGGGAGAGATGATGGGGGCGACCGGCCGGCTCGGCGGGGGAAAAGTGAGCCCGTCCGATTCCGGCGGGCCGTGGCGCTGGCAAGCGCCGAGGAGCGCTGCCGCCAGGAGCACTGCGGCGATGGTCCGGCGAGGAGGGCTGGACGACGTCATGAGTCTCGGGAGCCCGCCAGCCGCCGGACGGCCTGGATGATCCCGTGGGCGGCCCGGGCGAATTCGCGGCGAGTCACCCGCTCGGGGAGGTCCTGGGCGGTGTGGTACTCGGCATACCGGAAGGGGGCCGTGTCGGTGAGCATGAGGGCCGGATACCCCTCGGCCCAGAAGGACGAGTGATCCGACCAGTTGATGCCGGGTACCCCCTCGAAGGTGGCCACGCCCTCGACCGGGAAGTCGGTCGCCGACATGAACTGGGTCATGAAGTCCACCACCAGCCGGCGTGAGGCGAGGTTGCCGACCACCGCCACGAAGTTCCCCGCACGAGGGTAGAGGGCCCCGAAGGGGGGCGGATAGTGCTGGGACCCCTCGGCGTTCGAGTAGAAGCCGAGTGTCTCGAGGGAGAGCATGGCCTCGATCCGCTCGCCGCGCCGGCGGGCGCCGCGGGCGTGTACCCGGCTCCCCATGGACTCGGTGAGAAAGTAGGGCGGCTCCTCGTTGACGAACGCGACGAACCGGACGGTGCGAGGCAGCGGCTCCTGCCGCAGGGTCCGCGACATTTCCAGGAGGATCGCGACTCCGGTCCCGTTGTCGTTCGCTCCCGGGCTTCCGGGGGGCGAGTCGTAATGCGCCCCGACCAGGATGATCCGCTCGGGGTCCCGGGATCCGGGGAGCTCCGCCGCCAGGTTGGCGCACGGGCGCCCGCCGACCGCGTACGCCTCCTCCCGGGCCGCGAGCCCGTGCTCCCCCCAGACCCGCCGGATGTAGGAGGCCGCTGCCTGGAGGGCCTGCGGCCGATCGAGGGTGCGCTCTCCGATGGTTCGGCCCAGCATCTCGACGTGGGCCATCAGCCGGCCCTCCAGGGCCTCGATCTCGCGCCGATCGTCCGGACCCAGGACCGGGCGGGCAACCGCCGGCTTCACGGCGGCCATGGTGCGATACCCGATGAGGAGGAGCAACAGGATGGCGGCCAAGGGGACGAGGAGGATCCACATGCGCGGCCTCCTGCGAGGAGCGCGGCGGACAGGCATCTCAGGCCGGCGCCGGACGATTCGCCGTGCCGGCAATTCCGAGACCTCGCTCGCACGGGACCCCCATGCTGGTCACGGCCCTCGGTCCGCCAGCCGCTCGCCGGGCCACCAGGGCCCGGCCGCAGTGGCCAGACGGGCGGCCAGCCGCGCGCCGATGCGGAAGGGGATCCCCGGGACCCGACGGAATTGCAGCTCGACTGTCGTGAACCAGGTTCGCTCCCGCATGTGCGCGGCAACGTCGGGCCATGGAATGAGCAGGGGCGGGTGCCCGGGACGGAACAGAAATAGTACGGCCAGGTAGAGGCCTCGCGGACTGACGCCGACGGTCAGGCAGTTGCCATAGTTCGTCGCCCAGCGCATCTGGGCGGTCTGGAAATGCCAGCGCTGGCCGTCGAAGGATTCCTGGAGACGGTAGACGGCGGCGAGTGCGGCCCAGCCGCTGGCGCGGGCGACAATCGTCCAGATCAGGATCCAGAGGCAGATCCCACCGGCCACGAGAAACTGCAGCTCGGTGAAGCCCATGACGTATCGCCCGCGTCCCGGGCCATCCGAATCCGGGCCTATCAGGCTGCTGAAAAAGGCCCATCTGCTGCGTTGCCGCGCTCCCGCGGCGCTGCGACGTACATGCTAAGTACGCCTCGCGCCTCGGCTCTCGCGGCGCCTTGCACCTGGGCCTCTTTGAGCAGCCTGTGCGAAAGCGAGTTTCTCAGCAACCTGCTATGAGTGCCGGGCAGCGGCTTTACGCGCCCGACTGGGTTGCCTTGAGGGCCTCCTCGCGGATGAGGGTGAGGGCGCGCTTCTTGAGCGCGAGGAACGTCTCGGTGGCCTTGATCTCGTAGCTGCGCGGGCGCTCCAGCGGGATCTCGATCTCGGCCTTGATGCGTCCCGGCCGCGCGGTCATCACGAAGACCCGGTCCGACAGGAAGATGGCCTCCTCCACGTCGTGGGTGACGAACAGGATGGTCTTGTGCAGCTCCTCCCAGACCTGGGTGAGCAGCTCCTGCATCAGCGACCGGGTCTGGGCATCCAGGGCGCCGAAGGGCTCGTCCAGCAGGAGGACCGCCGGATTGTTGGCCAGGGCCCGGGCGATGGCCACCCGCTGCTTCATCCCGCCGGAGAGGGCCTTGGGGTAGGCGCGCTCGAAGCCTTTCAGGCCCACCTTCTCGACGAACTCTTGGGCGACCCGACCCTGCTCGGCCTTCGGCATCCCCGAGAGTTCGAGGCCGAACTGGATGTTCTCCTTGACCGTCAGCCAGGGGAAGAGGGTGTAGCTCTGGAACACCATGCCGCGGTCCTGCCCCGGGCCGCCGATCGGTTGGCCGTCGAGCCGCACCACGCCGCTGGTCGGCTTGAGGAGCCCCGCTACGATTCGGAGCAGCGTGCTCTTCCCGCAGCCCGAGGGGCCCAGGATGGTGGCGAACTCCTTGTTGCGGATGGTGAGATCGATGGCGTCGATGGCGGTGACCACGTGGCCGTCGGCGCGGTAGGTCTTGGAGAGGCTCTGGATCGAGAGCTTCGCGGGTTCGCTCACCGATCTACTCCACCCACGGGAACAGCCTGAGGTAGAGCCACTTGAAGAAATAGTCCGTGATCAGGCCCAGCGTCCCGATGGTGAGGATGCCGAAGATGATGCTGCCGGTGCGCAGCATCCGCTGGGCGCTGATGATCATGTAGCCGATCCCCGAGGCGGAGGCGACCAGCTCGGCCACGATGATATAGGTCCAGGCCCAGCCGACGATGATCCGCAGCGTGTCCAAGATCCCGGGCAGGCTGGCCGGGAGCAGCACCTTGCGGATCACCTGGAACCGCTTCGCGCCCAGGGTGTAGGCGGTCTCCAGCAAGTCCGTGCGGACGTTCTTGGCGACCACTGCCACCATCAGGACGAGCTGGAAGAAGCTGCCGACGAAGATGATGGCCACCTTCTCGACATCGCCGATGCCCAGCCAGAGGATGAACAGCGGGATGAAGGCCGAGGCCGGCATGTAGCGGACGAAGCCCACGATGGGCTCGAC
>Ga0335070_10001871_pt1 | contig 24427 bp, 19 predicted proteins | sample Lox_Sample_13_FD_206722 | JGI IMG/M metagenome (GOLD analysis project Ga0335070, IMG submission 206722) | Soil microbial communities from Loxahatchee National Wildlife Refuge, Florida, United States - Lox_Sample_1.3 | ecosystem: Environmental > Terrestrial > Soil > Wetlands | place: USA...
CGGCTGGAGACGCTCCAGCAGCTCATCGACGATCTCATGAGCCTGGCGGCCGGCCGAAGCGGGCTCACTGTCGAAGAGGTCGTCCCTATCGGGGTGCTCGAGCTGGTCGAGAAGGTCGTTGCGCAGGCGGGGGCGCAGGCCGAGGGGAAGAAGCAGACGCTGCTCGTCGAGCGCGGGGACGGCGCGGAGCGGCTGAAGGTCGAGGCGACGATCCAGGGCCTCGGACGGATCTTCGGCAACCTGGTGGGGAACGCGGTGAAGTACACGCCGGAGGGCGGGCGGGTCACCGTGACGGTCGAACCCACCGGGTCGCAGGCGGCCGTGCGCGTGGCGGACACCGGGATCGGGATCCCCGCGCAGTCGCAGGGGAGGCTCTTCACGGAGTTCTTCCGGGCGCCGAACGCGATGGCGGTCGAGTCCGGCACCGGACTCGGTCTCGTGATCGTCAAGGAGCTGGTCGAGCGGTTCCGGGGGAGGATCGTGGTCGAGAGCCAGGAGGGCGCCGGGTCGACGTTCACTGTGTTCCTGCCGCTCACGGACGCGTGACGCCGGCACGGCGTGCCGGGCCGGGAATGTGCCAATTTTCACTTGAACCGCGGTAGAATCGATGGTGGCGGTTCGGGAGGCGCGCGGTGGCTCACGTTCTTCTGGTTGACGACGACGCGGACATCATCGAGATCTACCGGACGGTGCTGGAAACCAAGGGGCACACGGTGTCCGCGGCGTTCTCGGCGCAGCAGGGGTGGGACGCTCTCGGCACCTCCGTCCCCGACGTCCTCGTCCTCGACGTGATGATGGAGGAGTTCGACTCCGGTTTCCGGCTGGCCCACGACGTGGCGATCAAGTATCCGAAGCTCCCGATCGTGCTGCTCACCGCCGTGCACGACTACATGAGCGAGAAGTGGAGCTTCAGCGACGACAGGGACCAGGAGTGGCTGCCGGTGCTGAAGTTCCTCGAGAAGCCGGTGACGCCGGATCAGATGTTGGCGGCGATCGAGGAGGTCACCGCAAGACCCACCGCAGTTTGATCCTGGGCGCCGCCGGCGTCGGACCTCTGGCTGCGTTGCACTCGGCGGATCGGATGCTCACGTAGCCTCTGGCTACGCTCCGCTCCTCCCGCCTCGTGCGCCTCGCCATAGGCCCAACGGCGGCGGCGCCGCTGCCGCGGGCAGAAACCCGCGCCGGACCGTGCGCGCTCGCGCGGCTGCACGCGATTCGCTACGGCTCTGCTTGTTTCGTCATTGCCGGCCACCGGCCACGCCTCACCCGGTGAGGCACTCCCGGAAGATCCGCGCAATTTCGGCGCGGGCGGCGGCCACCCGCGGAGAGAGCGGGGCGCCGAGCTCGTTGGAGTGCGGGGTCACGCCGATGAACCGGACCGCGAGGGCGGGGTTGTCGGTCTTCCAGGCGGCGACCAGGAGCGAGAGCGGCACGGAGTGCGTCGAGTGGCAGAACGAGTCGAGGCGCGACGGCGGAACGAACGCCCACGGCGCTCGACCCAGGCCCGTGGCGGCGTCGATCAGGAGGAGCACGTTGGGCCGGTGCCGGCGGACGAGCGGACCCGCGTTCTCGATCGCGACGCCGACCGCGGCCGCGACGAACCCCTCCCGCTCGAGCGGGGCCAGCTCCTCGGCGAGCAGGTGGCCGACGGCGTCGTCCCCCAGCATCTCGTTGCCGATCCCGAGGACGAGGAGGCGCTGCCTTCTCTTCGCGGCGCGCTCGAGCAGCCGGCGCAGCCGCTCGGGCGCAGGGAGTCGCTTCCCGCTCACCGCGCAACTCTACCGCACGCGCGACCAGAGTTCCCTGGGTCACGGAGTGATCATCGCCGTGGGGCCTGCGGCGTGCCGCTGCCCGGATTGGGCCGGATGCAAGGCGCGCGAGCGGCCCGGCGACGAGCTGTACTGGGATGTACGCGAGGAGCCAGGGCCGCGAAGCGTAACGCAGCAGACGGTCCGGGACTGGCAGCGGCAGGGCGGCAGGGTGGGTGGGCCACGCCGCAGGCTAGGGGGCGAGGTCCGCGCAGCGGACAATAAGGTGCGGAGCGGGCGCGCCAGACGCAGCTGCACGGTCGAACCAGGAGGCGTCTGACGCGGCCGCAACGCACCGGAGGCGGCGCAACCGCGCCGCCTCGCCCCACCTGGAGTTCGCGACCGGCGCTATTCTTGGACGAGGCGGAGCGAGTCCCGCGAGAACGCCGCGACCTCGAACTCCTTGTCGAGCGCGATCGCGTCCTTGGGGCACACCTCGGCGCACCGCGCGCAGTGCACGCAGCGGTCAAGGTAGAGCACCATCGTCATCTTCTTCTTCGGCTTCGGGGCCGGCTGGCCCTCGACCGCCGGCTCCGTCGGCGGGAGCGTCTGGACCTCGATGTGGATCGCGTCCGAGGGGCAGTCGCGCATGCAGACCTTGCAGCCGATGCAGTTCTCGGCCTTGAACCTCGGGGTGCCGCGGAACCCCTCCGGCACCTCGGCCTTCTCGAACGGGTAGAAGCGCGTGACCGGCCGGCTCCTGAGGTTGCGGAACAGCTCGGGTACGAGCACGCCTGCTTTCGGCATGGTCTACATCGCTCCCTTCGCCTTGAAGAGAAGCACGACCAGGAACTGGACGACGCTCCACGGCGCGAGGTAGCGCCACGAGAATCGCACGATCTGGTCGATGCGGATTCGCGCGCACGCGGCGCGGAGCATGGACAGGAGGAACACGACGAACGCCGTCTTGACCGCGAGATGGACGGCGCCAAGAAGCACGCCTGCGACGCCCGGCGCATAGCCGCCGAGCAGCACGCCGAGGACGCCGATCTCGCTCCGCTCGAGCCCCGGGGGGAGGGCGCCGAACCCGCCCAGGAACACGCACGCCACGAGCGCGGAGCCGACGTACATCAGGATGTCCTTCTCGAGGCGGAAGAGGGCCAGCTTCTTCCCGCTGTACTCGGTGAGCGGACCCCCCACGACCTCGGTCTCCGCCTCCGGGATGTCGAACGGCACCCGCTCGAGCTTCGCCTGGAGCGTGAGGATCGCGACCACGAACGCGATGAGCTCGACCGGAAGCACCCACCAGTGGCCGGTCGCGGTCCACGGGAAGACGGCGACCTTCGAGATCTGCCAGCTGCCCGCTATCACCGCCGGCGTGAGGATCGCGAGGAAGAACGGCACCTCGTACGCGAACAGCTGGGTGAGGACGCGCGTGGCGCCGATCAGGGAGTAGGGGCTGACCGAGAACCAGCCTGCCAGGAACAGCGAGAACGACGGGATCGTCAGCAGGTACGCGACGACGATGAGGTCGCCCTCGAACGAGTTGAACGAGCGCAGGTGCCAGACCGGGATGTAGAGGCCGGCGGTGATGACCGCGGCGAGCGAGAGGATCGGCATGAACGCGAACGCGCGCCGGTCCGCCTGCGCCGGGACGATGTCCTCCTTGGATAGCAGCTTGAAGATGTCGGCGACGGGCTGCAGCATCCCCGCCCACCCCGTGTACATCGGCCCGCGCCGGTTCTGCATCCGGGCGTAGACCTTTCGGTCCATCCACTCCAGGAACGTGGAGTAGAGCGACTGGAACACGAACCCAGGGAAAACCAGGATGTACAGGGCGACCTTGAGCGCGTTCATACTCGACCTCGCTAGAACGAAATCCGCCTGTTCTTCCGGTACCAGTCGATGCCGTACCGCCGCAGCTCCGCCCACGTGGTGAGGCGGCGACCGCGCTTGCGGTCCTTCAGGGCGACCGTGGTCCGGTCGGTGCACGAGAAGCACGGGTCGATCGACGCGATCGCGATCGGGATGTCGGCGACCATGGCGCCGACGACCGACTCCGTGGCGGCCTCGAGGTTCGCCATGGTCGGGGCGCGCACCTTGACGCGCTCGGGCTTCTCGGTGCCGTTGCCGCGGACGTAGTGGACGTCCTCGCCGCGCGGCGCCTCGTAGCGGGAGACCGCCGCACCGGCGGGGACGCGGCGCATCACCTTCTTGACCGCGATGTCGCCCTCGGGGAGGTTCTCGAGGATCTGCTTCACCATCTTGCACGACTCGACGATCTCGTACACGCGGACGAGCACGCGGCCGTAGATGTCGCACTCGTCCGACGTGATGACCTTGAACTCCAGCTCCGGGTACGCCCCGTACGGGTCGTCCCTCCGGATGTCCATGTCCACGCCCGAGGCGCGCCCGAACGGCCCGACGGCGCACTTCTCGATCGCGCGCTCCTTCGACATCCGGCCGACGCCCCGGATGCGGGCGACGAACGACGGCTCGTTGGTGCCGATGCCGGCGTAGTACGCGGTGCGGTCGAGGAGCGGCTGGATCGACGCGAGGATCTTCTTCCGCTGCGCTTCCGTGAGGTCGCGGCGCACGCCGCCGATCGTGTTGATCGCGTAGTTGACGCGGTTGCCGCTGATCTCCTCCAGGATCTCCATGATCAGCTCGCGGTCGCGCCACACGTACATGAACAGCGTGTCGAATCCGACCTCGTGCGCCGCGACGCCGAGCCAGAGCAGGTGGGAGTGGAGCCTCTCGAGCTCGCACACCAGCGTCCGCAGGTAGAGGCCGCGCTTCGGCACCTCGAGCTCGAGGAGCTTCTCGACCGCCTGCACGAACGCCGTGGTGTGCGAGTGTGAGCAGATCCCGCAGATCCGCTCGAGGATGAACAGGCACTGGAAGTAGTTCCGGTCCTCGCACACCTTCTCGATGCCGCGGTGGTTGTACCCCATCTGCATCCGCGCACCGACGATCTCTTCCCCCTGGATGTCGAAGTCGAACTTCGCGGGCTCCTTGAGGAACGGGTGCTGCGGCCCGATCGGCAGGTGGATCGTCTCAGGCATTGGGCTTCCCCCCTTCGGCCTCGGCGGCCGGTTTCGGCAGGACGGCGTCCTTCCGGAGCGGGTAGACGCCCGCGGGCCAGTCCTCCGGGAGGACCTGGCGGCGCAGGTCGGGGTGCCCGACCGGCACGATCCCGAGGAGGTCGTGGAGCTCGCGTTCGTAGACCGCCGCGCCGGGCGTCACGAGCGCGAGCGTCGGCACCTCGGGCTTCTCGCGGTCCACCTTCACCTGCAGCACGACGACGACGCTCCCCGAGACGATGTACGACAGCAGGAAGTGGTCGCGCATGTCCTCGCCCACGATCGTGGTGAGGTGGCGGATGCCGAGCTTGTCCCTCAGCGTCTTCACCGCGTCGAGCAGGGCGTCGCGCTCGATACCGATCCAGAACGTCCGCGCCTGCGTGCGCCTCACCTCGGAGCCCGGGAACAGGACCTTGAGGTCGGTCTCGTAGTCTGTGACGGTCATGGTGGCCTCCGTCCTCCCCTCACGCCTTACCCAGGAGCTTGGCGACACCGTCGATGAGCGCCTCCGGCTTGATCGGGCACCCGGGGACGTACGCCGCGACCGGGACGACCTGATCGACGCCGTCGAGCACGTTGTAGCACCCGCGGAACGCGCCGCCGGAGCACGCGCACGCGCCGACCGCGACGACCGCCTTCGGCTCGGGCATCTGGTCGTAGATGCGCTTGAGGCGCGGCGCGATCTGCTTCGTCACCGGGCCGCTGCACAGCAGGACGTCGGCGTGCCGCGGCGTGGCCTTGAGCTGCACCCCGAAGCGCTCGAGGTCGTAGTGCGGCATCAGAGCCGCGAGGATCTCGATGTCGCACGCGTTGCACGCCCCCGAGTTGAAGTGCAGCACCCAGGGCGACTTGGTTCGGGCCCACTTGATCAGCTTCTTGAACACGCTCGCACCTCCCCCCGCCCTAGTCGATGCCGCTGTACACGATCGAGATCGCGGCGGCGATGGCGACCAGGTAGCCGAGCGCCCGGAAGGCGTAGACGCCGGGCGGGACCGTGGCGATCGTCAGCACCGCCACGTGCATCACCGTGAAGAAGATCGCCGCGGCGAAAAACCGCCGATACCCGAACTCGAACTTCTCGGCCTGGAAGTTCTCACCGCAGGCGTACGGCTCCAGCTTCCCGGCGGACGGCTGCGGCTTGGCGCCCACCGCGCGGCCGAACAGGTAGAGCAGCGACGCGATCCCGAGTCCGATGGCGAAGGCGAGCGGCGGCGACAGCAGGATGTCGAGGTCCATGGCTCACCCCTTCAGCCGCGAGAGCAGCCGGATGTCGAGCGACGAGTTCGTGCGCTGGCAGACGACGACGAGCGCCAGCATGACGGCCGCGAGGATCGTCTCGACGACGATGAACGTCACGATGAGCGATTGCGCGAGCCCCATCGCCCCGCGGAAGAGGCCGGCGCCGAGCAGCATCAACGTCGTGCCCTTGGCCAGCACCTCGATGGCGAGGACGATCCGCAACAGGTTGCGGACGCCCAGCAGCAGGTAGACGCCCGTCATGAACAGCAGCAGGCCGGTGAAGAAAAGCGCGGCAACGGGCTCAGTCATGGTGCCCCTCCGCCGACCTCGCGCGCAGGATCGCGAGCAGGCCGAACACGCCGACGAGCACGAGGCTGATCTGTCCGAGCACGTCGGTCATACGCAGGCCCCAGAAGACCTCCCGGAACGGAACGGTCTGGGCCGCCGTCGGCGCGGGGAGCGACGGGGCGAGCCACCGGACGAGGAAGTAGGCCACGCCGGCGAAGAGCGCGACCGCCGGCAGGATGAAGAGTGCCGGCAGCCTCGCCTCGTCCTTCTGGTCCGAGTCCTTGGTGAGCGACACCGTCGAGACGAAGAGGACGGTGATCAGGCCCGCGCACACCGAGAGCTCGAACGCCCCCGCCACGTTGGCGCCGAAGTGGAACAGCACGATCGAGAGGATCACGCTCGCGAGCGCGAGCGCGACCGCCGCGTAGAGGAGGTCTCGGAACACGCCGAGCAGGACCACCGAGATCACCAGCAGCGCGAGGCAACCGATGAGGAGCGTCATCGTCAGTTCCCTCCGAGCAGCACCCTGGCCGCAGGCTCGATGAGACCGCGCACGACCTGGTTGAAGAACACGCCGACCAGGAGGCACTGGGCGGCGAGACAGATGACCGCGAACGACATCGCGGCGGGCGCCTCCTTGAGGTCGCGCCAGCGCTCGTTCAGGTTTCCGAAGAACACCCTCCGCTGCAGGAGCAGGAAGTAGCCCAGCGTGAAGACGCTGAACGAGATCGTGAGGACCGCGACGAGGTAGTTCTTCGCGGCGAGCGCGCCGAGCACGATGAAGAGCTTGCTCCAGAACCCGTTGAACGGCGGGATCCCGGCGATGGACAGCGTGCCGAACGTGCTGGTCACGCTGGTGACCGGCATCCGGTTCTCGAGGCCGCCCATCTCGCGGATGTCGCGTGTGCCGGTTCGGAACTGCACGGCGCCGCTGTTGAGGAACAGGAGGCTCTTGAACAGAGCGTGGTTGAGGACGTGGAACAGCGCGCCGACCACGCCGAGCCAGTTGCCGAGACCGAGACCGATCATGATGTAGCCAATCTGGCTGATCGAGGAGTACGCCAGCATCCGCTTCATGTCGGTCTGGAAGTAGGCAACGATCGCACCGGCCGCCATCGAGGCGACGCCGAGCACGAGGAAGACCTTGAGCACCCGGGCCGGAGCCGGGTAGATCCCGAGGAACAGCCGCGTCAGGGAGTAGACGCCGGCCACCTTGATGACGACGCCCGAGAGCATCGCCGAGATAGGTGCGGGCGCCGACGGGTGTGCGTCCGGAAGCCAGGCGTGGAACGGCACAACGGCCGCCTTCAGCCCGAACCCGGCCAGGAACAGCGCCGCGGCGAACAGGAACAGCGGGTTGTCGCCGCCGGAGAGCGCCGCCTTCAGCTCGCCGAACGCCAGCGTTCCGGTGGACGCGAAGATCAGCGAGAGACCGATCACGATCATTCCGGTTGCGACCGCCGAGAGAAGCAGGTACTTGAGCGCCGACTCGATCCCGTCGAACTCGAGGTTGTACGCGACCAGCACGTACGAGCTGATGGAGGCGACCTCCAGGAAGACGTAGAGCGAGAAGAGGTCGCGCACGAGCACGACGCCGTTGAGGCCGAAGATCAGGAGCATCAGCAGGGCGTAGAACTTCGCCCGCCCGCCGTAGTGCCCGATGTAGTCGATCGAGTACACGGCGCAGAAGAAGCCGATCACGCTGATCACTACCAGGAACAGGAGCGAGAGGCCGTCCACGGCGAACTCGGTCCCGAAAGCCCTGAACGCGGTAGTGATCCCCGCCGCCGGGACGAGCGCCAGGCAGCTCGCGAGCACCGCCAGGCCGACCGCGCCCGCAAGGACGTCCGCTGCGCGGCGGCCCAGCTTCGAGACCCACGGAGTCAGCAGCGCGCCGACGAGCGGGAGGAGGAGAACGGAGCCGACGTAGGCGTCCATGTCCGACCTCACAGGAACACCAGGGTGAGCACCGCGATCAGCCCGATCACGGCCCAGCCCAGGTAGTTGGCGTACACACCGTTGTGGATGGCCGAGAGTGCGTGGCGCGAAAACGAGCGCCCCCATCCGATGATCGCGTCGGTCACCACGTCGATCAGTCGCTCGAAGTAGCGGAACACGACCCGCGACACGAACTCGACGACGTTGAGCCCGATCTCGTAGGCGTCGAACCTCTTCTCGGCCGCCATCGCGAGCCCGGCGCCGAGCACGGGCGAGGAGCGCAGCCCCTCGAACGTCGCGGCGGCGGACTCGGCCCGCTCCCGCGCACCGAGGTAGAGCATGAACCCGAGGAGGTAGATCGCGAGCGACGCCATCGTGAGGGGCGTCACATGCCACACTCCCGCGATCCAGCCGGGGTCCTCGAACCTGATGTGCGTGCCGAACGACGGCGCACAGGCCGTGAACACGAGCCCGGTGAGGAAGGCGAGAGAGCCGAGCGCGACGACGGGGAGCCACGAAGCCGGGGACGACCCGGCGGCCGGCTTTGGCGTCGCGCCCAGGACCACCGCGAGGACCTTGCAGAACACCGCGATGTTGAGGATGGCGGCGACGGCCAGCAGGGCGAGGACGGCGGGGTGGCCGCTCCCGGACAGGCCCTCGAAGATCAGCTCCTTCGCCATGAACCCGCCGGTGGGCGGGAGCGAGATCGCGGCGACGAAGGCGAGCGCGAAACCGAGCCCCAGCGCGGGCATCCTCCGCCCGCTCCCGTGTACCTGGGCGAGCGTCGCGCCACCGGCCTCGTCCTCGAACGCTCCGGCAGCGAAGAACATCCCCGACTTGTAGGTCGCGTGGGTCAGCATGTAGAACAGCGCCCCGGCGACGCCGAGCGCCTCCGACGTCGCCATCCCAGCGATCATGAATCCGACCGGCGAGATCGCCGTGAGCGCGAGGACGCGCTTGAGGTTCCGCTCGACCAGGGCCGGGGCGATCACCACGAACGCGGTGGCCACCGCGAACGCGAGCATCACGCCGCGCGCGGCGCCGTTCAGGACGAACATCCGGCTCGTGAGCGTGAACAGGAACGAGATCCCGAGCACCTTCTCGAGCGAGGCGGGGAGCGTCGCGAACCCGGCCGCGGGCATCACTTCGGCGGCCTCGGGGATCCAGGTGTGGAACGGGAACATCCCGGCCTTCGCGCCCGCGCCGAGGAAGATCAGGACGAACGCCACGAGCGCCGTCTTCGACGAGCCGACCGCGAGCGGAGTGCCGAACGTGGCGCCGCCGCCGAGCGCCAGGTAGGCGATCAGCCCGAGGATCATCAGGAAGTCGCTCGCCCCGCCGATGATCAGCGCCTTCTGGGCGACCCGCTCCGCGCCGTCCCCGGCGGCGTGGATGGCGCCGTACAGCGCCACCAGGAACATCTCCCAGAAGATCAGGAGCATGAGGACGTTGTTCGCGGCGACCACGCCCCACGCGCTGGCGAACGCGACGAGGAGCGACGCGGCGAGCAGGGCCGGCCGCTTCGTCCGCGGGAGCGCCCGGAGCGCGTAGACCCCGCTCGCAGCCTGGAAGAGGACCACGAAGCCGAGCAGGAGGCGCTGCCACGGGTCGGCGCCGAACTCGAGGCGGAACGACCCCACCCAGCTCTCCGAGAGCGAAGCGCCGGTGGAGAGCGCCAGGAAGCATGCGGCGTCGAGAGCCGCGGCCACGACCGGCAGCGCCGCGAGCGCTTTCGGGCTCCTGCGGAGCGCCGGAGCCAGCGCGGCGAGGACGAGAGGGACGAGAACGGGGAGGAGGATCGTCGCCATGGCTACCTCCCGAGCGCCGACGCGGCGGCCACGCGCTGGGCGTCCGCCGCCGATGCGAGGCCGTACGGCATCGGCAGCACCAGCGTGACCGCTATCGCGAGCACGGCGAGCACCGCGACCACGCCGACCATCACGGGCGAGCCCTCACGGTGCGACTCGCCGCGCGGGGCTCCCAGGAAGACGACGTGGAAGCTCTTGAGCATGTAGAGGAGCGTCAGCACCGCGGTGAGGATCGCGAGCCCCGCGATCACCGTGTACCCGCCCTCGAACAGGCCGGAGATCACGAACCACTTGCAGAAGAACCCGGCCATCGGCGGGATCCCGGCGATCGAGAGCGCGCAGACGAGGTACGCCGCGGCCGTCACCGGCATCTTGCGCGCCAGGCCGCCCATCCTCGTCATGTCCTTCGTGTGCGTGCCGTGCTCGATGATCCCCGCGCACAGGAACAGCCCACCCTTGGCGATGCCGTGCGCGAGGATGTAGAGGAGCGAGCCGATGTACCCGGTCCTCGTGAACGCGAACAACCCGAGGAACGTGTACCCGATCTGGCTCACGGTCGAGTACGCGAGCAGGCGCTTGATGTTGGTCTCCTGGAGCGCCGCGCACGCCGACACGAACGCGCTCGCCAACGCCACGGCCAGCAGCCACTTGTGCCACTGCTCGGGGATCACCATCCCGTTGCAGAACAGCCGGGCGAACCCGTACAGCCCGATCTTGACCAGGATCGCGGCGTGCAGGAGCGCGGTGATCGTCGACGGCGCCACGCCAGCATCGGGGAGCCAGGTGTGGAGCGGCACCGTCGCGCTCTTCGAGAACACGCCGGCCATGATCAGGACGAGCGCGACGCCGCCGATCGCCTTGCCCTTCAGCTCGGTGATCTCGAACGTCCCGTACTGGGCGTAGACGAGCGCGAACCCGAGGAGCATGAGGACCGCGCCCCCGAACGTCACGAGGAACGCCTTGTCCGCCTTCCAGATGTAGTCCGGCTCCCTGAAGTAGCCGATCAGGCGCCAGCACGCGAGCGCCGAGATCTCCCAGAAGAGGTAGAGAAAGACGATGTTCGTCGAAAACACCAACCCCATCATTGCGCCTAGGAACAGGGTGACGATGAAGTAGTACTCGGGTTCGTGGTCTCCGTGCTCGATGTACCCGAGCGAGTAGATCGCGATCAGGGTCGCGATCAGCGACGAGGCGAACGACATGAACGCCGAGAGGGCGTCCAGGGTGAGGGAGAGGCTCACCATCGGCTCGAAGACGGGGATGCGCCAGCTCGACGGTGCTCCGGCCTGCGCCTGTCCGAGGAGCGTCCAGGTCAGGACGTGGGCTGCGCCGATCAGGGCCACCGCGACGTAGCCGGTCAGCTTCCTCTTTCCGGTCCAGCCGAGCAACGGGATGACGAAGGAGCCCAGGAGGGGGATCCCAATGATGGCAAGCACGGTGGTCTGGTTATCCATCAGTCATGCCTCACAAGGTGGTTCGCTCGCGGCGCGGGGGTAGGGTGGAGCATCCGTCGGCGGGGGATTCTATAGGATAGAGTTCTTTTTCACAAGAGTCCGATCAGAACGGACCGCGCTTCTAGAGGATGAATCTCACTCGAGGGCTGGAACCGTCGCGGACTCCGTCACTTCAACATCCGGTTCGGACGGGGCTGGTGAGGCCCTCGCCCGCCACCATCACCGCCTGGTCCGGCAGATCGAAGGTCGTCTGCAGCGACCTCACCGTGGCGGCGAGGTCCGCCGCGTCCACCATGCAGGCGATGCTCGACAGCGACGTGCTGATGGCGAGGATGTTCACGCCCTTGCCGGCGATCGCCGCACACGCCGCGGCCGCGCACCCCGGCCGCTCGCGGAAGTGGGGGCCGTGGACCGCGGCGACCGCGACCCCCCGCCGCTGGACCACCCGCTGGGCGTGCAACTGGTCGGCCAGCGCGCCGACCGCCTCGAGAGCCTGCTCGAGGTCGGGCTCGCGGACGCAGAGCGCGATGTGCGAGGTTCCGTTCGGGTCCGTGAGCTCGACGACGAACGGCGTGTTGAGACCGCGCTTGGAGAGGCAGTCCAGCACGGTTCCCGCGAGCCCCGGGCGGTCGGGCATCGCGATCAGGCCGATCTCGGCCAGCCCGCGGAACTCCAGGATGCCCGTGGCCTTCGGCGTGGACCCGCCGCGTGCTCCACCCACGATGGAATTGTAGCCGCCCGCGCCCCCGGCGACGGGGTGCCGGGGAACGTACCGCAGGGCCAGCGTGTTCGGGTACCCGGAGCGGGAATGGGACGATCGGCACACTCGTCCGGCCGCACGGCGGGCCGTCGCCCGGTTCGCGCGTGCGCAACTCATAGCTGCACAACAAGTTCGGCATCAAGCCAGCACCCGCACGGGCAGGCGATCCAGACGACCCAAGAAGGACGGGACGGCCGCAACCGCTCGCCGCGCGGTCCGTCATAGGGGGTGCAGGGGACCGTGACCGGGGAGATAGTTGCTATAGCAACCGTTTGATGGTAGAAGAGTGCGCTCGGAGCCGGAGTCTCGGGCTCCGCGGTTCGGGGGATTCGGCGAATGGACATGGACAGCGTTCGTGAAGGCGGGGCGGGAGCAGCCGAAGCCGCCGGGAGCGGCCCGGCGACCTCCGGCGGGGGTGCGAGGCGCCGCTGGCGGCCGTGGGTGGTCGCGGCCGGCGCGATTGCCGTGCTCGCGTATTTCGTGCTGTCGAGGAGCATCGCGGGTCAGGCGAGCGCCGCGAGGGGTGGGAGGGGCGGCGCGCCGCGGGCGATCCCCGTGGTCGCCACGGCCGCCGCGGTCGGTGACCTCGGGGTCTACCAGAACGGTCTCGGCACCGTGACGGCGATCAAGACCGTGACGGTCCGCAGCCGCGTGGACGGCGAACTCACGAGCGTCGCGTTCCACGAGGGCGATCTGGTGCGGGAGGGCGACCTCCTGGCGGAGATCGACCCCCGGCCGTTCGAGGTGCAGCTGCACCAGGCGGAGGCGCAGCTGGCGAAGGACCAGGCGGCTATCGCCAACGCGAAGGTCGACCTGGAGCGGTACCAGACGCTGATCCAGCAGGACTCGATCCCGCGCCAGCAGCTCGACACGCAGGTCGCGACCGTCACACAGTACGAGGCCGCGCTGAAGAGCGACCAGGCCCAGATCGAAAGCGCGCGGCTCAACCTGACGTACAGTCGCATCACGGCGCCGATCTCCGGCATCGCCGGGCTGCGGCTGGTGGACCCGGGGAACATCGTGCACGCGAGCGACCCGGGCGGCCTCGTGGTGATCACCCAGCAGCAGCCGATCGCCGTGGTGTTCACGATCCCAGGCGATCACCTGCCCCCGGTGCTCAAGCAGGTGCGCGCGGGTCGCACGCTGACGGTCGAGGCGTGGGACCGCGACCTCAAGACCAAGCTCGCGACCGGCAGCGTGCTCGCGGTGGACAACCAGATCGACCCCAACACCGGCACGGTGCGCATCAAGGCGGTGTTCCCCAACGAGGACGCCGCGCTCTACCCGAACCAGTTCGTCAACGCCCGGCTGCTGGTGGACACGCTCCGCGGCGCCGTGCTGATCCCGACGGCGGCGATCCAACGCAGCCCGCAGTCGTCGTTCGTCTACGTCGTCAAGCCCGACGCGACCGTCGAGCTTCGTGACGTCGAGGTCGAGCTGACGGAGGGCGACGAGAGCGCGGTGCGCAAGGGGGTCGCGGCCGGCGACGTCGTGGTCGTGGACGGCGTGGACAAGCTGCAGCCGGGATCGCTGGTCGCCGTCGCGGCACCGGGCGGCACGCGGCAGCGCAACACATGAACCCGTCCCGCCCGTTCGTCCTCAGGCCGATCGCGACGTCGCTTCTGATGGCCGGGATCCTCATCGCCGGCGCGATCGGGTTCCGGCAGCTCCCGGTGTCGGCGCTGCCGCAGGTCGACTACCCGACGATCCAGATCGTGACGTTCTACCCGGGCGCGAGCCCGGACGTGATGGCGTCGGCGGTCACGGCGCCCCTGGAGCGGCAGTTCGGGCAGATGCCCGGCCTCAACCAGATGACGTCGTCAAGCTCGGGCGGGAGCTCGGTGATCACGCTCCAGTTCGTGCTCGACCTCAACATCGACGTGGCGGAGCAGGAGGTCCAGGCGGCGATCAACGCGGCGGGCACGTACCTCCCGCGCGACCTCCCCAACCCGCCGATCTACAGCAAGATCAACCCCGCGGACGCGCCCATCCTCACCCTCGCGCTCACGTCCGACACGCTCCCGCTCTCGCGCGTCGAGGACTTCGCCGACACCCGGTTCGCCCAGAAGATCTCGCAGCTCCCGGGCGTCGGTCTGGTGTCGATCAGCGGCGGCCAGAAGCCGGCGGTCCGCGTGCAGGTGAACCCGACCGCGCTCTCCTCGTTCGGCCTCACGATGGAGGATGTTCGAACCGCGATCTCGCAGGCGAACGTGAACCAGGCCAAGGGCGCGTTCGACGGCAAGAGCCAGTCGTACTCGATCTGGGCCAACGACCAGCTCCTGTCGAGCGCCCAGTACAAGCCCCTCGTCGTCGCGTACAGGAACAGCGCCCCGGTCCGGCTCTCCGACATCGCCGATGTCATCGATGACACGGAGAACGTCAAGCAGGCGGCGTGGATGAACCTGACGCCTGCGGTCATCCTCAATATCCAGCGCCAGCCGGGCGCCAACATCATCGCCGTCGTCGACCGGGTCAAGGCGCTGCTCCCGCAGCTGCGCGCGTCGCTGCCGTCCGCGGTCAAGGTCTCGATCCTGACGGACAGGACGACGACCATCCGTGCCTCGGTCCACGACGTCGAGTTCGAGCTGATGCTGACGATCGGGCTCGTCGTGATGGTGATCTTCCTGTTCCTGCGGACGGCGGCGGGGACGGTGATCCCGAGCGTGGCGGTGCCGCTCTCGCTCGTGGGCACGTTCGGCGCGATGTACCTGCTCGGGTACAGCCTCAACAACCTCACCCTGATGGCGCTCACGATCTCCACGGGGTTCGTCGTGGACGACGCGATCGTGATGATCGAGAACATCTCGCGCTACATCGAGGAGGGAGTGCCACCCCTCCAGGCGGCGCTCAGGGGCTCGGCGCAGATCGGCTTCACGATCCTGTCGCTGACGGTGTCGCTCATCGCGGTGCTGATCCCGCTGCTGTTCATGGGCGACGTGGTCGGTCGCCTGTTCCGCGAGTTCGCGGTGACGCTGTCGGTCACGATCCTGATCTCGGCCGCTGTGTCGCTGACGCTGACGCCCATGATGTCCGCCCGGCTGCTGCGCCTCAAGAAGGAGGAGGAGCAGACCCGGTTCTACCGCACGTCGCAGCGGGCGTTCGACTCCGTGATCGCGTTCTACGGGCGGACGCTCACGTGGGTGCTCAAGCGCCAGGGCGCGACGCTCGTCGTCGCGGTCGCGACCCTCGTCCTCACCATCCTGCTCTACGTCGTGATCCCGAAGGGGTTCTTCCCCGTCCAGGACACCGGGGTGATCCTCGGGATCTCGGAGGCGCCGCAGAGCGTTTCGTTCCCGGCGATGGCCGGCCGCCAGCAGGCGCTGGCGCAGGCGATCCTGAAGGACCCCGCCGTCGAGAGCCTGTCGTCGTTCATCGGGATCGACGGCACGAACACGACGATGAACAGCGGCCGGATCCAGATCAACCTCAAGCCGCTGGCCGAGCGAGGGGAGAGCGCGAGCGAGATCATCCGCAGGCTCCAACCGGCGCTCGCGAAAGTCGAGGGGATCACGCTGTTCATGCAGCCGGTGCAGGACCTCACGGTGGAGGACCGCGTCAGCCGCACACAGTACCAGTACAGCCTCGAGGACCCCGACGCCAGGGAACTGGCGGAGTGGGTCCCGCGGTTCGTGGACCGCCTGCACCAGCTCCCGGAGCTGCGCGACGTCGCGAGCGACCAGCAGACCTCGGGGCTCGAGGCCCGCGTGGTCCTCGACCGGACGACCGCGTCGCGCCTCGGGATCACGCCGCAGATGCTCGACGACGCCCTCTACGACTCGTTCGGCCAGCGCCAGGTCTCGACGATGTTCACCGAGCTGAACCAGTACCGGGTCGTCCTCGAGACGCAGCCGGAGTTCCAGCGGCGCCCGGGCGACCTCGGGAGCGTGTTCCTCAAGTCCGCCGGAGGCGGGGCGGTCCCGTTGAGCGCGTTCGCGGACATCAGCACCTCCAACGCCCCGCTCGCGGTCAACCACCAGGGGCAGTTCCCCGTCGTGACGGTCTCGTTCAACCTGGCTCCGCGCGCGTCGCTCGGCGAGGCGGTGAAGGCGATCGAGGAGGTGCGCGAGGGGATCGGTCTGCCGGCGAGCATCCAGACGGGGTTCCAGGGGACCGCACAGGCGTTCAGGGCCTCGCTCGTGCACACCCCGTTCCTGATCCTGGCGGCGATCATCACCGTCTACATCCTGCTCGGCGTCCTGTACGAGAGCTACATCCACCCGGTGACGATCCTCTCCACGCTGCCCTCAGCCGGAGTCGGCGCGCTCCTCTCGCTGATGCTGTTCGGGACGGACTTCTCGGTGATCGCGCTGATCGGGATCATCCTGCTGATCGGCATCGTGGAGAAGAACGCGATCATGATGATCGACTTCGCGCTCGACGCCCAGCGCAACCAGAGGAAGGCGCCGACCGACGCGATCTACCAGGCCGCGCTGCTGCGATTCAGGCCGATCCTGATGACGACGATGGCCGCGCTCCTCGCCGGCGTCCCCCTCGCCGTCGGCTCGGGGATCGGGTCGGAGCTGCGCCGGCCGCTCGGGATCGCGATCGTCGGGGGGTTGATCTTCAGCCAGCTGCTCACGCTCTACACGACGCCGGTCGTGTACCTCGCGTTCGACCGCCTCGCACACCGGCTCGAGCGGCGGAGGGCGGCGGTTGACGGCGCAGCGGCGCCCGCGGAGGAGTCGGCGTGAAGTTCTCCTCGCTCTCGGCGCCGTTCATCCACCGCCCGGTCGCGACCTCGCTGATCACGGTCGCGATCGCGCTGGCGGGCGCGATCGGGTACCGGTTCCTCCCGGTCTCGCCGCTCCCCCAGGTCGAGTTCCCTACCGTGAGTGTGAACGCCGGGCTCCCCGGCGCGAGTCCCGAGACGATGGCGTCGTCGGTCGCGACGCCGCTCGAGCGCCAGTTCGGGAGGATCGCCGGCGTGACGGAGATGACCTCGACGAGCTCGCTCGGGTCGACGAACGTCACCCTGCAGTTCGACCTCAACCGGAACATCGACGCCGCGGCGCGCGACGTCCAGGCAGCGATCAACGCGGCGCGCGGCCAGCTCCCGGCGAACCTCCCGAGCAACCCGTGGTACCGGAAGGTCAACCCTGCCGACGCGCCGATCATGCTCGTCTCGCTCACGTCGGACCTGGTGGACCGCCCGCGGATGTACGATATCGCCTCCACCGTGCTCCAGCAGAAGCTGGCGCAGGTCAAAGGCGTCGGTCAGGTCTTCGTGGGCGGCGGGGCGCTCCCTGCCGTCCGCGTCGAGGTCAACCCGACCCAGTTGAACAACGCCGGGCTCGCACTGGAGGACGTCCGGTCGGCGCTCGCGTCCGCGAACGCGAACCGCCCGAAGGGCGAGGTCGCCGGGATCCACCGGGTTTGGTCGCTCTCGACCACCGACCAGCTCCTCAAGGCCGCGGAGTACCGGGACCTCGTCGTCAAGTACAGCGGCGGCGCGGCGGTCCGCCTGGATGACGTGGCGGACGTCGTGGATTCCGTCGAGGACATCCGGACGATGGGCCTGTCGAACGGCAAGCCGGCGATCATCATCATCATCTTCCGGCAGCCGGGCGCCAACATCATCGAGACCGTCGACGGCGTTCGTGCCGTGCTGCCGCAGCTGCAGGCGTCCGTTCCGCCCTCCGTGAAGCTGAACGTGCTCATCGACGCGACGCGGACGATCCGTGCGTCGGTCCGCGACGTCGAGATCACGCTCTGCATCGCGATCTCGCTGGTCATCCTTGTCGTGTTCGTCTTCCTCCGTAGCGTGCGCTCGACATTCATCCCGAGCGTCGCCGTGCCGATCTCGCTGATCGGCACGTTCGGCGTCATGTACCTGCTCGGCTACAGCATCGACAACCTCTCGCTCATGGCGCTCACCGTCGCCACGGGGTTCGTCGTGGACGACGCCATCGTCGTGATCGAGAACATCACCCGGCACCTCGAGGGCGGGATGCAGCCGATGGAGGCCGCGCTCACGGGCGCCAAGGAGATCGGGTTCACCGTCGTCTCGATCAGCATGTCGCTGGTCGCGGTGTTCATACCGATCCTCCTGATGGGCGGGATCGTCGGCCGGCTGTTCCGCGAGTTCGCGGTGACGCTCTCGGTCGCGATCGGGGTGTCGCTGCTGGTGTCTCTCACCGCCACCCCGATGATGTGCGCGCGGCTGCTCCGGCCGCACGGCGAGGAGCGGCGCGGCCGTTTCTACTCCGCGAGCGAGCGGGGGTTCGCCTGGATCATCGGTCGGTACGAGCGGTCGCTGCGCTGGGTGCTGGCGCACCAGCCGCTCACGATCGGAGTGACGCTCGCGACGATGGTCGCGACGGTGGTGCTGTACGCGAAGATCCCCAAGGGGTTCTTCCCGCAGCAGGACACGGGGCGGCTCACCGGGCAGATCGTCGCCGACCAGGACACCTCGTTCCAGGCGATGCGGCAGAAGCTCACCGAGTTCATCACCACCGTGATCCGCGACCCGGCGGTCGAGAGCGCGAACGGTTTCCTCGGCGGCACCGTCAACACGGGCCGGATGTTCATCGCGCTCAAGCCCAACAACGAGCGCGACGTGACCGCCGACCAGGTGATCGCGCGGCTGCGCGGGAAGCTCGCGCACGTGCCGGGCGCCACGCTCTACCTGCAGCCCGTACAGGACATCCGGGTGGGCGGCCGGCCGTCCGCGACGCAGTACCAGTACACGCTGCAGGGCGACAACTCGGAGGAGCTGTTCCAGTGGGCGCCGCGCGTGGTCGAGCGGCTTCGGAAGGTCAGGGAGCTCGCGGACGTCAACAGCGACCAGCAGAACCGGGGGCTCCAGGCCGCGCTCACGATCGACCGGCCGACGGCGTCGCGGCTCGGGATCAGCCCGCAGCTCATCGACAACACGCTGTACGACGCGTTCGGGCAGCGGCAGGTCTCCACGATGTACACGCAGCTCAACCAGTACCACGTGATCATGGAGGTCGCTCCGCAGTTCTGGCAGAACCCGGACGGGCTGAAGTACGTCTACCTCCCCGCGAAGGGCGGCCAGATGGTGCCGCTCGCCGCGGTCACCCGGTACGCGCCCAACACGGCGCCGCTGCAGGTCAACCACCAGGGCCAGTTCCCCGCCGTGACGATCTCGTTCAACCTCCCGCTCGGCGTCTCGCTCGGGAGCGCCGTGGACGCGATCGCGCGCGCCGAGTCGGAGATGCGACTGCCGGCGTCGATCCGCGGCAGCTTCCAGGGGACGGCCCAGGCGTTCCAGGCCTCGCTGGCGAGCGAGCCGCTCCTGATCGCCGCGGCGCTGATCGCCGTCTACATCGTGCTCGGCGTGCTCTACGAGAGCCTCATCCACCCGGTGACGATCCTGTCCACGCTGCCGTCCGCAGGCGTCGGGGCGCTGCTCGCCCTGCTCGCGTTCAGGACCGAGCTCTCGGTCATCGCGCTGATCGGGATCATCCTCCTGATCGGGATCGTCAAGAAGAACGCGATCCTGATGATCGACTTCGCCATAGAGGCCGAGAGAAAGGGCGGGAAGAGCCCCGAGGAGGCGATCTTCCAGGCGTGCCTCCTGCGCTTCAGGCCGATCACGATGACCACGATGGCGGCGCTCCTGGGCGGCCTCCCGCTCGCCATCGGCGGGGGGACCGGGTCGGAGCTCCGGCGGCCGCTCGGGATCGCGATCGTCGGCGGGCTCCTGTTCAGCCAGATGTTGACCCTCTTCACGACCCCGGTCGTCTACCTCTACCTCGACCGGTTCCGGCTCCGGTGGGAGAGGCTCCGCCGCGCCGTCCCGCGCCGGGCGATCCCGGCCCTGGAGGAAGCGTGACCGTGCGTCGCCTCGTGCTCGGCTCGATCTCGATCGTCTCGTCGGCGTGCGCCGTCGGACCGACGTACCAGCGTCCTCCGGCGCCGGTCCCTCCCTCGTACAAGGAGGCGCCGGCCGCGTCCTCCGAGTGGAAGGCCGCGCAGCCGAGCGACGAGGCGCTGCGGGGCCGGTGGTGGGAGGTGTTCGGTGACCCCGCCCTCAACGCCCTCGAGGAGCAGGTCGCGGTTTCGAACCAGTCCGTGGCGCAGGCCGAGGCGGCGTTCCGGGGCGCGGCTGCGCTCGCCCGCGCGGCACGCGCGAGCTTCCTCCCGACGCTGACGGCAACTCCGTCCGCGACGCGCTCGAGCGGCGTTACGACGCACGCGTCGGGAGCACCGGGCGTCGCGGCCCCGACCGTCACGACGTACTCGCTGCCGGTGGACCTCTCGTGGGAGCTCGACGTGTTTGGCAGGATCCGGCGGAACGTCGAGGCCGGCGTGGCGGGGGCGCAGGCGAGCGCCGCCGACCTGGCGGCCGTCCGCCTGGCGATACAGGCCGAGCTCGCCAGCGACTACTTCGTGCTCCATGGGCTGGACGCGCAGAAGCAGCTCCTCGACTCGACGGTGGCCGCCTACCAGACCGCGCTCGCCCTGACGACGAACCGGTACAAGCAGGGGGTCGTGTCGGGGATCGACGTGGCGCAGGCCGAGACCCAGCTCGAGACGACGCGCGCTCAGGCGACCGACCTGGAGATCTCGCGCGCCCAGGTGGAGCACGCGATCGCAGTGCTCATCGGGAAGGCCCCGGGGGGGTTCTCGATCCAGCCGCAACCGACCCAGGTGGCACCGCCGCAGGTCCCGGTCGGGCTCCCGTCCGACCTGCTGGAGAGGCGGCCCGACGTCGCGGCGGCCGAGCGCCTCGTGGCGGCGGCGAACGCACAGGTCGGAGTCGCCCGCGCGGCGTACTTCCCGACGCTCACACTGGGCGGCACCGCCGGGTATCAGAGCTCCACGCTCTCGAGGTTCTTCTCCATCCCGAACAGGTTCTGGTCGCTCGGGCCGTCCCTGGCCGAGACGATCTTCAGCGGCGGGAAGCGGCGCGCGCTCACCGACCAGGCGGTGGCGGCGTACGACGCCTCGGTCGCCTCGTACCGCGAGACGGTGCTGACGTCGTTCCAGGAGGTCGAGGACAACCTCGTCGCGCTGCGCGTTCTCGCCGACGAGGCGCAGCAGCAGGAGGGGGCGGTGGCCGCGGCGGAGCGCTCCCTCGCCATGGCGAAGAACCGGTACCAGGCGGGGATCTCGACGTACCTCGAGGTCGTCACCGCGCAGAGCGCCGCGCTCGCGAACGAGCGGAGCGCGGTCGACCTCCTCACCCGCCGGATGACCGCGACGGTGAACCTCGTCAAGGCGCTCGGGGGCGGGTGGCGCGCCTCGGACCTCCCGTCACCCGCCGCGGCGCTGGCCCGGACCGCGGGCGCAGCAGCCGCACCGTCCCCCGTACCCGGGCGGCCGGCGGCCGGAGCCACGAAGACCGACTGAGCGGTGCCTCGCACGGCGCGCCTTCTTGGTACGCTTGCGCCCATGAACGGTGCGCACCCGGGTTGGGACGACCAGGCGGGCCGGTCGGGCTCGGCGGCTCCAACCGGCGTGCCCGGCCGCCCGCGGCCGGCTTTCCGGGTCGGACCCGCAGTCACGAGGGTGCTTCTTGCCGTCGTGCTGCTCCTCGCCGCGGCCACGCGCCTCGCGAACATCCCGGGCGTGTTCGTCGCCGGCCAGGTGCTCATCAGCGACGAGGACAGCGCGTACCACTGGCACCGCGCCCTGCTTGCGGCGAAGCGCTACCCGAGGGTTCACACGTTCGACTACTACACGAACTTCCCGACCGGCGCGCGCATGATGTGGCCGATCGGGTTCGACCTCGCCCTTGCGACGCTCGTCCGTGCGGTCGAATTCGCGACCGCCGGCCACGTCCGGCCGGAGGTCGTCGGCGTCCTGTTCGACCCGCTCCTGGGCGTGCTCGCCGTCGTGGCGGTGTACTTCCTCGGGTGTGAGCTCGGCGGGAGGGCAGCCGGGCTCGCGGGCGCGGCGATCGCGGCGGTGCTGCCGATCCTGACCGGATACTCGATGGTCGGGCGGATCGACCACCACGCCGCGGAGCCGATCCTCGCCGCCGTGCCGCTGACGCTCCTCCTGCGCGCAGTGGGCGCCGCCTCCGCTCGCCGCCGCGACCGCCTGGCCGTCGCGCTCGGCCTGGTCATGGCCGCGAGCATGGCGGTCTGGGCGGGCTCGATCGCGCCGGGGCTCCTGGTCGCGGTCTGCCTCGCGCTGACCGCCGTGTGGCCCCGGGACGGCACCGACCCCGCCGTCCTCTGCCGGCTCGGCCGGGTGATCTTCGGCGTCGCGGCGCTCGCGGTGACGCCGGTCGTGCTGATCCACCCGTGGGCGGCCTCCGGCAGCTTCGCCTACTTCGCGCCAACGTGGCTGCAGCCGTTCGCGTACGCGGCCGCATGGCTCGGGTTCGCGGCGGCGGGGGTCGCCGGGCGCCGCTGGCCGGCGCGGGCGTGGGTCCGTGCGGCGGCGCTCGGCGCCGTGCCTCCCGCCGCGCTCGCGGCCGGCGTGGCGCTGTTTGCGGACCTGCGCGACACCGCCGCCGAGGTGCTCGGATACCTCGGCCGCGGCGACGTCCAGATCAGCCAGGTGTTCGAGTCGTACCCCCTGCTGAGCTTCGGGTGGGGCGGCGTGATGCAGCAGTACGGCGTGATCGCGTGCGGCTTCCCCGTGCTCCTCGCGGCGCTCGCCGTGCGGTGCGGGCGTGGTCCGGAGGCGGGCAGGTTGACCGCCCGGATCACGCTCCCGTGGTTCCTGAGCACCGCGGCGATGGCGATCGGGCAGATCAGGCTCGGCTCCCAGTTCGTTCCGCTCTGGTGCGCTCTCTGGGGGGCGGCATGGGCGAGCGCCGTCAGGTCCGTCGAGGCGCGGGTCGGCCACGCGCGCGAGGTCCGGCTCGGCGCGGTTCTGGTCGGCGTCGCGCTGATGGCGCCGACGCTCGCGCTGCACCGCGTGCTGCACCTGCCGCCGCAGTCCGACCTCGTGTTCACGCACGACGCCCTCGTGTGGCTGCGCGACGAGGCGGCGAGCCCGGGCGACGTGATGCGGCCGGAGGTGAAGCCGCGGTTCGGAGTGATGAGCCGCTGGCAGTTCGGGAACTGGGTGATCAGCGAGGCGCACCAGGCCAACATCGCCAACCCCTTCGCGCAGGCGGAGGTGCACCTGCGGGGCGTGCGCGACGCGGCGGCGTTCTACCTCGACACCGATCCCGGCGACGCCGCGCTCCGGCTCAAGCGGCTCGGAGCACGCTACGTGATGGTGACGCCGCTCTGGGACGACGCGGAGGACCTCGCGCGGCACGTCGGGCCGACGGCACCGGCGCTCGTGGAACGGAGCGAGGGAGGACACGCACGGCGCCCGGCGCCGGCGTTCTACCTGACCGCCAACAGCAGGCTGCTGATCTTCGACGGCCTCGAGACGACGCTTGGCGGCATGCGGCTGCCGCCGCTGCGCCGGCTCCGTCTCGACTTCGAGTCCGCCGCGCAGGGCGAGGAGCCGGGGTGGCGCGGGAGCTTCTGCAAGGTGTTCGAGCTGGTCGCGGGCGCCGTGCTCGAGGGAACCGCGTTCCCGGGCGAGCCCGTCGAGGTGCGGCTCGACCTCGTCACGAACCGCGGCCGCTGGCTCGAGTACCTGGACCGCACCACCGCGCGCGCCGACGGGGTGTTCGCGCTCCGTGTCCCGTACTCGACGGACGGCGGTCCGGCGGCGGTCCGCGCCGAGGGGCCGTACGAGCTGATCGTCGGACGACGGCGGGCACTCGTGCGGGTCTCGGAGGCGGACGTCGCGCAGGGACGCGCCGTCCGCGCCGAGGTCGCCGCTCCGCGGTGGTGAGGGTGCCGGCGGAGCCGGCCGTAACCCGAAATGCGCCGTCCGCGTCTTGAGTTCGTGAGGCAGGCGTGTGTCAGGTGCCGGCCCCGGGGCGCATAACCCCCGATGGAGGTGCATTGGTCATGAGGGCACGGATCCTCGTCGTGGCAACCGCGGTCGGGCTCCTGCCGGCGTTGGGGGAGGCGAAGGATCTTCAGGTGGCAAGCTCGTGGGCGGCCGCACCGGTGAAGGTGGACGGGACCGCCGGCGCGTGGTCCCCGCTCCTGAAACCGCTCGGCGACCCGCCGATCGTGATCGGCGTGCAGAACGACGCCCAGTACCTCTACCTCTGCGTCAAGACCTCCGACCTCAAGACCAAGAAGCAGTTCGGGGCGGTCGGCCTGACCGTGTGGGC
>Ga0335070_10001872_pt1 | contig 24426 bp, 17 predicted proteins | sample Lox_Sample_13_FD_206722 | JGI IMG/M metagenome (GOLD analysis project Ga0335070, IMG submission 206722) | Soil microbial communities from Loxahatchee National Wildlife Refuge, Florida, United States - Lox_Sample_1.3 | ecosystem: Environmental > Terrestrial > Soil > Wetlands | place: USA...
GTACCGGGGCGTTGTCGAGGTAGACCACGACGCGGTTGTCCCCACTTTGGCCGTAGTACTCCGACGTATCGGCGCCGCCCTGCAACCCCGCCAAGTCGGTGAAGAACGCGGCCGGCCGGATGGGCGCCGGCACCGACGGCTCAGTGCTGCGGGCGAAACCGTCCGCGCTTGCCCGGCCGCCGCAGAACAACACCGTGTCGTTGCCGAGCGGACTGAACGTGAAACGCCATGCGCCGGAGCCGATCTGGCGTGGCTGCACCTTGGTGTGCGGGCGGGCTCGCAGCCGCCAGAGGAAGAACCCGATGTTCGGGATGCCGTACCAGCCCTCGTAACCGGCGATCGCGCGGACGTCGATGGTGTGGGTGGCGGTGTCCCAGGGGCCGCCCACGCGGTCACAGAGATCGACCGAGCGCAGGTCGGGACAGCCGTGGCAATCGGGCCGCCGATGCTCGAGGTGCTGGTTCCAGGACAGCAGGGCAAAGAACTCGACCACTCGAGCGGGCCAGCCGGTGACGTCGCGTGCCAACGCCTCGAGCATCGCCGGCGTGCCCTTGCGGCGACGGTAGGCGATCGTCTTGGCGACGTCGGCGCGGATGCGGATCGGGTTTGGGGGCGCCAGGCCGGGTCCCTGCAGGTCGGTGAAAAGTTCTTCGGCGGTGGCCGCCGCCGCGCTCCCGTCGAGGTCATGCAGTGGGTGGTTGCCAACCAGGTCGCCGATGTACGGCACGACCCAGCGTTGGCAGGTTTCGATGAAGAAGTCGTCCCACAGCTGTGCGATGTCATCCCGCATCGCGTCGGCTTGGCCGGTGATCGGCCGCAGCAGGGCCTGCAGGGCGAGACCCTGTTCAACGTCGCTGATGCGATACAGCCCCGGCAGCAGGTCATAGAGCCGGTCGGGTTCGACAGGTGTGGTCACGACGAAATACCTCCGATCGCCCGCAACGCCACGTCGAGTTCGGGGACCTCGATGACAGCCAACTCGGCCGGCAACACCCGGTTACTCGTCGTCGACCAGCGCGCCGGAAGCATGAAGAGCTGCGGTTGGAGTTTCTTCCCCGGCGGGTCGTCGATGCCGTGTTCGTGGCGGACTGCTGTGTCGGCGCTCTTCAGATCGAGGATGTCGATGTCTACCCCCGCAACACCGGTGACATGCTGCAGAATCGCGTACATCTCGCTCAGGTACACCGGCTCGCCGAATGCGCGCTGTTCAAACGCGAATGCCTGCACCACAGCGGTATTGGCGTTCACGAGCACGTCGGCGGTGCGGTGGGTCGCGTCGACGGTAAGCGTGGCCGCGACGGTGATGCCGACTGGCACGTAGTTGTCGATCAGCAATACGTTGTTGGGGTCTCGTTCGAGGTTGAATCGGGCGGCGATGCGGTCCAGGCCGGTTTGGGTGAACGTTGCGCCGCCCTCCCCGGCGATCGTCAGATGCACAACGCGCCGATGGCCCGCCCAAACCCATTCCGCGCGGGCCTTGGCGACCTCGCGGTCGGTGAGGCCGGCGTCCTCGAAGTCGAGCAGCGACACGGCACGGCCAAACGTGCGAACCGATCCGGGCGCGGACGTGCGTGCGTTGTCGAGTGTTTCGGCGTCGCTGCCCCCTTCGCCGGGTAGCGGGTTGGTCGCCGATTTGACGCCGGTGGCACGGTCGAGCACGGTACGCAGCGACTGGGCCCGCACCCGACCGGCGATCCCGCTGCCCTGGCGGTAGGTGGCGACGATGTTTTGTCGGCCGGTAGCCGGGCGGGCCCCGTGCACGCCGTCGCCGAATTCGACTGTCGTCGTGCCGTCGTCGGCGATCCGAGCCAGGTAAACATGGTCGGCCTCCGCTGAGTGGTACAGCGTTGGAACTTCGGTCCAGGCCTCGCCATTGACGAATAGTTGTAGCGACGACGCGCTGGCACCCGAGGTCGGTGACGCGAGCACGGTCACCGGTTTCTTGGCCAACGCGAACCGCTGGAACGCTTGGGAAGCGTCTCCGTCTCCGAGGATTTCGTCGCGGATCGTCTCGCCGTGCGATGCGTCGGCCACGTTGCCGAGCAGGTAAGCCGTGTCGCGGTCGAGGGCCGGGGGCAGGCCGGCGAGGGTCAGGCGCAGCCACTCCCGGTCGGCGGGCACCGAAAGGCGCGGCATGAACAGCAGCCGACCGTCGGTGGTCGCTGTCACGGCGACGTCCAGCGCGTTGCTCAGCGCCGCCGCCCGCGCGTCCAGGCTGCCGCTCGGAACTGTGACCGCGATCTTTTGCGGCGGTTTCAGCCCGCGGCGAACAATCACGGTGCCCGCGATCTGTGGCGTCGTCGGCGGTGCCGAGAGCGGCCCGTCGGCGAAACGCGCATGTTCGGCGTCGAGGCCAAGTACGGCCACGGTGTGCTCGTCGGTGAGTGTGTGGGCGAAGCGGACCTCGGCTCCGGGTACCCCGGCGGCGGCGAATATCGTGACACGGCTGTCCTTTTGGGCGTCGGCCCACACGGTGGCGCGGGCAAAGCCCTCATCGGCGGGTAGCGCGGCGCGAATAGCGGTTTGCAGCGCGGCGGCGACGGCGGCCACCTTGGCCGCGCCGGCCAGCGCGGTGAGCGCGACGGTCTGCGTCGGCGCGGCGCCGATGGTCACGGCCAGCGCGGGCTGTGCGGGCAGCTGCACCGGGTCGGTCAGTGGCGGCGAAGCGAGTGCGGTGACCGGTATCGCCGCCGCGTCGAGGCCAAGCTGCGCGAGCGTGTCGGGGCTGGCCGGGTCGGCGGTGAACGTCACGTCGGATCCGGTCAGCGCCGACCCGACGATTTCGGCGGCGGTCGGCTCGGCGCCGGCGCCGTCGGCAAGGAGCACCCGCTTTCCGATGCCGAGATCCGTTGGGGTCAGCCGGGTTCCGGGCGTATAACGGCCCGCCCGGATGGTTCGGCCCACCTCGATGGTTGACCAGCCCGTCCGGGCGCCGGGCAGGTAGATGGTGTCCGACGTCACCGACGCGGGGTAGTCGTATGGCCAGAAGCGCAGCGGATCGCCGACAAGTTCGTAGATCGTGATCTTGCGAAGGTCGTTCGTGTCAAGGTCCTTGACGGATGGGCCGTTCGACTCTTGTGCTGCGACCAGCAGACGCGTTACGGTCGCGCTGGCTGCGGTCACCGCGCCGGCCATGCGGGTCGCGCCAAACAAGTCCACCGATTTGATGACCAGGAGGGCGGTTTTCACAGTGGCCCCGTCGACGGAGGCTGCCAGGACGGTACGGCCCGGCGAAACGTCGTCATAGCGTCCGTCCAGCCACAGTTCGCCGTTTATTTCCGTGTCGGTCAGGCCAAAACCTGTTGCTGGGTAGCTGACCGTGACGCTTTTGTCCTTGTGAGGCACGACCTGGACGACCGACGGCGGCGCATCGACCCCGAACAGCCGGAACGTGCGTCCTAGCCGATAGGCGGTCGCCGGCGCCGTTCCGGTGGTGGCCTGCAGACCGGTGCTGGTTATCGGCTTGGTCCAGGTGACCTTGACGAGGTCCTCGGTGACGGTTACGTCAGCCACGGTGAGGATTTCGAATGCCGAGGGCGGCGCCGAAACCACGACCCGGTCGCCGGCGGCCAATGCGGAGATTGCGGCCACCGCCGCTGGATCGGGCGCGGCGTACGCCGTGGTGTTGCCCGGCGCGAAAGGTCCGCGGTCGGAATAGGCCGGCTCGGGGTACAGTCGCAACCGGTTGACGCGCGCGTCGGCGGTGATGGGCTCGAGTGTTTCGTATTTCTGCGGCTTTTCGCCTTGGGCGGGAATGCTTTGCACCCGGGTGCGGGCGGGGATGGCCACCGGCGGGCCGGGTTCGACGGTGAACGCCAGTGCGGTCTGTGCCGCCGTGCCCGGGGCGAGCTGGTAGTCGATCAGGCGAGCGAGCCGAAGGACCGAGTCGCGGGCGGTGGCGGTGCGGATGAATGCCTCGTTGGCGATCCGCTCGCTGTAGAAGGCGAGCACATCGGCGACGGCGCACCACATCTCGACGCTGGTTACCGAGTAGTCGTCGATGCTGCGGGAGCGCAACTTTTCGAGCGCCTTGGTCCGCGACAGCTCGTCGAGGAGGGCCTGGCGGAATCCGCCGAAAGTTCCCAGTCGGTACTGGATCGCCCCCAGCCCCGGCCGGTTCACCCGCGCGTCGCTGGCGAGGCCGGGCGGGCCGGCGCAGCAGTCGCAGTCGCCGCTCATGACCCACCTCCCGTCGTGATGACCAGCGCGCCGTTCTCCATTCGGTTGGGGTCGTTGTCGAGTTGAGCGATCTCCCACGGGCCGATCGGAATCACGCCTTGCTGCAGTTCGCCGGCCGGCAGCCGTCCGTGTCGGTAGAACTCGGTCACCTCGGCGGACTCCACTCCGGGCACCTCCTCGATGGCCGCGTATACCGTGCTCAAATAGACGGGCTGACCGAACGAGAAGTGCGCCGGGTTGAACAGCCCGCGCCCACCCTGCTGGGCCCCGCTCAACGAAAGGGCGACGGCGTGCGCCACGTCGCCGCCGAAATAGCCTGGGGCGACGCATATCCTGACCGCGATGTCCAGCGGTACATAGGTCGCGCCCCGGACCTCGAGGTCGTAGCCGGCGAGCCGGTACTCGTTGAGTACATCGATGACTCGTTGGCTCAACTCGGGCGCCAGCGACACGTGGCCGGGCTGGTCCAGGAGCAGGTCGGCGCGGTCGACGGGATCGATTCCGACCAGCACCGTGTACCAGCTTCCGAACCAGCGGAACGCGGCGACGGCGTCGGCTACGCCGGCCACGGTGAGCGCGGCGCTGCGATAGTCGTCGGCGGTGACGGCGCGACGTTGGGCGCGGAAGGCGGCGGGTGCGTACTGGCGCACCTCCTCGATCGATTCGGGATCGGCACCGCCGCTGCCGGGCAAGGGGTTTCGCACGTCGAGTACTGATGACCCCTTGGTCGTGACGATGTGGCGGATGGCTTCCGCTCCGATGTTGCCGGGTCGTCCGTTGCCGACGCGGTAGGCGACCGTCATCGCGGTGGCGCCGGCGAGGCGCCGGCCGTACTCGCCATCGCCGAACCGCAGAATTCCGCGGCCGCGGTGGTCGAGGTCAACGACGAAGTGCCGATCGATGTCGGAGCTGGTGATCAGGTCGGGCATCCGGGACCACTCTTCGGTGCCGGATGCCTCGGTGATCTGAATTTTCTCTAGCGATGGCCGGGCGTTTTGCGGTGGGTCCGAATCTGACTTGCGGACCATTGTCATCGGGCCGCTGCCGAGGCTTACGCGGACGCGGTCACCCTCCAGGGCAGGGCCGAAATGCAGCTCTTGGGTCACGGTGCGCCCGTGGTCGGCGGGCGCGATGTTGCCGCGCGCGACCGAAACCCCGTGCAGCACAGTCTGGTTAGCAAGCACCGTCGTCAGGCACAGCGGAAACGTGAGGGCGTCGGCGGCGCCCCAGCTGACTTCAGCCAGCGGCAACGAAGGCTGACCCTGATCGGCAGCCGCCACCACCGGCCGCGGCGACTTGTCCTTATCCAGAGCAGCAAGGAATAGCGGATCGACCATGGTTTCAACGCGGGTGATGGTGACCACCTGCCGGTGTGTCGGATCCGCGTCGGCATCCTTGCCGGTGTTGGGCCCCAACACCTCTTCCAGCAACAACCGCGTGCCCGGCGCAAGATTGGTTGCGATCGCTTTTGGGTTCTCGGGATGGGTTGTGTCGACGGCGTAGAGATGAATGGTGGTCTCGCCGCGTGACAGACAGCACCGGTCGTTACCCCAGCTGTGGATGCGCAGCTCATTGTGTTCGGGAAAAACGTTTGTGCTGCCTGATGTTTGGAAGACGCGGACCAGGGCGAGCGCGGGATCGGTCGTGTAGCCGCTTTCGGGTATTCCTTCAATCACCGTGCCCGGGGGTGCGGTGGGCCGGGTGGTCTTGCCGCCGACCATCTCGAACATCAGCGTTTTGTTGATGCCGGTGAGCAGTTGCGCGGGGGGGATCGTGTCGGGCTTGCCGACGCGGAAGTGTACGTAGGTGCGCGCGTTGGCGCCGTCGTGCATTTGGTAGTCGATCAGGCGGGCGTGGCGTTTGGCCGACTCCCGCCGTCGGGCGGTGTCGAGGTACATCTCCGCGGCGACCGCATCCTGCATGTAGGCCAGCTGATCGCCCTCGTAGGCGAACAGCTCCAGCAGGGCGATGCCAATGTCGGCCGGGCTGCGCTCAACCCAGCTCGGATTGCGTTGTGCGACCAGATCCAGGAGCAATTGCCGAAAACTCGCGTAGTCGCGGGCCAGATAGTCGAGCTGGGGGTCGGGCGGAGATTCGTGGGCACAGTCTGTTGTTGTGGCGCAGTCGAAGTCGACCGGGCAGCCGGCGCGGAAGTTTACTGCCGCGACCGAGAACGGCCGATCGAGCGCGAACTTGTATTGCCATCCTTCGGCGGTGCGCTGCCAGCCGATGCTGAGCAGATACTGCGAGAAGTCGCCCTGGTTGTCGACCGTCACGTCGAGCACTTGCGGGTCGCTGACGGTTTTCGCGCTGAGCACCGTGATTCCGGTGATGCGGGTACCACCGTGAATGTGTATCTGTGCGGGGTCGGTGGTGAGCGTGAAGGCGTCCGCGGGTAGTTGACGCAGGAAATGCACATGCAAGACGAACAGGTTTGGCGCGGGACTTTCGAACTCGACGTAGTCGATCCCGTTGATGGGTTCGCCGTTGACGAGCGTCTTACCTTCGAGCAGGATCTGGCGGCGTGTGTTGTCGCGGCAACTCGGACCGATGACCGACAGGATCGAGGCGATTTCGGCGGCCGTCATGGGGCACTCACCGGGGCATCGAAGATCACTTGCTGGGTTTGTCCGGTGCGCAGGTCGGAGAATGACACCTGCACCGTCAGGGTGCTGTCGGTGGGGGTGATCTCTACGGCCTGCACGGCGATGATTCCGTCCAGCCAACGAGTCAACGCGCCCTGGACGAGAAACTGGGTAGCGGCGGCCAGCGCGTCGGAGTTCGGCATGAAGACGAGTTGTGATACGCCGCAACCGAAGTCGGGCCGATTCACCCGCTCTCCCGGGGCGGTGAACAACACCTGGTAGATCAGGTCGCGGACATGGTCGGCGGCGGTCGCCTCGGCGGTGCGCCCGCGGCCGTCGACGTGGTAGGGAAAGTCGAAGTAGGTGCTGGTCATCCGAGTCGTACCTTCGTCGACAGCAGGTCCGGGGTGGGCGGATTCGCCGGGGGCGCGGGCGGCGCCGGGCTGATCGGTCCCACGGCGCAGGCCTGTCCGGGGTGCATGTGCATGTTGAACGCCTGCACAAGCTGGGTGAGATAGCTGGTCAGCTTGTCACCGAAGACGCCGGGATGGCTCGCACCGTCGACAATTTCGACCTGCGGGGCCTCTACTACCACCTTTGTTGTGGCTTTCAGGGTGGCCTGGCCCGATCGAACCTTGATTTGCAGGATGTTCGACCCGCTGGAATCCGACAGGGCGATGGTCTGGGTGTCGTCGTGCAGCGCCAGGAGAAGGCCATTTTCGCTGCGGGTGATCTTCACATCCGGGGTCGCCGCGGCACCCGTCTCGTCCTTGGGTGCCTTGTCGCTGACCCACCAGCACCCGACCCAGATTGGGCGCGACACATCGCCGGCCTCGAACTCGATCCACACGCCGGCACCAGGTGCGGGCACGCTCAGGGTGCCGGTCGAGTCGCCGGCATACGGCGCGCAGGGCATCGCCCAGCCGCTTTCGACGTCGCCCAGCACCTCGGGAACCTTGGCGCGCAGCCGCCCTTGGTGTTTGGGGTCCTGGTTGTCGGTCACGGTGCCGCGGAACTTGCCGAGATGGCGGTGCGCGGACGCGGCATGGGCGGGTGCCGGCGCATGGGCGGCCGTGTCGACGCTCATCGGAGCCGCCGTTGACGGCCCGCTCTGAGTTCAGGAGGCCAGCGCATCGTCGCTCCTAAAGTCTTCGTGCTTGGTGAGCCCAATCGCGTTGCGGTGCAGAGTGAATTTCTGCATCCAAATACCGTCTCCGCTGATGGTGTGCAGGACTTTCTCCACGTAATAGCGGCCGCTGAACTGCTGACCGACGCCGCGGACCATAACCGGCTGCTTGGCGCGCAGCACGCCCCCGTAACTGACGGTGTTCAACTCGCCCTCGGCGTGAATGGCCCAGCTGGAACGGTCCACCACCGACTGGGCGTAGCGCTGAACCTCTGCCGACTGCGACATGCCCAACCCGCTCAGCAGGACCTTGCGGGGACGGTCGGTCGGCGTCGTCACCTCGGCGCCCATCCCGGAGGTGTGGGTCGGGTCGGCGGCGTCGCCGGGCTGGGTCGAGCCGTCGTCGGCGTCGATGGTCGCTCCCTGCGCCACCGCGGGGCCCAGCATGTCGAACCGCGCCCGGAACTTGTCGACATTGGTGGCCGATCCGGTGTTCACGGTCAGAGTGCCCTGCGGCTGGCCTTCGGGCTTGGGGGGATGAAAATGGCCTTCCACCGTTCCGCCCGAACCGATCTCGACGTAGCACTCGTAGCCGTTGCGCTGCGCCAGCTGCTGAAGGAACTGGATGTCGGTGCCGCGCTGCATGACGGTGTGATCGTTTTCGTGGTGTGACAGGCCGGTCGCTGTGACCACCGGAACGAAGCGGTAGGCGGGGTCGGAGAAGATCGCCGCGGCCACGTCGGAGTCGGCCATGTCGGGCCACGGCCGGACCTTCTCTTCCAGGTGCATCAGGACGGTGGGATCCATTGCGGTGATGACCAATTCGGACCCACCGGGATCGGCGGAGAAGGTCGTGTTGACATCGACGACATAGGCCTCCAACAGCGGCGCCAGCGGCCCGCTGCCCACCGACGTGCTGACCCGAAGCTTGGCGAGCCGGGTAAACAATGGGTCGTCCAGAACTGTCCATCCGCTGCCGTCGGGCCGCACCGCGGTCGCCAATTTCAGTCGCATCATGTCGGCCATCGAGGCGTGGTCTTCCACTTCGATCTGCTTGATGGCCGCCAGCACCGCCGCCGGCGCCGGCGCGTCATTGACGGTCAAGGCGTAATTGGTGGCCAGGGACATGTCAGGGCTCCTGCGGCGGGATGGCCAGCACCGCACCCTCTTCCAGCAGGTCGGCAGGCCAGATGGCGAGGTTGGCATCGCAGATGCGCCAGAACAGCTGCGGATCGCGGTAGTGCTGCCAGGCGATGTGGTCGAGGCGCTCGTGGGCGCTGACGCGGTGCCCGAGGACGGTTGGGATAGAAGGGATCAACCGGATGCCCTTGTAGCTGATTTGGCGCCCGGAGGCGTCAACGATCGTCAGGGTTGGCACCTTCTCGTAGCGGCTGCCCTTGAAAAACATCGTGCGTCTCCTGGTCTGTGCGGCGATCTAGTGGGGAAGGAGGTTGCGGACGCCGGTCAGGTTTGAGCTCGGAACGCTTTTCGCCGCGAGGTTCTCCTTGGCTTTCTGGTACGCGATGAACGCGTCGCGGCCCACGCTGGAGTCGTCGAACTCCATGTAGGTCAGCACCTGCATGGCGAGTTCGACCTTCGCGGAGATCGGGTTCAACCGGGTGTCGAAGGCCTCCTCGGAGATGGCGAAGCTCGTCAGCTTCACCGGAACCACCCGCGATTTGCCCCATACCAGCAGGACCAGTGGCAGGTCGGCGGGGTTGATCTGGACCTTGCCGCTAGCGGCCTGCTGCTCGATGGTCAGTGCATCCAGCGTCGGCGGATACATCAGCAGCTCGAGCGCGGCCAGGGCGGGATGCAGCCCATTCTCGGCGACGGCAGTGTTCTGGTCGGGCTCCTCAAGCTGATCGGCGGCGTGCATCTCGACGGTGAGGCTGATGGTTTCCACGGGCGGACCTGCCACCCGCAACACGTCCTCCTTCGCGGTACCGGTCGCACCGCTCGCCGGCGGCGGCGGCGCGCGGTGCGCCAGTGTGCGTTTCACCGTTTCGGGGTTGAACTGAAAAGCGATGAGCGTCTTGGGCTGCGAACCGGGAGTCTGTGTCGGATACACCGCGAGCGCGCCCTTGAGCAGGTTGGGGCGGATGGGCGATGTCATTTCAGGCCCTCGTTTGTTTCGTATCGAGCTCGGCGAGTACCGGTAACCGTTCCGCGTAGCTTTCGGTGTACGTCTGTCCGAACGGCTGCCAGCCTGTGTCCGTTTTCACGATTTCGTGGTATTCGACACTGATGTTCTTCACGAATTGTTCGACCCGGTCGATGCCAGCCTGTGAACCTCCGGCGTAGTAGTCAACTCGCGCGTGGAAGTTGAAATATTTATTTTTTTGGAGCTCGAGCCGCAGCGGCTTTTCGTGATTGTCTCTCATCTTGGCGTTTGTCTGACTCGAAATTGGTACGAGGTTCTCGTTTGTACCTGGGCCTCCCATTTGCCCATTGACTAAATGGCCGCGAACCCACTTACCTCTGAATGATTCGTGGATTCGCTTCCAGCCAGGAGGATCTTCCTGTGGTGTCGTGCCGGGAAGCACCATCGCGAGTGGGTTGGCGAGAACATGAATCGGCTGCAGGCCACCGAAGTTATTGCGTGACGAGACGCATTGAAACTGAGGTGGCTCAGCTGACGCTGCCTTCAAGAGACGGAAGTTCGGACCACCGGATGCCTTTTCTGCGGGAACTATGATCAAGGCCTTATATTTTCCACTCAAACTTCCGTCGGGTTTTACTTTGCGTTCCGTTTCGCGCTCTCCCTCGGGATTTAGCTTGAGCACCCATTTCCCCCCCAGAACTGCGGCCTCCACAAACGTACCCACTACTTCGCGTGTATTTCCGCCAAGGTCCTGATAGCAGATGTATTTCTCTCCTTTCGTTAGGATCGGCGGAGTACTGGAAGTTCCTGAAGCAATGGTGGTGTTAGGAGCAATCCTGAAGTCATAGCTGAATTGTCTCGATTGGGACCCTGGGGCGACTGCCGTCGTTATCTTGACTCCTGGCGCAAGCTGAGGCTGTGCGTCGCGGGCTAGTTTGTCTGCCTTATCGCGTTTGGACTTCAACCAGTCAGCATCGTTGAGAGGAAGGCCAGGTTCGTCCTCTTCGACCCGTGCGACCAGGTCCTTCAGCAGGGCTTCATGTTTGGCGATCGTTTGGGGTGGCGGCTTCTGTCCCTCCTTGCCACCGAACAACTGTTTCGCCTTGGCGACGATCCAGTCGATGGCCTTGTCGATCCCCTTGTCCACCTTGGCCTGGATTCCGGCGATGACCTTCTTGACTTGGGCGCTGACATCGCCGAGGCCAACGAGGCGGGCCAAGAAACCGAGCAGGACGGGGATCGATTTCGCCATCGCCTTTTCGATCCAGTTGGCGGCCTGGGCGATCTTGCCCTCGGCGAGGTTGGCGATGGAGTCGACCACGGCATCGACGAAGTCGAGGATCTGGTTGATCCGCTCGATGAAGAACGCGATCGTGTTGTACGTGGCAATGATCGCCTGGATCACAGCGCCGGCCGGGTTGAGCATCGTCACGAGTTTGGTGATGGCCGCGGTGACGATCTTGGTGACGGCCCAGTCCTTGATGCCGCCAATCACCAGGTCCCACAGTGAGCCGATCGCCGCGACGATTTGCTGCCACGCCGCGGCGGGTCCCTCGGTGACGAGCGTCTTGAGGAAGGCGAATGCGGTTTCCAGGAGCGAGACCGTCTTCTCGCCGAGCACTTTGACCAGCTTGACCCGGACCTTGGGATAGGTGATGCCGAGGATCTGCAGGACCAGGTCGAGGATTCCTTTGAGGTCCCAGACTTTGGGCAGAACCAGCCCTGCGTCTCCCAAAGCGCCGGTGAGCCAGCCGATCACGCCGGTTTTCAGGTGCTCCCAAATGTTCTTCGCGAACTGCCCGATGCCTTTTTTGACCCCGTCGACGAGGTGGCCGACAAAGGCGATCGGGTCGTTGATGATGGTCTGGAAGGTGGAGCCGATCTTGCGGAAGATCCCGACGATCCGCAGGCCGATGGGCCCCGCGAGCAGCATGGCGCCCTCGAAGATGAATTCGAGCACCTTCTTGCCGACGGCGATGAGGAAGTTGATCAGCCGAGTGACGGGCGGACCGAAGATGCCCCACATCTTGTCGAGCAGCCCCTTGGGGTTTAGCAGGTCGACCACTTTGAAGGCGTCCCATGCCTGCGAGAAGAGGAGCTTGATGCCGTCCCAGGTGAGGTCCAGCGTCTTGACCTCGGCCTTGAACCAATTGGCGGCCTTTTCGATGGTCTTTGACTTCTCCAGGTTTTCCTTGATCTTGTCGCCGCCGTCGACCAGATCGAGCACGGCGAAGATGACGCCCTTGAGGGTTGGCGTCACGGCCTCACCGGTGACCGGGTCGCGGCCCAGCACCATGGTCAGTAGTGGATAGCCCTTCTGAGACTTGGCCCACTCGCCGACCTGCTTGAGGACGATGTCCTTGACGACTTCGAATACCTTGGTCCCGACGGCCTTGATGAAGTCGAACACCCGCGTCAGGGTGGGTTGGAAGATCGGCTTGATCTTTTCGTTCCAGGCCTTGACGGGATCGAGAACGTCGAAGCCGCTGACCGCATCCCAGCCTCGTTTCACCAGATCGGTGATGCTTGCGAGGGTCAGGTCGAGTTTTGAAATCTGTGCTTCCCACCACTTCTGGACGGCCTCAATTTTTCCCTCCTGGTCCAGCTTTTCGAACATGGCTTCGCCATTGGGAACGATTTTCATTGCGGCGTGCAGCCATTCACGGAAGCCGCCTTTGACGGCGACGTCGCGGATGGGGTCGCGGCCGATGATGAGCGTGATGAGGTCCCACGGCGGGAAGTCCTTGACGACGAAGTCGCGGACCCGTTCGCTGAGGCTGTCGGGGATTCCCGGAAAACGTTGCACCCGAAGCGGTGTGCGGAGGAGCCGCGCGGTGCGCGCAGCTGGCGCCTTCTGCTGGATGGTGTGAGTCAGTTCGTGGGCGATGAGATGTCGTCCGGCCGGGGTCGACGGCTGCAGTTCGCCGGCGCCGAAGTAGATGTGGTTGCCGACCGTGAATGCACGCGCGCCGAGCGCGGAGGCCGCTCCGGCGGACTCAGGCCCGGAATGGATTCGCACATCGGAGAAGTCGAATCCGAAGCGGGACTCGAAAAGCGTGCGCGACGGCAGGGATTGGCCCCCGCCCGACATCGCAGTGATACCGGATTCGATGCCGGCGGGTACGATGTCGGGGCCCGCGGTTCCCGTCGGAAACTTCTGGGCCTGTTTGGGTTTGTCGTCGTCGTCCTTTTTTGTCGGAGGCTCGGCCTTGCCGATCGCGCGCTGGGCGAACCGCAGCACCGCGCGGCCGAGTCCGCTCGGGGAATGCTCGCTCGCGGGCGTTCCGCCGAGCACGGCGTGGGCGGTGTGTTCGGCCTCGCGTTCGAACGGGTCGTCCGCCGGGCCGACGAGCAACCGCGGCTGCGCGATCACCCGCAGCCGTCGCGTTCGTTGCTGGTTCTGGTTCTGACGATGTTCGTTGAGAGGTCCGCGGGCTTGCGGGCGAAGCGATTCGGATGACTTGGTGGGCCGCGATGCCACGGCGAATTGATCACCCATGGCCGGACCCCTTCCGCACCGCCGAGGTGACGGCGCTTGCAACCGCGGTTGCGATGCCTTGTGCGGTGGTCGGCGGCGGCACTGGCGGAATCCCCACGCTGGCTCGGACGGTGCGCCCGTCGGGCAGTGCAACGTTCGACAACGAGCCGGTGAGGGCGCGGGTTACCAGCGATCGGATCTCGTTGGCGTCCAGGGCGTGGGTTGCGGAGCCGGTCAGAACCACACGGTCGATGTCGAGTATCCAGTCGCCGCTCATGAAGGCACCCACTCCAGCCAGTCGCCGAATTCGGCGGGGGTGACGGGTCTGCTCAGCTTGCCGTATTCGCGCGCCGCGGCATGTGCGATGTGGCGCATCTGAATCGAGCTGTCTTCGCTCGCCGCAAGAAATGCGGCGTTGATTGCGATCGAGCGGATGTTTCCGCCGGCGATCTCGAATCGGGCAAGCTGACCGTAATCGAGGTTGCCGCGCTGCGCTTCCGACGGCAGTGCGCGCTCCCAGATGCGGCGGCGGTCGGCCGCCGTCGGGAACGGGAATTCCACGATGAACCGGAGCCGGCGCAGAAACGCCGAATCCAGCGCCGAGCGTCGGTTGGTGGCAAGTATTGCCAGCCCGGCGTAGTCCTCCATGCGCTGCAGCAGGTAGTTGATTTCGAGGTTGGCGTAGCGGTCGTGGCTGTCGCGAACCTCGGTGCGGGTACCGAACAGTGCGTCGGCTTCGTCGAACATGAGGATGCAGCCGCTGTGCTCGGCGGCGTCGAAGACCCGCCGCAGGTTCTTTTCGGTTTCCCCGATGTACTTGCTGACCACCCCGGCCAGATCGATCCGGTATAACGACAGGCGCAGCTCGCCGGCAAGGATTTCGGCCGCCATCGTCTTGCCGGTTCCGCTGACACCGGCGAACAATGCGGTGATACCCCGTCCACGGGCGAATTGCGGAGCGAATCCCCAGCTTTCGTATACCGTGGCGCGATGCTGCACCTGGTCGGCGAGTTCGCGCAGCTGCGCGCGGGTGCTGTCGCCGACGACGATGTCGTTCCATCCGAAGCGTGGCTCGATCTTGTGCGCTAACTCGTCAAGACCGGTGCCGCGCTGATCGCGGCAGGCTTCCCACAAGTCGGCGGCGCTGATCGGGCCGTTCGCCGCCGCCGCGGCCCGCCCGATGGTGTCCAGGATCGCGTCGGGTGTGAGGTCGAATTGCTGTGCGATGTGGTTGATTTCGCCGTTGATGGAATGCGGGAGGGTGGCCAGGGTCTGTTGCCACAGCGATACCTGCTGGGCGCGGGTGACGGCGCCGCTGGCGATGGTGCGCAGGTGTGACGAGCGGCTCGCCCACCGCTCCGCACTGAGCACGAACAGCGGAGCGGGCAGGGTGCGGATCAGGTCCTCAGTGGTCGCGACCGCCGAGGGCTCCGATATAGTCACCGCGTCGACCACGACGGCCAGCCGTCCGAGCAGCGCTTCGCGGCCGAGGAGCGCCACGAGCAGCGCGCGGCGGTCGGGTTCGGTCTCGGCGAATCGGGCGATGTCGAGCTTGCGGGGCTCCAACCCGACAGTGTCGCAGGCAAAAACGATCGCGTCCAGGCTGACGCAGCCGGGCGGACCGGTCAGATTGATCGTCGGCCAGGTCTCGTTGTCGCGTTGCAGCGCAGCACATATGCGTTCGGCCGTGGAGTGCGCGGGTTCGGAAGGCACCGCCCGGGGCAGCGGCGCCAGGTATGGCTCGAGCCTTCGGTCAGAGTGGTTGGCGCCGCGTAGGTAGTTCGTCATGCGTTCGTCGGTGCCCAGGCGCCGCAGCAGCAGTGGCTCATCGGAGTGTTCGCAGGTTTCGATGAGCTGGAGGCGCCGCAGCGGGCGTGTTGGCATCAGGCTGTCGGCGGCGATGAGGCGCTCTTCGGGTGGCACAAACAGCGCCAGCCCCAGTTGCAAGGTCGGATAGTCGCGTTGCGGGTCGCAGTGCAGTTCGGCGCACGCCGTCGAGAAGGCCCCGTCGAGCGCCGGAGCCGCCGCCAGCAGCAGCATGGACTGCTCGAATTCCGATAGGTCGGTGAGCTCGGCGACCAGCTGCAGGGCGGCGCGGAATCCTGGGGTCTGTTGAGCGGGCGCCGCGGCCGCCGCCGCGCCGGAGGCGGTGTCGTCGCCCGCGACAAGCCAGGTCGGCCCGCCACTTTCGCGTTGCGCCGCGGCGAGACGTTCCATCTGGGTGCGCAGCCTGCGTAGCGAAACCGTCAGCCACGCCCCGTTTTCCGCTCGCCATGTTGTCGCGGTCATTGGGGTAGCTTCACGGTGGCCGCGTCGATGCTCTCCGCGCCGTTCGCCCGCACCCGCACCGCAAACGCGGCCTGGAGTTGCAGTTCGGCGACGGTGGTCTGGTCGTCGACAGTGGGTCCGAACGTCACTTCCGCGGCGACACCGGGAATGACGATGAGCCGCCCACCGCAGGCTATTACCTGCGCGTCTTGGTAGGCCGGGGCGCCGGCGGATGCTAGCTGCGCCTGCAGGTCGGCTGCCAGTTCGGTTACGGAAGTGGCGGTTTGGATTGTGATGTCGACGGGCTGCTCGGCGCCGACTTGGACGCGCAGACGGGGCGTGGCTGATGACAGCGCCGGGGCTGCCCCGATGATCCCGGAGACCGCCGCCGACGCTGCGCCGGCCGGTTGCGCCGCGGTGAGCCCGAGGTCGGCGGGCACGTTACCCCCTGACGGGGCGGTGATCGCCACCGTTGACGCAAGGTCGCCGGCCAGCACGACCAGCCTGTCGTCGCACAGTTGAACCGTCGCCGACGAGAAGGCGAGATCTTTCGCCGCGCCGCGAATCAGCGCCTGCAGTTTGGCAGCCAGGGTGTCGCGGGGTTCGGAAGCCTTGAACGACGCGGTCACGGCATTGCTCGCCGTGCCGATTTGGATCTTCAGGTTGTCGTGGGTGGTGTCGATGGTTACCGGGTCGGCCAGCTTGCCGCCGATGAGTACGGGCACCCCGCGCGCCGGAAGCGTTTCGGGAACGGGGATGGTGATCGACGTGGGCGAGGAGGTGAGGTAGTTCGCGCTCGAGACGAGCGATCGTCCGATCACCAACTCGCCGCCCGTTCCGGGCGGCAGTAGGCGGGTACCGGTGACGGTGAGGGTGCGCGGCGGGCCGGCCGCCAGGGCGACGGTGGTGATGCCGGGCACCAGTACGAACGGGGCTTCGTTGGAGGACAGCGAGCTCAGCGGTGCGGCCGGGTCACGGGTGACGACCTTGACGGTGCGCACGCCGGGCTGCAGCTGTTCGTTGTCGGTTAATACGACCTCGACGCGGTCGGGGGCGGCCTCATCAGCGGGGAGCAGTAGATCACCAAAGCCGACCGATGTCAGCCGCCCGGCCAGCGCGGTGCCGTAAATGACCAACGTGTCGCCGATGCGCGCATAGGGGTAGCGCTGTTCGGTTGTCTGCCCGGCACGGCGCACCCAGACGGTGGTGATGGTCGGCGGTTGGATGGTCGTCACTATTACGTGTGGACCGGTGGAGCTCTGGTCGGTAGGCGGGGGCGGTATCACCGGACTGGCGGGTTGGCCGACCGGCCGCGGGAAGCTGGGCGGCTGCTTGCTTTCGATCTGCACGACGTTGACGGCATATGCGGCCGAAAGGCGGTAACGCAGAGCAAGCGCGGTCCACACCTTGGTCGTGTCTTCCAGGGTGAGTGGCTCCAGACTGAGCTTGACCTGCTCGTAGCGGTTGCGCAGGCTGTCGTCCAGGAGGGGATCGCCGCTGGGGGACCGGGTGGAGGTCAGGGACTCGTTGAGGACCGGGATGTCGTGCAGCACCCGCATGGCGCTGCCGAGCAGGAAATGCGCGTATAGGTCGTCATAGAGCTCCGCGTCCTGGGGTTGTTGTTTGTTGCCGTAGGCGGTGAGCATGTAGTGCAGGTTCAGGCTGAGCGGTGGCTGGCCGTAGCCGCTTGAGGAACCTCGCCCCGGAATCTGCTGGTTTTGTAGGTAACCGTTTTCGGTGACCCGGTACAGGAACAGATTGATTCGCGGCTTTTCGATGTGGGGCTCGTTGTCCTGCGGCGAAAACGCCGGCGCTCCCACCGTGACGGCGAAGTCCGCTGGCTTGATATCGGTTGGGAGGTCCATGCGGTCCTGCAGCAGCCTTTGTAGCGTCGCGCTGACGCCGCCGATCACGGTGAAGTCGCTCATGTGGTCACCGATCCCACGGGGCGTAGGTGCGTAGGGCCGAGAACGCGTCGAACCCGCCGGCGCCGGTGCTCGCGGGCGGCGGCGCGGGCGCCGGTGGTGGTGCGGACGGCGCAGCGGCGGAGTTGATTTCGATGGTCCCGATGCGAACGTGGACGTCGCGCCGCGGTGGCGATTGTGCTGTGGTGACCTGGCGGACCGGTGCCACCGGGACGGGTCCGGTGGTGGCTTGCAACGGTGGGATTTCCCCGGTCGCGGCGGGCGAGTCGCCCTGCGTGGCCTGTATGACGGGCGCGGTGGGGTCGGCGGCTTCGGGCTGTGGCGCCGGTGTGGCCAGTGGAATCTGTTGAGGTGCTTCGGGATCCGGCTCCGACAACGGTCCTGGCGATGTGGTGCGCTCGGCGGGTTGTGCGACCCTGTTTGGCCCGAGCGTTGCGATCGGATCCGGCGGCGCGACCGGATGGGCCTGCAGGGCCCCGGCATTCGGGCGCGCCACGGTCTTGGTTTCGACGTTGTCGTTGACCGGACGAAGGTCGATTCGTGATTCGGCCCTGGCCGGCTGCGGGCCCGCACTGGCCCAGGGGGGCGTCGAAATCGGCAGGCGCGAATCATGATCCGGCGGCTGCGGCGTCGGCTGCCGGCCCGTGGCTTGGGTCGCATCACGCGGTGGCGGGTCATCGCGCTGCGGGCCAACCCGCGGCGCGACGATCGTGGGCATCGCGTCCCCCACGCGTGGTCTGGTGTCCGGACCGGGGGCGGTGGGTGGCGCGGGCGGGTGAATCGCGCGCGGGAGGTTGGCCGGGCGGTTGGGGGCGTGGGGGAGGGGCGCCAGTCCGGTGCTGCGGCGCGCGAGGTTGATCAGGTAGTCGCTCATGTGCTGCGGCGGGCGAATTCGGCGCCGAGTAGGTCGAGGTAGTGGTCGCGGCGCGACGCTGACATCGCGAGGATGTCGCGTTCAGACCAGTGATAGTGCAACGCCAGCAGGTGCACATCGGCGACCAGCCGCTGTGCCCGAGCCTGAAGCTCCTGCAGCAGAAAGGAACCCGTGTCGAAGAGAGCGTCGAAGCGGTGTCCGCAGGCCGGGCAGCGGGCATCGAGGCGGATCTCCGCTTGAGGGTCCCGGGCAAGCATCTCGTCGGCGACCCGGGTGACGGCGAGCGGGTCGAGATCGTCGACGCTGGCCGCGCGGTCGTCGATGGTGACGCGGCGTACGCAGGCGCGCAGCAGCGCCGTCGCGCCCCATTCAGGGTTGGTGCTCGCGGCCGCGTCCAGATCGGCCGTCCGCGGCAACCGAAACTCGACATGGTGCTCGCGGCCGTGGACCGTGAATCGCGCCGAATATTGTTGGTGGACCTCGTCATAGGGCGCAAGCAGCATGTCGTTGATCGACATGCGTAGCTCGAGTTGCTCACCACAACCGTCTGACGGGCAATCCAGCAGGCAGTCGAGGTCGTCGCCGAGGGTGACCTGCCGCAGTTGCAGGAGCAGCGCTTCCCGGTCGCCAATCGTCAGTGAGTCGATGACCGCGTGCGGATCCAGGACGCAGCGTTCGAGCAGGGCGGTGGCCTGCGCGGCCGGCCGCTGCCCTTGCGCGTCGAGCACGAACAGCTCGTCGTCGCCGCCGACGGTGCGCATCTCGACCTGGCGGATGGGCTCGCCGTCTTCTTCCCACAGCCCGCCCGGCAGGGCGGCGCGGATCGTCTTTGCCGAATCCGTTGCCGCCGTTCTCATGTCAAGCTCCGACGCCGTCGAATTGCGGCTCGGCGGGCTCGACGACGCTCACATCGCGCTGCCAGCCCTCGTGTTCGATCTTGATCGACTGGATGAGGATGGCGTTGGCGTTGGCGTCCAGATCGGCTTGGGCGGTGTACTCGCTGACCCAGGCTCGAAAGACGTGATACGAGATCACTTTCTGGCCGGCCTCGTTGAACAAGTCGATGGTGAGGTTGCGCCGGAAGTTTCTCAGCGACACCTCCTGGGTGCGCTGTTCGGCGGCGGCCTGTGCGTTCCCGAAGTTCCAGACCTGGTTGGCCCAAGCCTCGAAGTCGGCATCGTGCGTCACCCCACGTTCCATGGTGATCGCCTCGTATTTGGTTCGTCCTGGCGACTTGTGACTGCTGGACGGGTCGCCTCCCTCGCGATGCTCGACCATCTCGGTGGTGCGTTTGAGCGCGCTGATCTTACTGACGCCGGCTACATAGCCGGCGCCGAAGCTCACCCGAAATTTGAAGTTCTTGTAAGGGTCGAAGCGGGCGGCGTTGACGACGAATTTAGCCATGGTGTTAAGTCCTCGGATCAGGTCTGGATCGGGCCGGCGATCTGCTGGATTTGGATGATGACGAACTCGGCCGGCTTCAGGGGGGCGAAGCCGACGACGATGTTCACTCGGCCGAGGTCGATGTCGTTTTGTGTCGTGGTGTCCTTGTCGCACTTGACGAAGTAGGCCTCGCGCGGCGTTTGGCCCTTGAAGGCGCCCTGGGCGAATAGCGTGTGCATGAATGCGCCCAGGTTCAGCCGGATCTGGGCCCACAGCGGCTCGTCGTTGGGTTCGAACACGACCCACTGCGTGCCGCGGTACAGGCTCTCCTCTAGATAAAGGGCCAGGCGGCGAACCGGAATGTATTTGTAGTCGTCGGCCTGTGCGTCGGCACCCATGCTGGTGCGGGCGCCCCAGCTGACTGCGCCGTACACCGGGAACATCCGTAGACAGTTGAGCCCCAACGGGTTTAGCGCGCCGTTCTGCCGGTCGGTGAGCTTGACGTTCAGCCCCACCGCGCCTTCGATGGTCGCGGCCGTTCCGGCGGGCGCCTTCCACACGCCGCGGTCGGCGTCGGTGCGCGCGTACAGCCCGGCCAGGGCTCCGGCGGTGGCATACGTGGTCACCACGCTCGGGTTGAAGGGGTCCGGCATGCGGACGCGTGGGTAGTAGAGGGCGGCGTTGCGGCTGCGCAGGCTTGCCGCATCGCCGCCGCTGATCCACTTTTGGGCCTCGTCGAAGGACACCACGGTCTCGGGGACGTCGATGATCATGAAGGCGCGGCGTTCCTGGCAGTAGGCGATGGCGTCCCCGAGGGCACCGAGAAAACCGCTACCGGCCGTGGCGTCGGGCATCACAAGAATGTTGAACAAATCGACGTCCTCGAGCGCGTACAGGCCGGTCTTGGCGGATCGGTCGCCGCTCAATTCCGTTGTCCCGGGTGGCGTTCCATTGCTACCCACGGTGCCGCCGACCTGGGCGCGGGCGGTCATGCCGGTTCCGGGAGCGTATGCCGCAACGTTTCGCTCCTTGGGGTCTGCGACGGTCGTCTGCCCACCATCGACAAACTCGAACCAGATATTCGGATCTGTACCCCCGGGAACCACTTGGATTTCTCCGCCGATGAGGCGGACCGTGCTGCCGCGAAGCAGCGTCTTGGTGCTGTCTTGGGCCGCGGCGTCGAGATTGCGCTGCCATTGGGCAGCCAGTTCGTAGAGCGTCGTTGGCGGGGATGCTCCGGGCGCCGCGGGAACGTCGATGTCTTTCTGAACGATGTCGGATTCGCCACGGTTAATTGTGATCTTGAAGGTCCGGCTCGACACGGCGTCGGGTGGAAGCAAATTGAGTTTCCGCGCGAGGCTCTTTGTGGCGTCCGGGCCCTGCTCGAAGTTGATCGAGGCGATCTTTGTCGGGTCGTCGATGGTAGCGGTGAACACCAGTTGCGTGCCGCTGGCGGCGACGGCCACGGCGACGTTTGGGATTTTCTTTTGCAACCAGGTGTTTACCGCATTGAGGTCGGTCAGCTTGGTGGTTGGGTTGAGCACTCCGGCCGTTCCGTTGACAACGTATGCCAGCTGATCGGGGGTATCGCCGAAGTCTGTCCCGGTGACGGCGCCGCCGGTCAGCGTCATGCTGCTCGTCGGCTTTCGCACGGTTCCGCTGCGGGCCGGCCGAAATACCGCTGCGGCATCGGCTTCGACACCGCCGTTGGCGGTTCCGAGCTTCAGTGTGGCCGTCGCGCTGTCGCGGGAGGCGCCCAGGAAGTGCAGCGAGGACTGCTCGCCGTCGGCTTTGGATCGAAATGCCAGCCGATCCTTCGACGTGACGCTGGCGTCGACCTCAATGCCGGGGATGGCCGTGGTGAGATCGGTGGTGATGGCCTTGAGCGCGTCCTCGAGGCTCGCGCTTGCCGGCGCAGTGGGTGCGGAGACGACCGCTTCGCGCGGCGCCTGGCCGTCCAGCGAGTAGCCGACGCGGTAACCCGGTCCCAGGTGCTTGGTGACGTCGGGGGTCAACACGCCGCCGGTGCTAGTGCCATGGTGGCCGGACAGATCGCTGATGGTCCGGGTGGCCCGCACCAGCTGGGAGCGCGAATTGATGACACTTTCCGCGTACGACGGGTGCTTGCTGTCCATGCTGAGGTTGCCGAGCTTCTCGGTCCGGCCCACGACGAGGTCGCCGTCGCGGGGGATCAGTTCAATCACGCTCAGGTTGAACAGGCTTGCCGGGTTGGCGGTGTCGTAGTCGACGAGAACGCGCAGATAATTGCCGGACATTCCCGCGGCGAGCGCGGTGATCCTCAGGACCGCGTCCCCGGTTGAGGGATCTGCGGAATCCCGCAGGGTCACCTCGGCCTGCTGCGCGCCCTGCGCGGCGCGCACGACGTATCCTTCCGTGCCGCCGTTCTGGAAGAAGTCCTTGACCGCGTGGCTAAGCGGGCTGTCGACCGTCACGCCGCCAAAGGCCCGCTGGAAATCAGCGAAGCTGAAGATGTGCACCGCCTGGTCGACCGGGCCTTGCTGGGTGTAGCCGATGAAGGCCGTGATCGACGTGGCCACCCCGGTGATGGTGTGGACGCCACTGGGAATTTCCTCGATGTAGACGCCCGGGTAGGTGGGTGCGATCGGCATGGTGCTCCTTCAATTAGCGGCTAGGTGCCGGCGCGTTGTTACTTGGGTGGTTTCTGCTTGTCGCCGTCGGCATCGGCAATTGCGGCGTCGAGCCACGTGCGCACGCCCTCGACGAGGCCGGCGATTTCCCTGAACGGTCGTCGGTAAGACAAAACTGGATCCACGAGTTCACCCGATACTTTCCCGCCAGCCTGGACGACGACGTGCAAGACCAGGACGAACTGGCGTTTCGCGGAAAGCCTGTCAATGGGGTCATCCTCGGTCATCGGCCCTCGTTGTCTTGATCAGCTAGTCAGTTGTAGTCCGCAGCGGTCAGCGACGGCTGAGGACAGACAGCCCGATGGGTGAGCCGGCGCTGAGTTATCGATGAGGTTCCAATGAGCTAGCGGCGCAGTGCCGCACGGGCGCACAGAGCGTGCGGTTCACACCCGGCCGGGGTCGGTACGAAGGAGGTCGAAGAGGCGCTCGGTAGCCGGTTCGGGTGCAGCGTCGAACTCCTCACGCAGAATCATCTGGCACGTCTTGTATTGCCGAAGCGCTTGAGCCCGCGCACCTAGACGCACGTAGGCGCGCATCACCATTCGGTGCGCATCCTCACGGCACGGGTCAATGGTGAGTAACCGCAGCGCGCACTCCAGCATCTGCTCATAGTTCTTGAGTGCGAAGTGCGCGTCGGCGAGGTGGGCTAGCGCGGTAAGGCAGGTGGCCCGCAGGCGCTCGCGTTCCAGCAATCCGGTGATGTCGGAAGTGGACGTGAGATCACCGCGGTAAAGAACGACGGCTTGCTCATAGGATTCGATCGCTGCTGCCGTCGAGCCGGCCAGCAGCAGGCGGCCGCCCGCGGCCACGGCTGACTCGAACTCGACCACGTCGACCTTGAGGCCGCTGTCCAGGTTCAGCGCGTAGTGGCTTTGGACGTACACGACAGGCGGCTGCCCGCCGAGGGCGTCGGCAAGCTGGGACTTGAGCCAGTGCGTCAGAGTGTTGAGGCATTGGATCGCCGCTTGCAGTGAGGAGTCGGGCCAAACGTGCTCGACCAGAGCCTCGCGGTGGACGCCAGTATGGGGGTGCATCGCGAGACAGCTCAGTAACTGCTCGGCCTTACCTCCGGCCCGCAGGGATACGGGTCTGCCCATCTTGACAATTTGAAACGGGCCGAGGAGCCGGATGAAGACTGCGGCGCTTGCCATTTGACGCTACCCGCTGGACGAATCTAGCGGGAGGAAGCGCAGAGACACGGGGTGACCGCAAACGATCACCCCCGGCGCGAGCTGGCCTCGGCGCCATACGTGCGCGGCAGAGCCTGCCAAAATGATTACGGGATGCTTCCTGCCGGCGGTCGGGGCGGGGTTGATGGTCATCTGGTAGGCGCTTCCGCCATTAACGTAGGGTCTCGCTGGTCATTTCTTTCTCCTCAGGTGGAGCGGATCAATCGGCGCTATGCGAGGCTTTCTTGTCGAAATACCGGCTTTGTTCTTCCGCAGGTGAATCCTCGCCACCGCTGTCAGTCCGGCAATTCGGCGATGTCGCGAGGTTCGACTCGCGGCACGTTGTTCATCTTGTGCCGAAATGTGGTCGAGGCCTGGTATGCCCTGATTCTGACGCGCATGATCGAGCCAAGCGGACGATGATCAGCGAGTGCGTGCCCACGGATTGCACGACAGCACGTCATTGGCGTACACGCGGTTCGCTGCTCGCCAGCACGGCTAGTCGACATCATTGCTCCCACCCGGTCGCGGCTCGGTCATGATGTATCAGCAGCGTAACGACATCCGCCGCTCTTCAAGTGAGTAGTCAACTACTTGAAAAATTGGGGTCTGCTGCGCGAACCGGTGACAGTTTGACCTGACCTACCGTTCGGGTTCCAGATTTGG
>Ga0335070_10001875_pt1 | contig 24415 bp, 27 predicted proteins | sample Lox_Sample_13_FD_206722 | JGI IMG/M metagenome (GOLD analysis project Ga0335070, IMG submission 206722) | Soil microbial communities from Loxahatchee National Wildlife Refuge, Florida, United States - Lox_Sample_1.3 | ecosystem: Environmental > Terrestrial > Soil > Wetlands | place: USA...
TCGTCGACGCGGGCGCTGCCGGCCAGCGACGTGACCTGGAAGCCCCCGCTGTCGGTGAGCCAGGGTCCGCGCCAGCCGGTGAAGCCGTGCAGCCCCCCACAGGCCGCCACGATGGCTTCGCCGGGCCGCTCGTGCAGGTGATAGGCGTTGGCCAGCAGGATCTGCGCCCCCGCCGACGCGAGCTCGTCGGGCGCCACGCTGCGCACCGCGCCGTACGTCGCCACCGGCATGAAGGCCGGCGTGTCGACGACACCGTGCGGAGTCGCCAGCCGGCCGGCGCGCGCGGCGCCGTCCTGCGCCTCGACGCGGAAGGAGAGGGCAGGGGGCGCTTCGCTCACGTGATCAGCATGGCGTCGCCGTAGGAGTAGAAGCGGTAGCCCTCGCGGATCGCCTCGGCGTAGGCGGAGAGCACGCGCTCGCGCCCCGCGAAGGCGGCCGCGAGCAGCAGCAGCGACGAGCGCGGCAGGTGGAAGTTCGTGAGCAGCGCGTCGACGACGCGGAAGCGCGAGCCCGGCAGCAGGAACAGGTCCGTCTCGCCCTCGCCCGGGTCGACGCCGCCGGACGCGTTCGCGCGCGCCTCCAGCACGCGCGTCGTGGTGGTGCCGACGGCCACGACGCGCCCGCCGCGCGCGCGGGCTGCATCGATCGCGGCCGCGGTGGCCGGCGGCAGCGCGAAGCGCTCGGGATGCAGGCGCCGGGCGCCGAGCTCGGCCGCGCCGAGCGGGCGGAAGGTCCCGGGTCCGACGTGCAGCACCACCCCGGCCCGCGCGATACCCCGCTCGGCGAGCGCGGCGAGCAGGCGCTCCGAGAGGTGCAGGCCTGCCGTGGGCGCGGCGACCGAGCCGGGCTCGCGGGCGTACACGGTCTGGTAGCGCGCGGCGTCTGCGGGCTCTGGCGCGCCGCGCCGGATGTAGGGCGGCAGCGGCGTCTCGCCGAGCGCGTACGGCGACGTCTCGCCCGCGAACGCGAGGGTCACGGCGCCGTCGGGCAGGATCTCGACGATCTCCGCCTCGAGGCGGCGCTCGCCCGCCTCGAAGACCAGGCCGAGGCCGACGCGCTGCCGTCCCCGCGCCCGCACCAGCGCGCGGAACCTGCCCGAGGCCGCCTCGCCGAGCAGCAGCGCCTCGGCGGCGCCGCCGGTCCGCTTGCGGCCGCGCAGGCGCGCCGGCAGCACGCGGGTCGTGTTGACGACGAGCAGATCGCCCGGCTCGAGCAGCGCCGGCAGGTCGAGGACGCGGCGATGCGCGCGGCTGCCGCTCGCGCGGTCGAGGTGCAGCAGCTTCGCGCCGTCGCGCTCGCTCGCCGGGTGCTGCGCGATGCACGAGGGCGGCAGCGGGTAATCGTAGAGCGCGAGATCGAGCGCTTGGTCCGGCGCGGCAAGGGCCGTTTGCCCGACCGTCGCTCGCCCTCGGCTCGCTGCGCGCGGCTTCGCCGCCTGCTCAGCGGCCATGGACGGCAGCGGCCAGGGCCGCGCGCAGCGCGGGCGCGTCGGCGATCGAATCCCAGGAGAAGAGCGCGTCCGCCGGGGCGCCGGCCGAGCGCGCGATCTCCACCTGGCGCAGCGCGCCGGTGGGCTCGTCGGCGAACAGCCAGGCGCCGAGGCCGATCCAGATGCGCGCGGCGACGGGCGAGCCTGCGAACTCCTGCGCCTGGTAGCGCAGCAGGCGATCGTCGCGCGTGTAGGCCATCGGCACGGCGAAGTCGAGCGAGCCGTCCTCGAGCCAGCGCCGCCAGTCCTGGCCGATCGCGAGGTAGGCGCGGTCCGCGTAGCTCCAGACGGCCGCGGAGAGCGCGATGTGCGGCGAGGCCTTGCGCGCCGCCTGCGCGATCGCGCGCACGAGGGCGTCGACCTGCTCGCGGCGCCAGGCGTCCCAGGCGTCGGCGTTGCGCAGGTTGTGGCCGAACGGCGCCTCGCGCCCGGTCTCGGCTCGAAAGCGCTCGCGCGACCGGGCGCCGTAGCCGAAGTCGAGCCCGACCCCGAACCGCGAGCCCGGGGAGAACGGCAGCACGTCTGGATAGCGGATGTAGTCGAGGTGCAGGCCGTCGAGGTCCGGGTAGCGCGTGCAGAGCTCCGCGAACGTGGCGACGAGCGCCGCGGCGACGCCGGGCGCGGCGGGATCGAGGTAGAGACCGGGCGTGCCCATGCGATAGAAGCCGCGCTCGGGCGGGGGGACCTCGTATTCCGGGTAGTCGAGCAGCGAGCGACCCTGGCGATCCACGGCGACGGCGTCCTTCCCGACCTTGCGGACGATCGGCGCGTCGCGGTTCTGGGCGAGAGAGAGCGCATTCACCCAGGCGTGTACGGAGAGCCCGGCCGCATGGGCCTGGCGGACGAGCGACGCGAGGGGATCCTCGCCGGCCTTCTGCGCCGCGGCGCGGTGGGGCGAGGCATCCGCATGGCTCGAGTCGAACCACGCGCGTCCGCCGCGATAGACCTGCACGAACAGATCCGTGGCGCCGAGCGCTCGCGCGTCGTCGAGCAGTGCGCGGACCCGCTCGGGATGCTCGAGCACGCGCTGACTCCCCTCGGCGAGCACCCAGAGGCCGCGGCGGCGCGCGGGCGGCGCGGCGTGGGACGAATCCGCCGTCGCTCCCGCCGGCAGCGAGGCAGGCGCGCGCGGAGCCTCCTCGCGCCTGCCGCAAGCCGGGAAGGCGGACAGGCAGACGAGCAGGGCGAGTGCAGCGCGGCTCGGGCCGAGGGAGCGGCCGGGAATCCGTCCGCGTGCTCGGCGCGGCGGGCGAGTGGATCGGAACAAGGCGGCGCCGAACCTACCCCGCGCGTCCCGGCGCCACAATCGCGCAGCGGGCGACGCGGGCTCGCCTAAACTCGCGCGCCATGCGCGGTCCGACGAGAAGGGGGGAGCGGAGCGCGCGTCGCGCCGTGCGCATCGGGCTCGCGGTGGCGGCGCTCGCGCTCGGCGCGTCCGGCTCGATGCCCCTCGTGTGGGCCGAGGACGTCTCCGAGGTCCCGCTCGCGTCCCAGGTCCTGCGGCCCGGACCCGCGCTGCGCGCCGCCCGAGGCGCGATCGACGCCGGCGACTTCGAGCGCGGCGACGCGATCCTCGCCGAGGTGGCCGCGCGCTTCCCGGTCGTGGCGGATCACGCGGACCTCGCCCGTGTGGAGTGGCGCGTGCGCGCCGGTCGCAACGAGGAGGCGGTCGCGCAAGCCTCCGCCTGGGCGCACCCCGATTCTCCGCTCGGGGTCGATCTGCACGCCCTCCAGGGTCGCGCCTACACCGCTCTCGGCGAGGAGGTCGCGGCGCGCACGTCGTTCGAGCTCGCGATGCAGGGCACGCGGGCGTCCGCGCGGCTCGCCGGACTCGAGCTGCTCATCGCCGAGTCCTTCCTGCGCAGCGGCAAGCTCGAGCAGGCCGCCGATTCCTTCCGCCAGGTCTGGACCCGGTATCCCGCGCGGCCCGAGGGAGACGAGGCGGCGCGCAGCCTCGACGGCCTCGAGCGCGCGCTCGGTCACCGGGTCCGCAGCGCCTCGGATCAGCAGCAGCGTGCGGATGCGCTGCTGCGCGCCTACCGCAACGAGGACGCGCTCGCGGCCTGCGACCAGGCGCTCGCCGGGCATCTGTCCGAGGCGCAGGCGGTCCTGGCGCGCGCGGCGCGCGCGGAGGCCCTGTTCCGCCTGCGCCGCTACCCGGAGGCGATGTCGGCCTACGACGCGCTGCCGCCGTCGGAGGAGCAGCGCATCCAGCGGGCCCGCGCGCGCGCCCGGGCGGGCGACGTGGAGGGCGGCGCGCAGGATCTCGCGGCGCTAGGCCGCGCCTCGACGACGGCACAGGGCACGCGCGCCCTGCTGCTCGCGGGGCTGCTCTGGGAGGACACCGATCTCGAGCGCGCGCGCGAGCTCTTCACCGAGGTGATCGCGCGCGCACCGGGATCGCCGCTCGCGAACGCCGCGCGCTGGAAGCTCGGCTGGCAGGACTACCAGGCGGGGCATTACGACGGGGCGATCCGGCACTGGAGCCGCCTCGAGCTCGATACCGTCGACCCGATAGAGGCCTTGCGCCCGCGCTACTGGAAGATCCGCGCCGCCGAGCGGCAGGGCGAGCCCGACGTTCACCAGGCCTACGCCGCGCTGGCGACCGAGTATCCGCTCACCTACTACGGCTGGCGCGCCGCCGGACGCGCGGGGGGAGCGAGGGTGTTGCGCGAGGATCCGACCCTCCCGAGCGGCGAGTCGCGACTCGACGACGCGATGCTGTCGCGCCCTCGCATCCTGCTGGAGGCCGGCTGGGAGGGCGCTGCGAAGGACGAGCTCGCGCGCATCGACGCGAGCGCGCGCAGCCTCGACGACCGGCTGACGCTCGCGGGGCTGTACGCCGACGCCCACGACTACTACTCGGCGCAGCGCGTCGTGGTGGACGCCTACGCCGAGCGGCTGGCCCGCGGCCCCGTGCCGGAGCACCTCGACCTCTGGTGGCACGCCTGGCCGGCGCCGTTTCCGGATGCGGTCCGCGCCGCGACGTCCGACGGCTCCGTCGAGCCCGGGCTGCTCTACTCGCTGATGCGCGAGGAGAGCAGCTTCCGCCCGGACGTCGTCTCGATCGCGGGGGCGCGCGGCCTGCTGCAGCTGATGCCCGACACGGCCGAGCGTCTGGCGCGCACGGGCCTCGTGCCGGGCTTCTCGGCGGACGAGCTGTTCGATCCCGCGACGAACGTGCGCCTCGGCGCCGCCTACCTCTCGGAGCTGCTGCGGGAGTTCAGTGGTCGCGCCTCGGCGGCGGTCGGAAGCTACAACGCGGGTCCGCACGTGGTGGCGCGCTGGGGTGCCGTGGGCGGCGCCCAGGTCGACGACGACGAGTGGGTCGAGGAGATCCCCTACGAAGAAACGCGCGCCTACGTGAAGCGCGTGCTGCGCAGTGCTCAGGCGTACCGGGTGCTGTATTGAGGGACGAGGCTGCGGAGCCGCTCTGGCCGCGGCGCCGGTCTCGCGTCGCGCGCAGCCTCGTCGGCCTCGGCCAGATCTCACTCGATCGCGTGGGCGTGGTGGCGCGCTGGCCGCGGCGCGGCGAGAAGCAGGTGCTCGAGGAGGAGCTCCTGCTGCCAGGGGGACAGATCGCGACGGCCCTGCTGGCGGCCGCGCAGCAGGGGGTTCCCGGTGCGCTGGTGGCCGCGGTCGGCGTCGACGAGGCGGCGCAGCAAGCGCTCGCGCCGCTGCGCGCGGCGGGAGTCGACGTGTCGGACGTGCGCGCGTTCCCGGGCGTCGCGACCCGACAGGCGTGGCTGCTATGCGAGCGGGACAGCGCCGAGCGTACGATCTTCGAACGGCGCGACCCGGCGCTGCGGCTGCGGGCAGAGGACGTGCCGCCCTCGCGCGTGGAGTCGGCCGCGGCGCTGCTCGTCGACGCCGAGCACCCGGAGGCCTCGCTGCGCGCCGTCGCGCTCGCGCGCCGCGCCGGCGTCGCGACGCTGTGCGACGTCGAGCGCGCGGACGAGGCCTCCTGGGCGATCCTGCGCGAGGTCGATTTTCCTATCGTTTCCCAGGGGTTTGCCGATGAGTGCTGGAGCGGTTCCTCCGCGGAGGCAGCGCTCGCACGGCTCGTCGGACCCGCCACCCGCATGGCGGTCCTGACGCGAGGCGCGCGGGGAGCGCTGGCGCGCTGGGGAGACCGCGTGCTCGAGGTGCCGGCTCTGCGGATCGACGCGCTGGACACGACGGGGGCGGGGGACGTCTTCCGGGGCTCCTTCGCGGTGGCTCTGCTCGCCGGCTGCGGTGCGCGCGACGTCCTCGAGTGGGCCAACGCGGCGGCGGGCCTCGCGTGTCTCGGACGGGGCGCCCAGGGTGCGCTGCCGCGCGCCGCCGAGGTGGAGGCGCGGCTGCGCCGCGTCGGGTGAGGGAGGTCGCGAGCCATGGCGAAGCGAGTCGCCGCGAAGGATCGCAAGAAGAGCCACACCGGGGTGCTGCTCGTCGTGCTCGCGGCGATCGTGGGCTTCGGCGCCTGGAACTATCGACGCAACGTGGCGCTCGAGCAGTCCGCGAAGACCACGTACAGCAATCTTTCCGTCGCCGATCTGGATCGCCTGATCGCGGCCTACAAGCAGGAGATCGACGGGCTCCACGCACACGGCCAGCCCCGGCGCGCGAAGGTGCGCGAGACGGCCGATGTGGCGGACGGCGTGCGCGAGTTCGAGCGGGTCCAGCGGGCGAGCCGCTCGGTCCGCGAGGCGGGCTACGCCGTCGCCGAGCGCGAGGGCGTGCTGCACGCCCTCGAGGCCGAGCGGGCGAAGCGCACGCCGGACACGAGCCCGTGGCTCGTGTTCCTGCGGCGCGCCTTCACGATCTGATCGCCTAGCCGCCGCCCTCCTCCTCGGGCTCTTCTTCCTCCGCCTCGAGGAATTCCTCGTCCTCGACGGCGTCGAGGGCGAGATCGAGATCCTCGGTGTCCTCCTCGATCACGATCTCCTCGTCGTCCTCGTCGAGCAGGGGTCCCGGGCGCCGCGGTTCCCGTTCGCGCTCCCGCTCGCGCTCGATCTCCACCTCCGGCTCCGGCGCGGGGACCGGCGGCGGCCGCTGCCTGGAGGTCTGCTTCGGCGCCTCGCGCTGATCCGCGCCGCACTTCGGGCAGAGCGGCTTCGGGCGGTTCAGGTCGTAGAACTTCGCGCCGCAGCGGAAGCAGCTGTACTTCGTGCCGAGCCCTCCGCGCGGCGCCCCGGGCCCGGCCTCGCGGCCTGCTCCGGCGCGCGGACGCGCCTCGGCGGCGCGCCGGGCCCCGCCGGCCGCGGTGGCCTTCTTCGGCGCCTTCTTCTCCTCCGCGGGCGCGGCGGCCTTCTTCTGGAGCGCCTTCGGCGCCGGGGCGCGACGCGCGGGCGGCGCGGCGGCTTCCTTCTTGGCGGGCTTCTTTGCGGCCGTCTTCTTCGGGTGGGACTTCTTCACGCTCACCTTCTTCTTCGGGGTCTTCTTCGTCGGACTCATTCTCGGCCTCCGACGTCGATGCGGATCACATCGCGCGCCTCGTCCACGTGGCGGACGCCGAGCGCGCGCGCGTCCTCCGGGCCATCCACGCGGGAGTGGTCGATCTCGATGGCGCTCCAGCGGGCGGGCAGGGCGATGCCCGCCTCGTCGAGCCAGCGATGGTAGAGGTCCACCAGCGCCTGTCGCGCCGTCGCCGGGGAGTCGTAGCCCTCGGCGTTCTTCACCGGCGCGTACTCGTCCTCGCGCAGCGTCTCGACCACCGCCACGCGCTCGGCCACGGGCAGCGCGTCGAAGACGAAGCGCTCGAGCTTCTCGCCGTTCGGCACTGCCGGGCTGTGGGGATGGCCTTCCGCGTCGATCGTGGGGATGTGCTTCTTCGACGCGTGATAGGGCAGAACGCGATCGGCCTGGAGGGCGACGCGCCGCAGGAACGCGCAGCTCCAGACGTGGATCGCGATGTTGCCGGCCCAGAGGCGCAGCTCTCCGTCCGGATCGCGGGCCCTGCGCAGCGCGTCGTCGATCTCGGTGTACTCGACCACGCCGACGCGTCCGTCGACCTGCGCCACGACGCCGACCTTCTCGGCGGGATCGCGCTTGCGCACCACCTTGCACGACGCCTCGGCCCCGCGCAGCGCGTGGAAGCCGAGGAACGCGGCGTCCCCGACGCGGACCAGCGGGTTGTCGACCTGGAAGTAGAAGAGCGTGTCGATGCCGCGATCGGCCATGTCGTCGAGGGCGCCGGAGCCTTGCAGGGCGGGGATCGCCCCGCCATGTCCGTCCGGACTCTCGAAGATGCGATCGGGCCGCTCGAGGATCAGACGCCCCTCGAAGTCGAAGCTCGGAACCATGCCCTGGCACAGGAAGAACACGTCCTCCTTCGGCAATCCGTAGTGGTGCGCGCGGGCGAAGGCGTCGCGCGTGGCGCCGTCGGTCGCGGTGCTCGTCATGACGTACCAGGGGATCGGGCGACCGAAGCGCTCGCGCAGACGGCGCAGCTTCTGCGCGTGGACGTCGAACAGCGTTCGCCGCGTGACGGGCCCGATCGGGTAGACGCCCTTGGGCGCGTCGTAGCCGAGCCGTGTCGCCTGTCCGCCGGCGACCACCATCACGCCGACGCGGCCGGCCGCGAGCAGGGCCTCACCGGCGGCGTGGGCCTCCCGGAAGGCCGCAGCGCTCCCGCCGTGCTCGGGCACCGCCTCGACGGACGGGGGCTCGATCCGCGAGGGGAGGTGGGGGGACCGCGTGGCGGCGTAGCCGCGCAGCAGGGCGGGCAGGCCGATCGCGGCGGCCTGCCGGGCCAGACGCTTGCGTCCCTCGACGTCGAGCGCGTCCCAGAAGCGGAAGACGTGGCCCTGGCCGTGCGCGGTGAACTCGGCGCGAAGCGTCTCGGTGCTCTGCGAATCGGGGGCTTCGCTCAAGACCTCGCACCCCTGGGTCCGAATTGGCGCTCCGTGTAGCACAGCATCCGGCGCGCCTGCGAGATCGCCGCGGGCTCGGGGCTGGGGCACCGCGCGTATACTGCGGCGCCCTTCCGGAGGACCCTGGATGTCGGCTCCCGCCTCGGCCACGCGCCATCCCGACGGTCAGATCACGCAGGAGGTGCGCGGGCCGATCCTCTGCATCGGCATCGACCGCCGCGAGAAATACAACGGCTTCACGCCGCGCATGCTCTCCGAGCTGCGCGACGCCTACACGCGTCTCGACGAGGATCCGGCGCTGTGGGCGGGCGTGCTGTTCGCGCACGGGCCTCACTTCACCGCCGGCCTCGATCTGCCCCGATTCCGCGAGGGCATGAAGCAGGGCGAGGCGGCGCGCAGGCGCGAGGATGCGACCCGTGTCGACCCGGTCGCGCTCGGCCGAGCCTGCCGCAAGCCGATCGTCGCGGCCGTTCACGGCATCACCTACACGCTGGGCATCGAGCTGATGCTCGGGGCGGACATCGTGGTCGCGGCGGACGACTGCCGCTTCGCCCAGATCGAGCCGAAGCGCGGGATCATGGCGACCGGCGGCGCCACCTTCCGGTTCGTCGAGCGCGGCGGCTGGGGCAACGCCATGTACCACCTGCTGCTGATGGACGAGTTCGACGCCGCCGAGGCGCGCCGCTGCGGGCTCGTGCAGGAGGTCGTGCCCGCCGGTGCGCAGCTCGAGCGCGCCCTCGCGCTCGCGCAGAAGATCGCGGCGTCGGCGCCGCTCGCGATCCAGGAGACCAAGGCCTCGGCGCGGCTCTATGCGCGGGAGGGGGAGGCCGCGTGCATCGCCGCCCTGGCCCCGACCCAGGCGCGCCTGGCCGCCAGCGAGGACGCCGCGGAGGGCGTGCGCTCGTTCGTGGAGCGGCGGGATCCGCGCTTCGTGGGTCGCTGAGGCGCGGATCACCGCTTCGGCCACGCGATCCACGCCGGTCCGCTCGGCGCCGCACTGCCGGGCGCCGGCTCGAGCGTCACCTCGAGTGCCTCGGGCTGCGCAGCCAGCGCGGAGCCCTCGGCCACGATGCGGGCCTTGCCCTCGGCGTCCGGCACGGCCGTGCCGAGCGACAGCCAGGTTTCCTGGTGCCGCAGCCAGGCCTGGTAGATCTGTCCGGCCGGCGCAGGCGGCAGCTTCGAGAGGCTCAGCACGGCGAGCGGCGTGCCGGGTCGCGAGCGGTAGTTGGCGTGCGCCTCGGGGGGAGCGCCGGGCAGCGCCTCGAGCCGGATCGGCACGACATCGCTCGACGTCACGAGGTCGAGCGCGCGCTCGCCCTGCGCGAGGACGCCGCGCTCTTCGCCCTGCTGGTGCAGGACGAGGGCGACCGCGGTCAGCAGCACGACGGAGAGCGAGCCGAGCAGCGGCACGAGCTGCTCGCGTAGCTTCTGCAGGCCCGCGCGGATCCGCGACTTCGCGGTGCCGAGTCGGAGCTGGAGCACGGCGGCGATCTGCTCGTGTGTCAGCTCGTCGAAGAACGCCAGACCGAGCGCCTGACGCTGGGCAGGAGGCAGGAGCTCGAGGGCGCGGCGCACCGCGCTACGGCGGTACTCGCTCCACGCAGCGGCCGAGGGCCCGGGCTCGGGGTTGGCGAGCGCTGCGATCTGCTCGCCCTCGGGATCGGGGAGCCAGCCGCGGGCGGCGGCTGCGCCGTCGCAGCTCGTTCAGGATGCGGTAGTGCGCGATCTGCAGGAGCCACGGGCGCAAGGCTCCGCGGGCCGGATCGTACTGGTGCGCGCTCCGCCAGACCGACAGGAAGACGTCCTGCACGATCTCCTCGGCCGCTGCGCGCTCGAGGCTGTGTGCGGCCAGCCCGAAGACGATCGGCGCGTAGCGCGCGTAGAGCGGCCGCAGCGCGTCCTCGCTGCCCGCGGCCAGCGCGCGCATCAGCTCCTAGTCCCGCCGCGCAGCGTCCAGACGACGCCGGCGCCCGCCCACGCCAGACACTGCATGAATTCGCGTCGATTCGATTCCAGGACGTTCCTCCCGAGGCCGGCCGCCTAGCGGACGACGACCGTGCCCTTCATCTGGGGGTGGAGCGCGCAGCCGTACTCGTAGGTCCCGGGCTCGACGAAGCGGAACGAGAAGCGCTGCTCGCCATCGAGCCCCGGAGACGTGAACAGCCCGTCGCGCGAGGTGATCGTGTGGATCTCCTCGTCGCCGTTCACCCAGGTGACCGTCGCGCCGGCGCCGACCTCGAGCGTCGGCGGTACGAACTGGAAGTTCAGGATCTGGATCTGCGTCGCCGCCGGGCTCGCCTCCGACGCCCTCGCGCCGGGCGCGAGCAGCGAGAGGAGGGCGAGGCAGGCGCCGGCGAACGTCCCGCGCCGCCGCGTGCGGCGCCTTCGACAACCGGCTCGGGCTCCACTCACGAGGATCTCCCTTCGACGGTGGATACACCGGGACGGGGGATCTGGATCGAATCTGGATCGGGGGAGGCCGGCGAGGCTTCAGGCATCCGCCTCGATGTTGATGGTGAGCGTGCGGCGCATCCTGCGCGGCCCGGGCGCCCGGATGGGCCGCACGGAGTGCAGCGATTTGAACGTCTTCACGAAGAGGACGCACTGATTCGGAACGAAATCGAAGGTGTCGAGCACCTCGACCTCGTCGAAGGCGAGATTCCGGTTGAGCTGGTTGTAGCTCCGCCGCGGATCCCGCGGCTGATTCACGTCGGTGCCGCCGCCGTGGGACGGGTCCCATTCTCCCTCGGCCACCATCGAGACGACGAGCGTGATCAGCTTCCCGGGCGAGTCCGTGTGCGGCAGCACGCAGCCGCCGTCCGAGGGCAGCATGGAGAACTCGAAGCGCGTATGGAGCTGCGGATGCACGCGCGGGAGGCGTCCCATGGCGAACACGTCGCGCAGCAGCTTCGCCCAGCGCAGGGCGGCGGAGGCGCGGTAGGCGCGCAGGCCGACGTCGATCAGGTTCCGCTGGAGGACCTCGTCCACCGCGTCCACGAACGCGGGACTCTTGATCCAGCCGTGGAACTCCTGCCAGACGGGCGTGGACGCGATGAAGCGCCGGTACTGCCTGCCGTCGTACTTCTCCGACAGCACCAGCTTTCTGCCTACCTCGGGGAGCGCCGTGAAGTACTCGAGGGGCGGATACGCCTCGAGCAGCGCCTTGTACGTGCCGGGATCGAACACACCCGGGGCCACGCCAATCGGGAAGGGCGTGTAGCGAAAGCGCGCGCGTTCGAGGTGCAGCACGGGGGGACCCGATACGAGCCCGATCGAGGCTATCCGGGCCGAGGGGGTCCGGCTCTCGAAAGCCGTTAGCTGCTGGTCATGTCAAATACTTGACATAATCATACTTATCGGACGTATCGGACCAGGCCGGGCGACGGCCCGGAATCGGCCGACGTCGAAACCAGCACTCGCGCTCCGCAGCCGCGCGCGAGGCGCGGAAGCGAATCGCGACGCGGCTCGGCTACTTCGGCGCTGCCTGTTCCGGTGTGGCCGTGGGTGCCGGAGCCGCCGGCGGCGCCGCACCCTCGGGCGCCGCACCCTCGAGCTCGCGCTTCTGGAGCCGCTGGTAGTCCGGCAGGCGCAGCTCCGGGGCCACGCTGTCGAGCCGCGTGTAGAGCGCACGCGCGGCGTCGGGCTGGCCCGCGAGGACGCGACAGCGGGCTGCGTCGGCGAGCGCATACGCGTGGAGCGGATAACCGTCGAGGTCCGCCGCCTGCTCGTGGCGGTCCGCGGCTTCCGCGTAGCGCTGCGCCTGCTCGAGGACCTGCGCCTCGCGCTGCAGGATCATGCCCTGGAGCCCGGGTCGCGAGGGTGCCTCGGCGCGCAGCCGGGCCAGCGCCTCGAGTGCCGCGTCGGTCTGCCCGGCGGCGAGCATCAGATCGGTGGCCTCGAGGCGCGCCAGCGCACCGTTCACGGTGCCCGCGTGCTGGTCGCCGATCTCCATGAAGCGGGCCTCGTAGTCCTCGCGGATCCGCTTGGCCGCCTCCGGATTGGCCAGCTCGGGCACGTCGAGGGCTCCCGGGCTCGCTCCCATCGCACGCAGGTAGTCCGAGCGCGTCTTGTCGAGGGCGATCGACGCCTCTTCCTCGCCATGGCGGCGCGCGCTCATCGCCCAGGAGATCGCTCCTGCGGCGAGCAGCAGCGCGGCGATGCCGATCACCAGCTCCCGGACGTGCGCCTGCAGGAACTCGCCGAGGCGATCGGCGCCGGTCTGCAGCTCGTCCAGCGTGTCCGCTGCGCCGGTGGGTCTGCGCGCCATTCCGGGGGGTCCTCTTCGGCCGGCCCGAGCCAGCGGGGCGCCGAGTGTATCGGACCCTATCTCGTGCGCTGCTCCGCGCGCGCGCGCAGGCGCAGCCGCACGGGGGTGCCCTCGAGGTCGAAGGACTCGCGCAGGCGGTTCTCGAGGAAGCGGCGGTAGGCCGGCTGCACCGCCTCGGGCTCGGTGCAGAACAGCACGAACGTGGGCGGACGCGTCGCCGTCTGCGTGACGTAGAAGAACTTGAGCGGCCGCTTGCGCGTGCCGCGCTGCGCCATCGCGGGCTCGTGGCGGCGCACCGCATCCTGGAGCCAGCGGTTCAGCTCGGCCGTCCCGATGCGCCGCCGCGCGGCCTCGTGGAGGCGCCCGGCGCGCTCGAGAATGCGCCCGACACCCGCGCCGGTCTTCGCGGAGATGTGCAGCACTGGCGCGTCGGCCATGAAACGCAGGCCGTGCGCGATCTCTTCCCGCACGGACTCGCGGCGCTCCGCGGGCACGAGGTCCCACTTGTTGGCCAGCGCGGCCACCGCGCAGCCCCGCTCGCGCGCGAGACCGGCCACGCGCGCGTCCTGGTCCGTGAAGCCCTCGGAAGCATCGAGCACGACCAGGGCGACGTCCGCGCGCTCGAGGGCGCGGACGGTCATCAGGGCGCTGCCCTGCTCGGCCGTGCGCGTCCGGCGTCCGGCGCGGCGCAGGCCTGCCGTATCCACGAGCGTGTAGCGCGCGCCATCCTGCTCGATCCGGACGTCCACCGCGTCGCGCGTGGTCCCGGGCACGTCCGACACGACCACGCGCTGCTCGCCGCAGAGCCGGTTCACGAGGGAGCTCTTGCCGACGTTCGGCCGCCCGACCACCGCGATGCGGATGCCCTCGGGAGCCGGCGCGGCAGGCGCCTCTCCGGCCGGGAGCGCCGCCACCACCTCTTCGAGGGCGTCCCACGCCCCGGTCCCGTGCTCTGCCGACACGGCGCGCGTGCGCGTGAAGCCGAGCGCATGGAACTCGGCCACGCGAGCGCCGTGGGCCGGCACGTCGATCTTGTTCACGAGCAGCGCGATCGGCTTGTTGGTGCGCCGCAACGTGCGCGCGATCGCCTCGTCCTCCGGGAGGACGCCGCTCTGCCCGTCGGTCAGGAACAGGATGGCGTCCGCGTCGTCGATCGCGGCCTGGGCCTGGGCCTGGATGGCCGCGGACAGCCCCTGCTCCGCCTCCGGGTCGAGGCCGGCGGTATCGACCACGAGGACCCGTCGCCCCCCGGCCTCCACCTCCTCGGCGATGCGATCGCGGGTGATGCCGGGGCGATCCTCCACGAGCGCGCGTCGCGTGCCCGCGAAGCGGTTGAAGAGCGTCGACTTCCCCACGTTGGGACGGCCGACGATCGCGACGATCGGGAGCACGTGGCGCATGGCGGCCGGCGCGCCAGCGTATCGCGCGGCCCGCGGGCGGCCAACGCGGCTGCCCTGCGAACACTGCGGATTTCCTTGACATTGCGGCGCCCGGCCGCGTAGCTTCGCAGCCACCCCCGAGAGGAGGCCAGCCATGGCCCGCCCCGCCCGGCACTCGCTGCGCCGCAGCCTTGCGGCCCTCGGCACGCTCATGGTCGCCCTGGCAGCCGCCGGCCCGGCGCAAGCGGGACCCGATGTGCTGAAGCGCGCGGTGGGAAACATCCTCTTCGCGCCCATCGACATGGCGCTCTCGCCGATCGTGGCCGCGCACACGCTCTACAACAACCTGCGCAACGTCGAGGACTCGGTCGGCGTTCGCGTCGCCTACGTCCCGGTGGGCTTCTGCTGGAACAGCGGCGTGCAGGCGATGGGCGCGGTCACGCGCGAGATCACGGGCCTGCTCGAGCTCCTGCCCGGAATCGGCCTGTTCTTCCTCCAGGCCGACATGGACCCGCTCTACGCGCCGGTCGAGCGAGGCAACGCCTTGCTGACCGTCGAGAACGACATCTTCCCCGTGAAGATCGGGGTCGACTACATGACGGTGCCGTTCTAGCCGTCGTCTCGCAGGAACGCCTCGACGCGCGAGAAGATCGCGTCCGGCATGCGCGGATCCACCCAGATCGCCTCGCGCACGCCGCGGATCCAGGTCCGCTGCCTGCGCGCGAAGCGGCGCGTGTCCCGCTGCATGGCCGCCAGCGCGTTCGGCAGGATGTCCGCGCCCTGTACCACGGGCACCATGTGTCGGTACCCGATCGACTGCATCGAGCGCAGCTCGGGGCCGTAGCCGCGCTCGGCCAGATCGCGCATCTCCTGGAGGAGGCCCGCGTCGATCATCGCCTTGCAGCGCGCGTCGATGCGCGCGTCGAGGGATGCGCGGTCGAGGTCGAGGGCCAGGTGCAGCGAGCGGTACGGCCGATCGCCGAAGCCGTGCTCGGCCCTCACGCGCGCGGGCGCGGCGCCGACGGCGCGCGCGATCTCGAGGGCTCGCGTGACGCGGCGCGTGTCGTTCGGATGGATCCGCGCGGCGCTCTGCGGATCGATCTCCTCGAGCTGCCGGTAGAGGCGGTGGGGGTCGCCGGCCGCCTCGGCCTCCGCCTGCTGCGCCTCGATCTCGGCGCGTAGTGAGCTGTCGGCCGGCCCGGTCGGGATCAGGCCCTCGAGGAACGCGCGCAGGTAGAGGCCCGTGCCGCCGGCCAGGATGGGGACCCTGCCCCGCTCGAGGATCGCGTCGGCGGCGCGCCGCGCGGACGCCGCGTAGCGGCCCGCGCTGTACGGCACGTCGGGCGTGACGACGTCGAGCAGGTGGTGGGGGACCTCGGCCCGCTGCTCCGGAGTCGGCTTCGCGGTGCCGATGTCCATGAAGCGGTACACCTGCATCGAGTCGGCGTTGAGGATCTCGCCGCCGAAGCGGTGTGCGAGCGCGATGGCGAGCGGGGTCTTGCCCGTGGCGGTGGGTCCCGTCACGACGACGACCGGACGGCGCGGATCACTGGCCGGCATGGGGACGGGAGACTAGCGACCGCGCTCCCGCCGGGCGGCGCGAATGCCGTACCGGCTCGCTTCGGAACGGCTCGCGAGGCTGCTCTGCACCGGGGCCCTAGCGCGCGGGAGGCGGAGTGATCTCCTCGCAGGGGAACGTCTGCTCGCCCGTGATCTTCTCGTAGTTGGCGCGCAGCACTTCACAGGCCTGGGAGTCCGGGTACTGGTCGCAGTCGTTCGCCTCGCAGAACGCCACACAGAGTCCGTAGGCGGCGCCCTTGAGCCCGGCGTCCTCGCACACCGCCTCGTCGGCCGGCGGGCTGCCGTCGGGCGTGCCGTGACCGGACGACGCGAGGGAGGCGCCGGATGCACCCAGGAGCACCGCGAAGGTCAGCAGAAGGATCGGTTTGCGCACCGTCATGGCGGGGATACCTCCAACGCCAGACTTGACGGCATGGGCCGGGCGCGACGCTGTGAGGAGGGCCACGCGGGCCGCGCTTGCTCCGAGCTCCGCTCGCCTTCGGCTCGCTGCGCGCCCGGCCCTCCGGGCCGCGCTTGCTATCTCCTCCCGAAGCGGCGCTCGATCTCGAAGAGCGTGAACGGCACGACGACGGGCCGGCCGTGGGGACACGTCGGGGCCCAGGGGATCGTATCGATCGCGTCGAGCAGCGCGCGCTGCTCGCGCGCATCGAGGACGTCGCCCTTGCGGCGCGCGCCGTGGCAGGCGAGCGTCGCGAGGATTCGATCGGCGGGCGCGAGCGCGCGCAGCGCCGACGAGGGAGAGAGCGCCGCGGGCGACGCCGCGAGCTCGTCGGCCAGCGTGCGCAGGAGACTGGCGGGATCGCGATCGGCGAGCAGCGCCGGCACGGCGCGCAACGCGACGGCGCCCTCGCCGAATGGCTCGACCTCGAAGCCGAGCGACTCGGCGAGCGCCCGCTGCCCGAGCAGCGCCGCCTGTGCCGACGGCGCGAGCTCGACGGCCAGCGGAACGAGCAGCGCCTGGCGCTCGAGATCGCTCGAGAGCAGGCTCGCGCGCAGTCGCTCGAAGAGCACGCGCTCGTGCGCCGCATGCTGGTCCACGAGCAGCAGCTCGTCCTTTCCTTCGAGCAGGAGGTAGGTGGCCGCGAGCTGGCCGAGCAGCGAGAGCTCCGAGAGCCGCAGCGGGGCGACGTCGCCGGTCTCGGCGCGAGCTGCAGACGCGGGCGCGGCGTGCGGCGGGGACGTCGCGAAGATCCAGTCGCCCTGCCCCGCGGCGGGGCCAGGCGGGCGCGGCGCGGACCCCTCGCGGTCGGCGCGCGCCGCGGGCGCGGGATCCGCCGGTGCGGCGCCGAGCCAGCTCCGGCGCGACAGCGCCTTCTGCACCGCGTGGCGCACGAGCTGGTGGATGGCGCGCGGATCCGCGAAGCGGACCTCCCACTTCGCGGGGTGCACGTTCACGTCGACGGCGCCTGCCGGAACCTCGAGGAAGAGGACGGCCGAGGGATGGCGGCCGCGCGGCAGCACGTCGCGGTAGAGCTCCTGAAGCGCGTGCTGCACGATCCGGTCGCGGACCGGCCGACGCTGGACGAACACGTAGATGCCCGCGGCGGTGGCGCGGTGGTGATCCGGTCGCGAGGTGAAGCCCTGCACGCGGAGGGCGCCCTCCTCGTGCGCTACGGGCACGAAGGTCTCGGCGATGGACTCGCCGAGCACTGCGGCGATGCGGTCGAGCGGATCGGCGACGGCGGGCCAGGCAGCGCCGGGCCGGTCGTCGCGGAACAGGTCGAAGTGAACCCCCGGAAGCGCCAGGGCCGCGCGCGCGAGCCAGTCGGCTACGTGGCCCCACTCGGTCGTGGCCGACTTCAGGAACTTGCGCCGCGCGGGGACGTTCGCGAACAGGTCGGCGACCTCGACGCACGTTCCGACGGCGGCTCCCAGGGGCCGGGCGCTCTCGATCGTGCCGGCGTGCACGGCGATCTCGAAGCCTTCGGCGGCGGCGCGTTCCCGCGTGCGCAGGCGCAGGCTCGACACCGACGCGATGGCGGGCAGCGCCTCGCCCCGGAAGCCGTAGGTCGCAATGGCGGAGAGCCCGGCGGCGTCGCGGAGCTTGCTCGTGGCGTGGCGCTCGAGAGCGAGGCGGGCGTCCGCAGGCGACATGCCGGAGCCGTCGTCCGTCACGGCGATCCACGCCCGGCCGCCGTCGCGGATCTCGACGCGCACCCGCTGCGCGCCCGCGTCGAGGGCGTTCTCGACGAGCTCCTTGACGACCGAGGCCGGTCGCTCGATCACCTCGCCGGCAGCGATCTGGTCGATCAGGGCGTCGGGCAACCGGTGTACGCGACCGGCGGCCCCCGCGTCCGACGCGTCGGCTCCCATGGGCCCCCCGGCCGGCCCCTTACCACGGCCGAGGCGCGCCCGTCAATTGCAGAAGCAGGTGGAACTCCGCGTGGCCGGAATCGAAAGTGCCGCAATTCCGTTGACATCCACCCCGCTTCGTCCATAGGGTTTCCGGGTGCAAGACCTGGGCTGGGGGCATGCATGAGCGATCTGGGGACCCGTCGTGATGCGCCGTGCGACGGGAGCGATGGGGACGCGCGAGTGACGGGACGTCGACGCAGCGATCGGATCGTCGGCGTCTCGCGCGCGATGCAGGACGTGGTGGATCAGGCCATGGCGGCCGCGGCCGGAGATCTGCCGGTGCGCATCAGCGGGCCGCCGGGCTCCGGCAAGAACTATCTGGCGCGCGCGATCCACAGCTGGAGCAAGCGCGCGAGCGCTCCCTACGTCGCCGTGTCGGGCGGCGGTGTCGGCGCCGCGCTGCTCGGCCGCGAGCTGTTCGGCTGTGCGGCCTCGGTGTATCCGACGCTCCCCGACGAGCACGACGGAAGCATCGCTCGGGCCGCGAGCGGGACGCTCACCATCCATCACTTCGACCGGCTGCCGGGCAGCGTGCGCGAATCGCTCGCGAAGGCGATCGGCGAGGGGCGCTTCCTCCGCGAGGGCGACTCGGCCCCGCGGATGCTGCGCGCGCGCCTGATCGCGATCTCGGTGGATCCGCTGCCCCGCTCGCCCTTCGGCGACACGCCGCACCACTCGATCGAGGTCCCGCCGCTGTCCGCCCGATCCGAGGACATCCTGCCGCTCGCGGCGCACTTCCTGCGCCTCTACGCGGACGAGGAAGGCCTCGTGCCGGTCGGCTTCACGAGCGAGGCGCGCAATGCGCTGCTGGCCGAGCCGTGGTCGGGAAACGTGCGAGAGCTCGCCGAGCGCGTGCGACAGGCGATGCGCCTGGCGGGCAGCGGAGCGATCTCCGCCGAGGCGTTGCTGCTGTCCGCAGAGCTCGACGCCATTCCGTCGTTCAAGGAGGCCAAGCGCGCCTTCGAGCGGCGCTACGTCAGCGGACTGCTGCGACGCTGCGCGGGCAACATCAGCCATGCGGCGCGGCTCGCCAAGAAGGATCGCAAGGACTTCTACGACGTGATCCGGCGCACCGGCGTCGATCCCGGCGACTTCCGCTAGTCTGGCTGCGGTGCGCGTTGCCGTCGTTCAGCTGACCTCGACCGACGACCTCGCGTCCAACCTGCGTTCCGCCGAGCACTGGGTGCGCGAGGCGGCGGCGGCCGGGGCGGCCTTCGTCGCGCTCCCCGAGATGTTCGCCTACCTGCGCCGCGAGGGCGGCGACTTCCCTCACGCGCAGTCCCTGGATGGCGAGATCCTCGGGGCCGTGCGGGGCTGGGCGCGCGAGCTCCGCGTGCGCATCCTCGCGGGCTCCATCGCGGAGCGCGTGCCGGGTGACACGCGCGTGTACAACACCAGCGCGCTGATCTCGTCGGCCGGCGCGATCGAGGCGATCTACCGCAAGATCCACCTCTTCGACGTCGATCTCGGCGACGCATCGGGGGGCAGCTATCGCGAGTCACAGCGCGTCGCGCCGGGCAAGGACGTCGTGGTGGCCGAGACCGAATGGGGCGGCATCGGCCTGTCGATCTGTTACGACCTGCGTTTCCCCGAGCTGTACCGCGAGCTGGCCCTGCGCGGTGCTCGCTTCGTGTGCGTGCCCAGCGCGTTCACGCCGCAGACGGGCAAGGACCACTGGGAAGTGCTGCTTCGAGCGCGAGCGATCGAGAACCAGGTCTTCGTGCTCGCGCCGGCGCAGTGCGGACGGCACAGCCCGGACCGCGCCAGCCACGGCCGCTCGCTCATCGTGGATCCGTGGGGCGTGGTGCTCGCGCAGCTCGGCGATCGGCCGGGCATCGCGCTCGCCGACTGCGACCTCGAGGAGCAGGACCGCGTCCGCCGCCGCGTTCCGGCGCTGCAGCATCGGCGGCTCTGACGCGTCTCAAGGCCCCCGAGGCCCCGGCCGAAGATGGAGGGGTTCCGGGCCGGGGGGGCCATGGCGGACGCGGCGCTCGTGATCCTGAACGGTGAGTTCGAGGGGATGCGGTACCCCCTGAACGCCGAGGAGACGCTGATCGGGCGCAATCCGACCACGGACGTGACGCTGCTCGACGAGAACATCTCTCGCGAGCACGCGCTGATCCTGCTCGACCCCGAAAGTGGTTCCTACACCATCGAGGATCTCCAGTCGACCAACGGCACCAAGGTGAACGGCAAGGGCGTGCGTTCCCAGGCGCTCCATCACGGCGACGAGATCCAGGTGGGCCACACGATCTTTCGCTTCGAGTGCGGCGGCTGACCGGGCTCGCGCGCGTTCCGCTCGGCGCGGAAGTGCGGTACAAGCGTCTCCGCGCGCCGTCGCGCGCCTGGCAACGGACTCCGGAGGGATCCATGGGTCTTCAGGCCCCCACTCGGCTCTCGCGCCTCGTGCTCTCGTCCGCCGTCGCGCTCGCGCTCGCAGGCGCCGGCTGCGCGTACACGCTCACCCCGGCACCCTCGGCCGAGCTGCAGCCGTATCGCGTCGGCGCGCCCGACGAGCTGGTCGTGACGATCCTGCCCGAGCCGGTCGTGCTGGAGAAGCCGATCGTGCGTCCGGACGGGATGATCACGATTCAGCTGGTCGGCGACGTTCCCGCGGCCGGCCGCACGACGGACGAGATCGCCTCCGACATCGAGGAGCGCATTTCGCGCTACAAGCGCGGGGCGCGGGCAACGGTCGCGCTGTCCAAGGCCGAGAGCTCCGCCGTGACGGTGTTCGGCGAGGTGCGGACTCCGATGAGCTTCCCGCTGCTCAAGCAGACGCGCGTGGCCGAAGCGCTGGGGAAGGTCGGAGGGCCGACCTCCTTCGCCAAGCTCGATTCGATCCAGGTCGTGCGGCCGGCGCAGACGGGCACCGTCGTATACCCCGTCGACCTGGCCGCGATCCGCAGCGGCGATCTCGCGACCAACCTCGTGGTCGAGGGCGGCGACATCATCTACGTGCCGCCCACCCTGCTCGCGAAGATCGGCTACGCGATGCAGCAGCTGCTGTTCCCGATCCAGCCGCTGCTCGGCGTCGCCCAGGCGACCGCGGGCACCGCGCTCGCGCACCCGTAGCCGTCGACCCGGAACCGGCCTACGGCGTGTCGCGGCCGTTGCCGCCGCGAGGGCCGCGCGTGCGCTTCCGCTGCGCCCAGTGGCGGCCCACGATCTCGACGACCTCGCCGACGTCGTCCGTCACGCGGAAGAGCGCGAGGTCGCGCCGCGACACCATGCGCTCCGACAGCGGCTGGTCCGCGAGCCAGTCGACGAGCCCGCGCCAGAAGGTCGATCCGAACAGGATCACCGGGAAGTCGTGGATCTTGCGAGTCTGCTTGAGCGTCAGCGCCTCGAAGATCTCGTCCAACGTGCCGAAGCCGCCCGGCAGGGCGACGAACGCGCAGGCGTACTTCACGAACATCACCTTGCGCGCGAAGAAGTAGTTGAAGTGCAGCACGGTGTCGGCGTATGGATTGGGGTGCTGCTCGTGGGGCAGGCGGATGTTGAGGCCGATCGAGCGGCCCTTGCCGAGGCGCGCGCCTCGGTTGGCGGCCTCCATCAGCCCTCCGCCGCCGCCGGTGATCACGGCGTAGCCGGCCTGCGCGAGCGCCTCCGCCACCTTCACGCCGGCCTGGTAGTAGGGATGGTGGCTGCGCAGACGGGCGCTGCCGAAGATCGAGACCGAGGGCCAGAACGGGCGGAGGGTCTCGAAGCCCTCCACGAACTCGCCCATGATCTTGAACACCGTCCAGGTGTCCTTGGCGTGCCGGTCCGTCACCGTGCCCTCTCCGCCCCGAGACATCGGCGCTTCGACCTCGTCGCTGAATCCCGGCAGAGCGTAGCGATCGCGTGGCGCGTGGCGCGTTCAGTTCGCTGCGCGCGACGCCGATACACGCGGCATGGACGATCGGCCGAGACCGATCCTCTCGGCGCTCGCCGGAGATCCGGCCCTGACGGGCGACATCGAGGCCTTCGTCGTCGCACTCGCCGAGCGCGTGGACGAGCTGCAGGACTGCGAGGCCCAGGGTGCGCTCGCGCGCCTCGCCGAGCTGGCCGGCGAACTCGCGCTCGACGCCGCGAAGGCGGGCTACGACCCGCTCAGCGGCTGCGCCGGCGCGGTCGTGCGCGCCTGCGCGGAGCGCAACGCCGAGGACGCCCGCAAGGCGCTGCTGGAGCTCACCGAGGTCTCCACCCGGGTCCGGCTGGGCCATCGCGGCGCCGTGTGAGGCCGCGCGGCTAGAGCAGGAACCAGAGCCCGATCGGCGCGCCCCGCGCGTCGTGGAAGCGCCCGTCGCAGAGCAGGACGAACGCGAAGATCGCGGCGTTGGTCACCGCGTGGACGACGATCAGCGGCACGATGTGCCGCCGGCGGTAGAACCACGCCATGGTGAGCAGGGTCCAGCCGAGCATCACGCCCCATTCCCAGGGCTGGTGGCTGAAGACGAAGTAGGCGGTCGTGATGAGGAAGCTCTGCCACGAGAAGTGCGCGATCGGGACTTCGCGGAAGTCGCGCCGCCCGAGGAAGACCTCGCTGAAGCGGAGCAGCCAGCTGCGAACGAAGAGCTCCTCGACGAACGGCGTGACGGCGGCGTAGCCCACGGCGCGCAGCGCGAGCGCCGCCGCGACGCCGTCCGCGCCGAACGGGCGTGCGGCGTCGAAGCCCCGAGAATCCGGTCGCAGCGCGGCGTCCCAGAGGAATGGCGCGACCCACAGCACGGCGCCGAGAAGTCCCACGGCGACATCGAGGAGCAGGGTCGCATCGGCGCGGAAGCCGGAGAGCTCCGGATAGCGGCGCCGGGCGGCGTACCAGAGAAAGAGCCCGCCGGGGGCTAGCACCTTCAGCACGAGGAGCAGCCCCGCCGCGCTCTCGGGTGCGCGACCGCGTCCTCCGAGCTCGACGAGCAGCAGGAAGGCGAGCATGGGGAGCCAGTACGGGCCCCATCCGGTGTCGCTGCGCTTCGCCATCTGCTCCCTGTCGCTCGCGAGCCGCGCAGGGTAGACCGGACGCGAGGCCTTCCGCTGCCACGCGATCCCTGCAGGGCCGCCTTCCACGTGGAACGGGTCCTTCCAGGACCTGGCTCCCCCGCGGACCTCTGGCTGCAACCGATGGTCGGCGCACCCTGTCGCTTTACGGCAGGCTCGTGCGACATGGGGGAAGGATGGAATTCCACGTGCAGCCTTCGGCGTTGACCTCGGCGGGCCGCCATGCGCCGCGGCTCGCGGCGCTCCCGCGCGACGTGGCGGCCCTCGGCCGCGTCGTGCAGGGGCTGCTCCTGCACGAGCACGCGGCGCCGCACTACGGCGTCGAGCTCTCGGACGAGCGCCGGAGCGAATCCCACATCCGCTCGATGGAGCAGATGCTGCGTCTCGTGCTCGAGCGGGACGACCGACCGCTCTCCGTCGCGCGTGCCGCGGACCGGCGCCTCGTCGGGGTCTGCCGTCACTTCGCGGTGTGGATGGTGGCCGCGCTGCGCGCCCAGGGCGTTCCCGCCCGGGCCCGCTGCGGCTTCGCCACCTACTTCGAGCCGGCCTGCTACGACGACCACTGGCTGTGCGAGTACCGGGATCGGGACGCGCGCCGCTGGATCCGTGTCGATGCGCAGCTCGACGCGGTCCACCGCGGCTTCCTCGACATCGACTTCGACGTGCTCGACGTCCCGCCCGATCGTTTTCTCTGCGCGGGAGAGGCCTGGGCGCGCTGTCGCGCGGGCGACGCCGACCCCGCGCAGTTCGGCATCTTCGATCTGCGCGGGCTCCGGTTCGTCGCCGGGAATCTGCTGCGCGATCTCGCAGCCCTGAACTCCGTGGAGCTGCTCGCGTGGGATGTCTGGGGCGCCATGCCGGCCGCGAACGAGCCACTGGACGACGAGCGCCTCGCGCTCTTCGACCGCATCGCCGCGCACACGCGTGCGGACGCGTCGGGCGAGGCGCTGCGCGCGCTCTACGAGAGCGACGAGCGCCTGCGCGTGCCTTCGCGCGTATTCAACGTGTTGCGAGGTCGCCTGGAGGCGATCTGACGGCGGGAGGAGACCTTCGTGCAATACATGCTGCTGATCTACGAAGACGACGCGGAGCGGGTGGCCATGATGGACGAGCGCATGCCCGTCTGCGCCGCCTACGCCGACGCGATGAAGAAGGCGGGGATCTACGTCTCGGGCCACCGCCTGCGGGGCGTCGACACGGCGACGACGGTCTCGGTGTCCGGCGGCCGGACCCACGTGCTCGACGGGCCGTATGCCGAGGCGAAGGAGCACCTCGGCGGCTACCACATCATCGAAGTGCCCGACCTCGACACCGCCCTCGCCTGGGCTGCGCGCTGCCCGAGCGCGAGCCGGGGGCGCGTCGAGGTGCGTCCGGTCTGGCCGCTGTAGGCGCGGCGAGGTGCTGCAGGACGACGGGCAGAGCGCACGCGAGGCCGCGGAGGCGGTCGCCCGCCGCAGCTACGGTCGGCTGGTCGCCCTGCTCGCGTCGCGCCTGCGCGACGTCGCCGGCG
>Ga0335070_10001877_pt1 | contig 24399 bp, 24 predicted proteins | sample Lox_Sample_13_FD_206722 | JGI IMG/M metagenome (GOLD analysis project Ga0335070, IMG submission 206722) | Soil microbial communities from Loxahatchee National Wildlife Refuge, Florida, United States - Lox_Sample_1.3 | ecosystem: Environmental > Terrestrial > Soil > Wetlands | place: USA...
TGCGATCATAAGGAATTCAGCATTAGTGGGAGATCCAGAAAATACATAGGCAAAATGGAGATAGCGATTACGGAGCGCGATATCCGGGTTCGTTGCCAAGTTGATGAAAGGAAAAACAGAGCCGATACCGAGGAGCTCAAATACGGCGGTGATGACCGAGGCGACGACGAGAAGGACAAGATTCCTTTTTTCACGACGACCGAGAACGTTCCGGAGGAGCTGTACTATCGGGCCCCGAGCTGTCATGTATCGGCCTCGGCTTACGGGTTCATGTCGAGGATTGGAAGCGGCATCGGGAACGCGAATTTGCCCGGAAGAGGACTTGAACCTCCATGCCCTTGCGAGCACTAGACCCTGAATCTAGCGTGTCTACCAAATTCCACCATCCGGGCTCGGCGAAAACGTAGCAAAAAGCGCCGAAACTTGTCAAGGATCGGGCGCGTCGCTATCCTTTGCGGATGGCAACCCTGCGCGTGCTTTTCATCGGAGAGATTGTCGGCAAGTCGGGCATCTGGTGCGTCAAGGAGCTTCTCCCGAAGCTCAAGGAGGCGCTCTCCATCGATTTTGTCATCGCGGACGGTGAAGGCGCCACCGGCGGGTTCGGGATCGGGAAGAACCACGCGGTCTACCTCCACAAGCTTGGCGTGGACGTCATCACGACGGGGGAATGCAGCTACTACAAGAAGGACATCGTGGAGCATTTCTCCCGCGCTCCCTACCTCATCCGCCCGGCGAATTACCCGCCGAAGAACCCGGGCAGGGGCTTCATGGTCTACGAGCGGGACGGCCGCAAGATCGCTGTCCTGAGCCTCCTCGGCATCGCCGGGTTCAAGAGAGTACACCTGAAGAACCCGTTCAGTCTCCTCCCCCGGCTCCTGGAAACCATCTCCGCGGAGACGAAGACCATCCTCCTCGACTTCCACGCCGTGACCACGGCGGAGAAAGCAACGATGTTCGCCCTGGCCGACGGGAAGCTGTCCGCCGTCGTGGGAACGCACACCAAGGCGCTCACCGCGGACGAGCGCGTTCTTGCCGGAGGGACCGCCGTCATCACGGACGCCGGCAGAACGGGCAGCCTGGAGTCCGTGGGGGGGCTCGACCCGGCCATCGAGATCCGCAAGCTGACCACTCTCGTGCACGAATACTCCAAGGAGGCCTGGGCGCGCCTGGAGCTGCAGGGTGTCGTGATCGAGATCGACGATGAGGGAAAAGCGGTCTCCATTACCCGGTTGCGGGAAGGCTGTCCGGCGCCGCCGCCATCCGCACAGGCGGATGTTGGGTCTCCGGCGGAAGAAGGTGCCTGAGCCGTTCAAAAAGCAGTAAATTCTCCCCTGGTGGCTGAAGGAGGAAAGAAATGTTCATAGACTTCCTGACCTTGATGCTCGTCAACCTGGTCGTCTCGCTCGTGCTTTTCGCGCTCTTCATGGGCAGGCTCATCGACAAGGATCCGAAGAAGCTGATCCCGGGGTTCCTTCTTACCGGCTTCATCGCCCTGGCAACCGGCTTCCGCATGATCTTCACGTGGCCGCTGCCCGGACCGTACAACTTCCCCTACGGGGAGATGTCGGTGTTCTACGGCGGGCTGTTCTTCATGGCCGGCCTGGCCATCCTCTGGGGATGGGACCTCATCACCATCGGCATCTATTCATTTTTCGCGGGAGTCGCCGCGATCGTCATCGGCGTGCGCATCATCGACCTGAAGCTTACCAACGAGCCGGCTCTTGCCGCGGCGGGCTTCATCCTCACCGGCATCTCGGCCATCCTCACGCTGCCGGGACTGTACTTCAAGAAGGCGCGCGTGCTGCGCCTCGTGCTCTCGGTGATCCTCCTCGTCAGCGCCGCCCTCTGGGCATTCACCGGGTACGCCGCCTACTGGCAGCACTTCGACGCGTTCGCCAAGTGGACGCCCGCAACGATGAAGTAGCCGGGTTCCCCCGGAGCGCCGTCCGCGTCCTCGGGGCCACGCGGCCGTGGTCATTCACCATGACCGCGGTCTCGGTGGCCCTGGGGACGCTCGCCGCGGGCGCCGAGGGGGTGGTGGACTGGTGGCTCGCCCTTGCGGCGCTCGCCGGCACACTGTGCCTGCACGCCGCGACCAACCTCGGCAATGACTATTTCGACTTCAAGGCCGGCGTCGATGCGCCCGGCTCCCCTTCGGTGCGAGCACGGCATCACCCGCTCGTGGAGCGTACGCTCTCACCGCGGCAGATCCTGACTGGCGCCGTCGCCTTCTGGTGCGCCGCGGCCGTCATCGCTGCCATCCTGAGCATCTTCCGAGGCTGGCCGCTCGCCGCGCTCACTGCCGCAGGCATCCTGGCGGGATACTTCTACACGGCGGGGCCGCTGCGCCTGAAAGCGCGTGCCCTCGGCGAGCTCACGGCGTTCATCATGTGGGGCCCTCTCATGGTCCTCGGAGCGTTCTTCGTTCAGAGAGAGACCTTTGCAGGCTCACGGCATGCCCTGCTCCTGTCGACGATCCAGGGACTCTGGGTGGCGCAGGTCCTGCTCGTGAACAACGTCAGAGACGTGGAAGCGGACTCAGCGCTTCGCGTCCACACCCCGGCGACACTGCTGGGCAGGAAACCCGCCGTGGCGCTGGCAGCAGCGCTCGCCGCGGGCGCGTACCTGCTGGTGGCGGCCGCGGTCCTGGCGGGGGCGCTTCGACCGTGGGCGCTCCTGGTCTGGGCTTCTGCCCCGCTTGCCGTGCTTCTTCTGCGCTCGCTCTCCGCTCGGGACGTGCCGGGGAACGCGCCGGCGCAGGCCGCGCGCACCGCAATGGTCTTCGGATTGCTGCTCGTTGCTGCGCTGGCCCTGGGAGGAGTGCCTTCCGGGTAGCCTCTCTTTTTTGCCTTGTACGGAATCAGGGTCATGGAGTACAATCCTCGCGGGCGCCATGAAGTGGAAAGATTTTTTTCGCGATCCCCTGGCCGGTGACACGATCAAGGCGAGCATCCTGAGAAAGATTCCTCACCTGAAGACCTGCCCGTACTGGGACCGCGCCACGTTCCTCGGCCGCGTGTCCCACCGCCTGCAGTTCGGGAACTACGACGGCGGGCTCGTGAAATACGACAACAAGGTCTACTACGTGAACCGGTCCCAGATCGAGGCCCTGCGGCCGTGGATCCGCTGGGACATGAGGAAGAAAGTCACCGTCATCGACGACTAGAGCACGTCCCTTCGGGACGTGCCTGGGCGGCCTCTCGGCCTTCCGGGGCCTCGGCCGCCCTCGCCTTCCGTTGCTGCGCCCTCTCGTCGCTCCGCCCCCTTTATGCTACAATCCAATCCCCATGAGCAAATACATTTTCGTGACCGGCGGCGTCTGCTCGGGGCTGGGAAAGGGCGTCGCCGCTGCCTCATTGGGGAGCCTCCTGGAGAACAGGGGGTTCAGCGTTCGAATGATAAAGATCGATCCGTACATCAACGTGGATGCGGGGACGATGAACCCCTACCAGCACGGGGAAGTCTACGTCACGGATGACGGCGCGGAGACGGACCTCGACCTCGGCAACTACAACAGGTTCACCTCGTCACCCCTCAGCCGGGACAACTCCATAACAACCGGCCAGGTATACCAGGCCGTGATCACCAAGGAGCGGGAAGGCCGCTACCTGGGAAAGACCGTGCAGGTCATCCCGCACATCACGGACGAGATCAAGGCGCGCATCTTCCGCGTGGGCGAGCAGCCCGGCGTGGATCTGACGCTCGTGGAGATCGGGGGAACGGTCGGGGACATCGAGAGCGTGCCGTTCCTCGAGGCCGCCCGGCAGTTCATCCACGACCTGGGCAAGGAGAACGTGCTTTTCATCCACCTCACGCTCGTGCCGCAGGTCTACTGGGGCGAGCCGAAGAGCAAGCCCACGCAGCACTCCGTGAAGGAGCTGCGCGAAATAGGAATCCAGCCCGACATCCTGCTCTGCCGGTCAGCCAGCCCCCTGGATGAGGACCTGCGCCGCAAGATCTCCCTGTTCACGAACGTGGAGAAGGAGGCCGTGATCTCCGCCTTCGACGTGCGGACAACCATCTACGAGATTCCGCTTACCTTCGTCGATCAGAAGGTGGACCAGATCATCGTGAAAAAGCTCGGCCTCGGAGAAAAGAACTCCATCCGCGACGGCTGGAGAAACGTGGTGAAGCACTTCACCGAGGCGCGGAGGACCGTGCGCGTCGCCATCGTGGGCAAGTATACCGGCCTGCATGACGCCTACATCTCCATCTTCGAGTCCCTGTTCCACGGGGGCATCGCCAACGGAGCGCGTGTGCAGCTGGTGAAGTTCGAGAGCGAGGACCTGGAAGACGGGCGGGACCTGGCGGCCTCCTTCTCCGAGTGTGACGGCATTCTCGTGCCGGGCGGGTTCGGCCTGCGGGGCATTGAGGGCATGGTCCGGGCGGCGCGCTACGCCCGGGAGAACCGGGTCCCGTACCTCGGGATCTGCCTGGGAATGCAGATCATGGTGATCGAGTACGCGCGCAGCCTCCTCGGGCTGAAGGAAGCCAATTCGACCGAGTTTGCGCCGGAGACGAAGATGCCCGTGGTGAGCCTCCTGGAGGAGCAGGTGGACATCAAGTCCTTCGGCGGCACGATGCGCCTGGGAAAGAGCGACACTCACCTCCTGAGCGACACGAAGATCCACGCGGCGTACGGAGCGGAGACCATCTCGGAACGCCACCGCCACCGCTACGAAGTCTCCAACCAGTACCGCCAGGACCTTGAGGATGCCGGCCTCCTGGTGAGCGGGCTCACCGCGGACGGGACGCTCGTGGAATCCGTGGAGTGGCCGGATCACCCGTGGGGCGTGGGGGTCCAGTTCCACCCCGAGTTCAAATCCAAGCCGCTCGCCCCGTCACCACTGTTCTCCCACTTCGTCACCGCATGCCTGGCAGCGCAGGAAAAGCTGGCCGCCGTTCACGCCTGAGCGCCGTGCGAGCCACCGCCCTTGCGGCCGCGGCGTGCGCGTTTCTCACGGCCGCCGGGTGCAGCCTGGACTACCGGGCCACCGAGGTGGAGGAGAAAGCCGGCGAAGGGGTGCCGGACACCATTGCGGTCGGGCTCGTGCATAAGATCCATCGCAACGGCCATCTCTCCCTTGTCCTGGAGGCCGCCCGGGCGGAAACCTTCAACGCGCAGAAGAGGACCATCCTCACCGATGCCCGTTTCGAGGAGCGGGACGCCGACGGCGCGACGGCAACGCAAGGGAAGGCGGGGCGGATCGTCTACCACACCGACACGGAGAACGCAGAGATCTCCGGCTCGGTGAGAGTGCGCTCCGCGTCGGAGAAGGCCTCCGTCTTCGCGGCCTCTCTCACGTGGCAGAACAAGGAGAAGCGCCTCAGCGCCCCCCCGGCCGAGCAGGTCATCGTGCGCAAGGAGGACGGCTCGTTCATTCAGGGCCTGGGATTCGTCGGAGATTTCCACGCCCGCCAGGTGGCCTTTTCCGGCCGCGTCGAGGGAAAGTATGTGTGGCAGGAAAAAAAGCAATAAACGAGCGATTGCCTGCGCGGCGCTTGTGCTCGTCTCCCCCCTCCTGCCGGCGGAAACCCAGACGTTCACGTATGCCGGGGACAGCATGAGCACGATCCTGGCGGAGGGTAACCAGCAGGCCCTGCTCAGCGGACACGCCCGCGTGGACACGGAGGATCTTCGCATCACGGCGGACCAGATCCGCCTGTTCGGCAAAGACTTCATCTACGCCCAGTGCAGCGGCGGCGTGCACGTCGTGGATTCCAAGCGCGGTCTCGATCTGAAGAGCGATCACCTCTTCTACGACCGGGACCGAAAGATCTCCCGCGTCACCGGCGGCGCCGTGATGGCGGACGTGAAGAACGAAATGGTGGTCAAGGGCGGATTTATCGAGGACCGGGATCCCGAGAAGCTCACGATCGTCCAGATCGGCGTGAGGATATTAAAGAAGGATCTCGTCTGCCGCGCGGAGTTCGCGAAGTACTGGCGCGACAAAAAGCTCCTGGAGCTTTCCGGAATGCCCTGGGTCTCACGGAAGAGCGATATCTACCAGGCGGCCCGGATCACGATCAACCTGGACACCGAGGAGATCAGCCTCGAGGGAGACGTCCAGGGCACGATTCAGTCCGAGACCAAGGAAAAGCCCAAGGACACGAAGGCAGAAGAGCCCCCGGCCTCTCCGCCGCAGGCCGGGCCGCCAGGCGGCATTCCGGGAGGTCCGGGTGGGCACTGACGGGACACTCTTCCTCGAAGGCCTGGTCAAGACCTTCGGCCGCAAGGACGCCGTCCGAGGGGTCACCTTCACCATGGAAAGCGGCGAGGTTGTCGGCCTGCTGGGACCCAACGGGGCGGGCAAGACCACTGTCTTCTACATGGTCGTGGGCTTCATCCGGCCCACGGCGGGAAGAATCTGGCTCGGCGGGAAGGATATCTCGGGCCTTCCGATGTACAAGCGTGCGCGGCTTGGCATTTCCTACCTGCCCCAGGAGCCGTCGGTATTTCGAAAGCTTTCCGTGGAAGACAATGTTGCTGCGATCATCGAAACCCGGGCCGCGCTGACCCGAGGACAGAAAAAGCATCTGCTGGACCGGCTCCTCGACGAGCTGGGCATCACGCACCTGCGCCGGCAGAAGGCGTACACCCTCTCCGGAGGCGAGCGGCGGCGCACGGAAATTGCCCGCTCCCTGGCCATAGAACCGAAGTTCCTCCTTCTGGACGAACCCTTTGCCGGCATCGACCCCATCACCGTGGCCGAGCTCAAAGGAATCGTCCAGAGGCTCTCGGACTCGGGCATCGGGGTTCTCCTCACGGACCACAATGTCCGCGACACGCTGGAGATCACGCACCGATCCCACATCATCAACCTCGGGGAGATCCTCGTCAGCGGCAGCCGGGAGGAGATCCTGGCGAGCGAGCTCGCCCGCAAGATCTACCTGGGCCACGAGTTCGAGATATAGCAGTTTTGCCGTCCGCTAAGCCTTCCCCAGGGCTCTCGCCGTCTGCTCCGCAGCCGGCTGCCGCCCAACTTCGCGGAGTACCGTGGACGGGGTCCCCTCGCGCGGCCCATCGGGCCGCGCTAAAGTTGACAAAAGCATAGGCCGTAGCCCACAATCCAGCGAGGAGGCATCGTGCAGTCCCAGAGACCGGTTCTCCGGCAGGTCCAGAAGCTTAAGATGACCCCGCAGCTCTACCAGGCGGTGAAGCTCATGGCTCTGCCTCTCCAGGACTTGCGCACGACCATCGAAGAGGAACTGGAGAAGAATCCCGCGCTCCAGGTGGAGGAGGACCGCTCCACGGTGTCCCTGGATTCCCTGCCGGCGCGGGAGAAGGGGGATGGCGAGGCAGACTACTTCGAGAACTCCTCGGACACCGGCTATTCCCGCGCGGACGCCGAAGCGGCGAGTGACGCCCGGCGCCAGTTCATCGAGGGCGCGCTGTCCCTTCCGGAGAGCCTCCAGGACCACCTCCTGTGGCAGCTCGCCCTCCAGCCCATCCCGGAAAGCTGGCGCAGGGTGGGCGAGCTCCTGATCCGAAACCTGGACGAGAACGGCTTCCACATCGAACCGCTGGACGTTCTGTTCAAGGAGGTCCCCGAGAAGGCGCTTGTCCCCATGATCCTCGATCTCGTGCAGGGATTCGATCCGCTGGGGGTGTGCGTCACGGACGTCCGTGAGAGCCTTCTGGTGCAGATTCGCCGCCATCCCTCGCCCCATCCCCGGGCTGCCGAGCTCGTGGAGGGCTGGTTCGAGGAGCTGGAGAAACAGAAGCTGCGCGACATCGAAAAGGGAATGAAGATATCGGAGGCCCGGCTGCGGGAGATCGTCGCCTTCGTGCGGACCCTGGATCCCCTCCCCGGGAGGAACTACTCCCGTGAGGTGGCCCGCTACGTCCTCCCGGACGTCCAGGTCACCATCCACGACGGAGAGTTCGTGATTATATTGAATGATGAGGTTGTCCCGGTCCTCGGCCTCAACCCGCTGTTTGAGGAGATGTCGAAGAACCGGGAGAAATCGGGGGACCCGAAGACCCGGCAGTTCGTCACGCAGAACCTGAACGAGGCGCGGTGGTTCATCAGGACCATCGGCCAGAGGAACGAGACTCTCCTCAAGGTCTGCCGGGCCATCGTGGAGTTTCAGCGGGACTTCTTCATGAGGGGGCCGAAGTACCTGAAGCCCCTCACGCTGAAGGACATCGCGGGTGAGATCGGCGTGCACGAGGCCACCGTGTCGAGGATCACGTCGTCGAAGTACGTCCAGACAGAGTGGGGCATCTTCGCCCTCAAGCACTTCTTTTCCAACTCCGTGCCCGGCACGGCGGGCGGCGGCACGAGCTTTTCGAAGGAGGGTGTGAAGGAGATCATACGGGAGATCATCGGGCAGGAGGGCGGAGGCACGCTGTCCGACCAGAGAATCGTCGAGATCCTGGCTGCGCAGGGCGTCTCCATAGCCCGCCGGACGGTCGCCAAGTACAGGGGCGAACTGGCCATTGACTCATCCTACCAGAGGAGACGCACATGAAGACCGAGATCAGGGGAATTCATCTCGAAGTCACGGAGAAGATCCGGGAGTATATCGACCTGAAGATGTCCCGCCTGGACTTTGCCCAGGACCTCATCGTGGATTTTCTCCTGAACCTGACCAAGGAGAAGAACCTCTTCAAGGTGGACGCCACCGTCAACTTCCGCTGGGGGAGCACCATCCACATGGGGGTGGAGAACTTCAACCTCAACACCGGCATCGACGACCTGTTCGACAGGCTCGAGGCGAAAATAGAAAAGGAAAAGTCGAAGATCCAGGAGCACCACAAGAAGCAGGAGCCCGCGCGGGAAGAAAGCTAGGCGCGGGGACAGAGCAGACACGGGAATGGCATCAGAAACGCAGAAGTTCCGGGTCCTCGATCTCCTCCAGCTCGACCTGCGGGAGAACGACGCCCTCAACCTGAAATGTATCGGCGGCCGGCCCGGCTTGATCCGGGAGATCGCCGTCACGGAGATCAACCGGCCGGGGCTCGAGCTGGGGGGCTTCTACGAGAACTTCGCCCACCAGCGGATCCAGATCTTCGGCCGCGGTGAGAACGCGTTTCTCCAGAAGCTCGCCAAGGAGAAGCGGCGCGGGGAGATGGAGAAGCTCTTCGAGTTCCCCATTCCCTGCTGCGTCTTCACCCATTCCCTGGAGCCCACGGCTGACTTCTTCGACATCGCGGACAAGGCGGGCTGCCCGATCCTCCAGACCGACCTGTCGTCCTCCGAGTTCACCATGCGGATCCTGCGGGTGCTCTCCACGATCTTCGCTCCCAAGCAGACCGTGCACGGCGTCCTCGTGGAGGTGTTCGGCATCGGCGTGCTGCTGGAGGGAGACAGCGGCGTGGGCAAGAGCGAATCCGCCCTCTCCCTCATCGAGCGCGGCCACCGCCTCGTGGCGGACGACATGGTGGAGATCCGGCGCGTGAGCGGAAACATCCTCATGGGCAGCGGCGCCCAGGTGGTCAGCCACCACATGGAGATCCGCGGACTGGGGATCATCAACATCACGCACCTCTTCGGGGTGGGGGCAATCCGGGACCGCAAGCAGATCCAGCTCGTCGTCAAGCTGGAGTTCTGGGATCCCAAGAAGAACTACGACCGCATCGGCGCGGAGGAGAACACGGTGGACATCCTCGGCGTCCACGTTCCCTGTGTCGTGATCCCCATCAAGCCGGGGCGCAACATCCCCGTGATCATCGAAACCGCCGCGCGTAATGAGAGGCTGAAGAAGATGGGCTACTACTCCGCGCGGGAGTTCAACAAGAACGTGATGAACTGGCTGGAAACGGAAAGCACACGCACGATATTCCTGAATGAGAAATGAGGGCCCATGGTCGAACGTATCGTCACCATCCGCAACCGGGCCGGCATGCACGCCCGCCCCGCGGCGCTTCTCGTGAAGACCGCGAGCGAGTTCGAGAGCCGCATCTTCATCGAGAAGGACAGCGAGCGGGTCAACGGGAAGTCGATCATGGGCGTCATCACCCTGGGAGCAACCTACAACACGCCGTTGAAAATCATCGCCGACGGGCCCGACGAGGCGCAGGCCCTTGATGCCATCGAGCAGCTTTTTCAGAACCGCTTCGAAGAGGAGTGACGGCCGGATCGCGCGGGCGGGTGCCGTCGTCGTCCTGGCCGCGCTGGCGCTGGCCGGGGTCCCGCGCGCGGCAGCCCAGTCGCTGGATCTCGCGGTGACGGTTCGGGAGGACACTGTCCGCGCCAGCCTTTCGTTCTCGTGGAACCGGGAGGCGGCCCTGATTGCCTCTCTCCGCGACGGCCTGGAGTCCCGCGTCGTGTTCACGTTGCGCGTCTACCAGAAGAGGAGCGGGTTCCTGCCGTTTCCTCGGGACCGTCTTCTCTCCGAAACGGTGATCGCGCGAAGCGCGTACTGGGACTTCCTCGATCGGAAGTTCGTCGTGGAGGCGGATGACGGAGTGCGCACCGCCTACGAAGGCCCGAACGAACTCCTGCGCGCCTTCCTGTCGGTGAAGGACTACCCCGTGTACCGCGGCTGGGCGCTCCCCCGGACGCGTTATGTCTCCGCGCGGGCCCACATCGAGCCGGTGAGGCTCATGCCGCCCCTCACCATCGTCTCTCTCGCCGGGACCGCCGCGTCCTACACAACACCATGGAAGCGGGAGGAAGCCCCATGAGGCGGCCGCTCGGACAGGCGGAGAACACTTCCCGGGGCCTCGTCATCCTCATCCTTCTGTTCGCGATCCTCATCGGGGTCATTATCGCGTTCTCACGAACGTTCATCGTCACCATCGCGGGCACGGAAACCGCGGTGACCTCGATCGCGCTCGTCGTCGCCTTCGCGCTGTCCCTCGTCCTCCTCGGGGTGACGCTCTTCCAGATCGTGCGGCTTCTCCGTCAGCGGGCCATGAGCCTCGCCGGCGCCGGTCTCAAGCTGCGGCTCACGCTCTTCTTCATCCTCATCAGCGTGCTCTCGGCGATCCCGCAGTCGATGCTCGCCATCACGTTCATCAACTCCGCCATGGGAACATGGTTCAGCTCCTCCATCGGGGATGCGCTGCGCGGGGCCTCGCGCCTCGCCATCGACTACCAGGATGAGAGGGTGCAGAACCTGCGGGAGTTCACCGACGGCACGCTGGCGCCGTCCCTCGTGCGCCAGTTCGCCGGGGACCCGGATGGAGCGTGGGAATCCATCCACCAGCTCAACTCGGGAATCGGCGCGCTGCAGCTCTTCGCGCCGGACGGCCGGGAGGTGGCCTTCCGCGGAGATCCCCGGGCCCGCATCTCGGATTTCTCCACCGTGGAAGGAAGCGGCGGAATCCAGCCCCGTGAGGACCGAAGCGACGTCAGCATCCTGCGGGACGTGAAGACTTTCTCCGCGCGGGGAGAGCGGCTCACCGCGGTGGCAAGCTCGCTCATGCCGTCCTCCCTGCGCCTGAACGCACGCCGGCTCACGGAGAGCCTGACGCTGTTTACCGCGCTGGACCGGTTCCGCGAGCTCTTCCAGACCGTCCTCGTGGGCTTCTTCCTCCTGTTCTCCCTCCCTCTCTTCTTCATCACGATCCTCGTCAGCCTCCTCCTGACGGAACGCATCATCAGCCCGATCGTCCACCTGGAGGACGCCACGCGAAGGGTCGCTGAAGGGGACTTCAGCTTCCGCATCCTCACGCGGCCGCGGGACGAGCTGTCCAACCTCGTGGAATCGTTCAACGGAATGGTGTCGGAGCTGGAGCGTTCGCGGCGCAAGCTCCTCCAGGCGGAGAGGATCACCGCGTGGCAGGAGATTGCCCAGCGCCTGGCCCACGAGATCAGGAACCCGCTCACCCCCATCAAGCTGTCGGCCCAGCGCATCCTCCGCAGGCATGCCGATGCCCCGGGCACGGCGGACAAGGACGAGTTCGGGCGCGTGCTGGGCTCCTCGGTGTCCGCCATCATCAAGGAGGTGGACAACCTGGAGCGGCTCCTGCGGGAGTTCGGGGATTTCGCCAAGCTGCCCGTGCCGCAGCCCACTCCCGTCAACGTCCGGGAGATCCTCCAGGAGGTGATGTCCGTGTACGCGAGCCTCTCCTCGAACGTGAGAATCGACATCGGCGACGTGCCGGAGAACCTCGTGCTCAGCGTGGACCGCAACCAGATCAAGCGCGTGTTCGCCAACCTCTTCACCAACGCCGTGCAGGCCATGCCCGCCGGCGGGTCGGTGGGCGTGAGGGCGGACGTGGTGAAGAAGGCGCACACCTCGTACTGCCGCATCGCGGTGAGCGACACGGGCACGGGCATCGCCGAGGAGAACCGGGAAAAGATCTTCGATCCCTACTTCACGACCAAGAAGGAGGGGACCGGCCTGGGCCTCGCCATCGTGCAGCGCATCGTCTTCGATCACAAGGGCAACGTGTGGGCCGAAAGCGACGGCTCCAGCGGCACCACCGTGTTCATCGACCTGCCTCTGGGCGCGCCTTCCGCGGGCGCCCCGGGGGCGCACGCGGGAGCCCCGGCATGAGCACCATCCTCATCATCGACGACGAACCGGGCATCCGTTCCGTGCTCCAGGATATTCTGGAGGACGAGGGCTACTCCGTGATCGGCGCGGAGGACGGGATCCAGGGCCTTGCGGAGCTCGCCGCGCGCCCGGTGGACCTCGTCTTCCTGGACGTCTGGCTTCCCAACATGGGCGGCATCGACGTCCTCTCCCGGCTGCGCGAGCAGTATCCCGACGTCGAGGTGATCATGATTTCGGGCCACGCGAACATCTCACTCGCCGTTCAGGCGACGAAGATGGGGGCGTTCGATTTTCTGGAGAAGCCCCTGTCACTGGACCGCACCATCACCGTCGTGCGCAACGCGCTCGCCCTGGAGGACCTGCGCCGGGAAAACAGGACGCTGAAGAACAGCATCTTCATGGACGACCGCATGATCGGATCCAGCCCCGGGATGATGGCGGTCCGCGGCCTCATCGAGCAGGCCGCGGCGAGCGACTCCCGCATCCTCATCCTCGGGGAGAACGGGACCGGCAAGGAGCTTGTGGCGCGGGAGATCCACAGTCGAAGCGCGCGCTCCGGGGGACCGTTCGTGGAGCTGAACTGCGCGGCCATCCCGGAGAGCCTCATTGAGAGCGAGCTGTTCGGCCACGAGAAAGGCGCTTTCACGAGCGCACTGGCCCGGAGGCGCGGCAAGCTGGAGCTGGCCAACCGCGGCACGCTCTTTCTGGACGAGATCGCGGACATGTCCCTCGTGACCCAGGCCAAGGTGCTGCGGGTGCTCCAGGAGATGCGCTTCGAGCGGGTAGGGGCGGAGCAGTCGATCTCCGTCGACGTGCGCGTGATCTCCGCGACGAACAAGGACATCCAGGCGCAGGTACGGTCCGGGAAGTTCCGGGAGGACCTGTACTTCCGCATCAACGTCGTCCCCATCGTTGTTCCACCGCTGCGGGACCGCATGGAGGACATGCCCGATCTGGTGTCGTACTTCATGGAGAAGTTCAAGCGGCCCTCCGCCAAGGAGCCCAAAACGCTCTCCCCCGAGGGGATGCGGATCCTGCGGGCCTACCACTGGCCGGGCAACATCAGGGAATTGAAAAATTTCGTGGAGAGGATTAATATCATGTCCGAGGAGGAGGTTATCTCCGCCGATTCGGTGACGTCGTTCCTGGGGGCGGCCCCGCGGGGACAGCAGAACGACATCCTCACCGCCTACGCCGACATGACGCTCGCCCAGGCGCGTGACAGCTTTGAGCGGGACCTCATTGCCGACCGACTGCGGCACAGCGGCGGCAACATCTCCCGGGCGGCAGAGTCGCTCGGGGTCTATGCGAGCAACCTCCACAGCAAGATGAAGAAGTTGAAAGTCGCGGCGGAGAAGCAGGAAAAATGAAAGGACTCACCCAGCGCCAGCGGGAAGTCTTCGACTTCATCCGCGGCTTCATCCACAAGAACCGTTACCCGCCCACGATCCGCGAAATCGCCGTTAACTTCAAGTTCTCCGTCAAGGGGAGCTACGACCACGTGAAGGCCCTCGAGAAGAAGGGCTACCTGCGCTGCCACGAGAACCGCTCCCGCGCCATCGAGATCATCCGCGACGCGGAGGCGGACAAGGACGAGGTGGCCTCCGTCCCGCTCCTCGGCAGCGTCGCCGCGGGCAAGCCGCTGTTCGCGGAGGAGAACCTCCAGGGCTTCGTCCAGGTCCCGGCCACGGCGCTCGGCGCTTCGGCGCATTTCGCGCTCAAGGTCAAGGGAGACAGCATGAAGGACGCCGGGATCGTGGACGGTGACGTGGTCGTCGTGGCGCACCAGGGCACGGCGGACAACGGCGACATCGTGGTGGCAATGGTTGACGACGCCGTTACGCTGAAGCGCTTCTTCATGGAAAGGAACCGCGTGCGCCTCAAGGCGGAGAACCCCAAGTATCCCCCGATCTTCACGCAGAACGTCCGCATCCTCGGCAAGCTCGCGTTCCTCATGAGAAGCTATTCGTGAGCGCAGCCTCCTCCACGAAGGAGGCTTCGGTCCATCTCCTCCTCGGTCCTGAAGAAGGAGAGAAAGCGGCCTTCATCGACACGATCCGCAATTCCCTGGCCGCCCGGTTCAAGGAACCGCCTGAGATCACGCGGTTCTACGGCGGGGAGGCCCGGATGGCGGACGTCGTCCTGTGCCTGAGAAACCAGACGCTCTTCTCGCGCCACCGCATGGTCCTGCTCATGGGCGTGGAAGAGGTCAAGCGCGCGGAGGAGGTCCGGCTGCTCCTCGACTACCTGGAGGCCCCGGCCGCGGACGCGACCCTCGTTCTCGTTGCCGGCGGGTTTGCCTCCGAGGTGGACCGCAGGATCGTGGCCGCCGTTCCGAAGGACCGGCAGAAGATCTTCTGGGAGCTCTTCGAGAACCAGAAGCAGGGCTGGATCATGAACTTCTTCCGGCAGCGAAAGATCACCGTGGACGCCGACGCGGTGGACTACATCCTCGACATGGTGGAGAACAACACGCGGGAGATGCGCTCGGAGTGCGAGCGCCTGGCGCTGTTCTTCGGGGAAGGGGCCTCCATCGGGCTGGCCGAGGCCGAGCAGTACATCTTCCATTCCAAGGAAGAAAACGTGTTCACGCTGTTCGACCGTCTCTGCGACCGGGAGCTTGCAAGCGCGGAAGAGGTGCTGGACAAGATCCTCCTGTCGCGGGAGGCGGAAGCCACGCAGATCGCCAGCGGCCTCCTCGTGCAGTTCCGCAGGCTTTCCGGCCTGAAGAGGCTTCTTGCAGAGAACTACGAAACAGCGGAGGCTTTCAGCCGGCTGCGGATCACGAGCAAGCGCAGCCAGAAGACGTACCTGGAAGGAAGCCGGCGGTTCTCCTCATCCGAGCTCTCTTCCATCAGGCTCCTCCTCGCTGACTTCGACGAGCGGTTCCGCACGATCAGGGCCGACCTGCACGCGCTCTACCGTGGATCCCAGGATCGCTTCCAGAGACCCGAAGACCTCCATGAGACGCCGGCTCCTGTTCTGACCGATCCCCGGGATTGCCTCCAGCAGGCTCAGGGTCACCCGCCGGGCCCTCTTCTTCTTGTTGAGCGTCGTGGCGAACCTGTGTGATTCATCCCGCACCGCTTCGAGGATTCGAAGAGACGGGGAGGCTTCATCCAGGATGATCGAGTCCTCCCGGCCGGGCACGAAGATCTCCTCTTTCTGCTTTGCCAGGCCGATGACGGGGATCTCGGAGAGTCCGAGGGAGGCCAGGACGCCGCGGGCAGCGCTGAGCTGTCCCTTGCCGCCGTCGATGAGGATGAGGTCCGGTCTCTCCAGGTCCTCGTTGATCACCCGCGTGTAGCGCCGGGCCACCGCCTCGCGGATCGATTCGAAATCGTCGATTTTCCCGTCGAGGCTGCGGATGTTGAACGCGCGGTAGAGCTTGCGGTCCGGCCGCCCGTCGGTGAAGCGCACCAGGGAGGCCACCGTGTCCGTGCCCCCGAGGTGCGCGATGTCGAACCCCTCGATGCGACGGGGCGCCGACGGCAGGCCCAGGTCGAGCTTCAGTCCTTCCAGGGCCGCGCTCATCCGCTCTCCCTGCGCCTCCTTGGCCGCTTCCTCCCGCGCATTTTCCTGCGCCATGACGATGAGCTGGGTGTGCTTGCCCCTCTGGGGAATCCGAACGGCGATCTGGCGCCCGGCAAGCTCCTTGAGATAGGCGGACAGGTTCTCCGCGTCCACGGCCTGGGAAACATACACGGTCTGCGGGACGAACTTCCTTTCCTTGTAGTAGCGCGTAATGAAGTGGGAGAGCGCTTCCTCCTCCGGAGCGTACTCCGCCACGCGGAAGACCTCCTTGCCCAGGAGCTTTCCCTCGCGCACCTGCAGGACGACGATCACGAGGGATTCCCCGCTGGGGTGAAGCGCGATGTAGTCGCGGTCCTCCTCGGTGAACTCCATGACGCGCTGCTCGACGGACACCTCCTCGATGGCGCGGATCTGGTCGCGCAGCTTCGCCGCGCGCTCGAACTCCTGCGCCTCCGAGGCGGCCTTCATCTTGTCGCGCAGGTCCCGCAGGAGCTCCTCACTGCGTCCCGAGAGGAGCTTGCGCACGCCGTCCACGATCTTCAGGTACTCCTCCCTCGTGATCTTTCCGACGCAGGCGCCGGAGCACCGTCCCATGTGGTAGTTCAGGCAGGGGTACTTCCGCACCGCGCGGGAGCCGCGGTACTTGCACAGCGGGAAGTGGCGCTCAATGAGGCGGAGGTAGAGATCGATCTGCTGGGGCTTGGGAAACGGCCCGAAGTACTCCGACCCGTCGAAGATCATCCTCCGGGTCCGGTAGACGCGGGGGAAGTCCTCCGCGGTGAGCCTGATCACGGGATAGGTCTTCCCGTCCTTGAGATCGATGTTGTAGCGGGGCGTGTGCTGCTTGATGAGGTTGTTCTCGAGGATCAGGGCATCATACTCCGTGTTTGTGATGATGACCTCGATATCCGCCATGGCGGCAAGGAGAAACCGCGTCTTGACGTCCTTCTCACCGGCAAAGTACGAGCGCACCCGGTTCCGGAGGCTCCGCGCCTTGCCGATGTAGATCGTCTCCCCGGCGGCGTCCTTCATGATGTACACTCCCGGCTTGTCCGGGTACTCCCGGCCCCTCGGGTCGACGAAAGCCTTCAATAGAATCACCCCGTTGTTCCGATTATAATATCAATGTACAGACCCATGATCCGGAATGGAATACGCTCCGGAGCGCTCGCTCTCTGTCTCTGCGCATTCGTGACCACCACGCTGGCCCTCGAGAAGTCCATCGAGCTGGGAAAGGCCGGCGTCTGGAGCGACCTGCAGAGCCTGGACGGCGTCACGCGCGTGGACGGGCGGTGGGGGTACAAGGACCTCGCGCTGTCCTCCGGAGAGTACACGCCGGACGGGACGACAGAGCTGCTTCTCCATTTCAACGACGGGTCCACCGCGGACGCCGCGGGCGCGTATTCCGTGGTCGGGCCGTCACCCCGCGTGTCCTCCTCCGTGTACGCCCTGGGGGACGGCAGCGCGCTCTTCGATGGCGCGCCGGGCGGCCTCAGCCTTGAAGCGCCGCCGGGCTCCCTCTTTGCCGCGGGCGCGGTCTGGGGCGACGTGACCATCGAGTTCTGGCTGTACCCCGCACGCCTTGCGAGCGGAGAGACGATTCTCTCCTGGACGGGCTCGGCGAAGCGCGGCGCGGGCGCAGACGCCGGGCTCTCCGGTCAGTCCGTCCGCTGCGTGGTGCGGGACCGGCGGCTGGTCTGGGACTTCCAGGGCTTCTTCACCCTTCCCACGGGAGAGCGCCTGCCGGTAACGCTGACGGGAACGCGGCAGCTGCTGCCCCGGGTCTGGCATCATCACCTGCTGAGGTACAGCGCCCGGGACGGCCTTCTCGAATACCTCATTGACGGAACCCCCGAGGCCGTTGCCCGCGTGACGAACACGGGCCGGGAGACCGGCTCCGTCGCCGTGCCCAGGATCGGGCTGGAGAACGCGGGGCCGCTCGTTCTGGGCCCCGAGTTCGCCGGCTTTCTCGATGAGCTCCGCGTGTCACGGCGATTCGTGGAGGATCCCGCGCTCCAGCGCTACCCCTCCCGGACAGGCACCGCAACTTCCCAGGTCATCGACCTGGGATTCACGGCGACGAGGATCCTGCGCATCGAATCGGTGTACACGACGCCCGGCGACTCCGGGGTGGAGTTCTACTACCAGACAGCGGATTCCTGGTCGAGCCGGCGCCTCCTCAAGACGTCGACGGACTGGATCCCCTTTACCCCGCCGGGAAACTTCAAGGACTCCCTGCGCGGCCGCTACATCCAGCTCATGGTGGTCCTGTACCCGGACGGAACGCGCAACCTCAGCCCGCGCGTGTCCAGCCTCCGCGTGGTCTATGAGCCCAACGAGCCGCCGGGGCCGCCGGCCGGCCTCATGGTAACGCCCGGCAATGGCAAAGTGACCCTCACCTGGCGTCCGGTCAACGAGCTGAACGTCAAGGGATACGCCGTGTACTGGGGAACGTCGCCGCGCAACTACCTGGGCACGGGCTCCGCCCAGGGTGATTCCCCGGTGGACGCCGGATCCAGGACGAGCATCGAAGTATCCGGCCTGCAGAACGGCAGCCTCTACTACTTCGCCGTGGTGGCCTACGATTCCTCGGACCCGCCGCAGAACAGCGCGTTCTCCGCCGAGGTGAGCGCCCGTCCCTCGAGGATCTACCCATGAAGACGATGACCACCCGGGAGATTCTCACGCGCGCGCGCAACGCGTTCAAGATGGGGGAGTTTCCTCTCGTGGAAAAGCTCGCGATGAAGATCCTCGAGGGCGATCCCCAGTCCGCGGTGGCGTACAACCTCCTGGGCAGCGTGTGCGAGAAGACGGGGCGGTTCCGCAAGGCCATCGAGCTGTTTCAGAAAGCGGTGGAAGTCAAGCCCGACTACACGGAGGCCCACAACAACCTCGGGGTGATCCTCAAGAGGATCGAGGCCTACGGAGAAGCGATCCCGCACCTGGAAAAGGCCATCAGCCTCTCACCCCGGCGCGGGGACGTGTACTACAACCTCGGGAATGTCTACAAGTCCCTGAAAAACAACGCGCTCGCCGAGGAGAACCTCCAGAAAGCGATCGCCGTTGATCCCTCGTTCGTCCCTTCCTACATCAACCTCGGAACGGTGCTCGAGGATCAGGGGCGGAACGCGGAGGCCGTGCGCATCTACCAGAAGGGCCTCCAGGTGGATTCCAACCAGCCCCGCCTCCACTACAACCTCGGCGTCGTCTTCGAGAGGATGGGACGGCTCAGGGAAGCGAAAGAGGAATACGACGCGGCAGTCCGCGCCCGGCCGGGCTGGCCGGACGCTCTCAACAACCTCGGCGTGGTTCTCCACGGGCTCGGGGACGAGCACGCGGCGGAGAAGGTTCTCCTGGACGCGCTGCGCGCCGAGCCCTCCAACGCCCGGGCGCTGAACAACCTCGGTGTCGTGCTCGCCGGGCAGGGCCGGGGTGAGGAGGCTGCACAGGCGTACCGGCGCGCCATGAGGGCGAACCCCCGGTATTCGCAGGCCGTCGGCAATCTGTCTTCCCTGCTGGAGCAGGAGGGCCGGTACACCGAGTCCATGGAGGAGTTGAAGAAGCTCGTCGCCCAGGAACCGGGCAACGCGGAAGCCCGGCTGCGCCTTGCGGCAATCCTGCGCCAGCTGGAGAACTTCCCCGAAGCCATCGAGCAGGACACGGCCGTGCTTGCATCACAGCCGGGGAATGCCGATGCTCTTCGCGGCCTGGCGTGGTCGTACGGGAAGACCGGCGAGCCGGCCCGGGCGCTGGAAAGCTACGCACGGCTGGAGAAGAGCGCGCCGAAGGATCAGAGCTATCGGCTGGACCGGGCCCGGCTTCTCAAGGATTCGGGGAAGATCGCGCAGGCGCAGAAGGAAGTCCTGCGCTACCTCGACGAATCCCCCCAGGACCAGAGAGCCCGGGTGCTCCTGGCTGACATCTACGCAAGGCAGGGCCACGCCCGGCAGGCCGCCCAGACGCTCCGCGAGGTGCTGGTCTCTTCCCCCCAGGACAAGGACGCGGGATTCCGGCTGGCCCGGCTGTACCGCGAGCTGGGGGAGTCTCAGAAAGCCATAGAGACCATGGAAGGGCTCATCAATACCCTCGAGCAGAGCGGCGATCCGCAGGACATGGACGCGCTCAATACGGCCATGGAGGAATACGAAAAGACCATCGCCGAGCATGAGAAGGATTTCCGCGACGAGAGGGAGAAAGCCATCCGGCGCCTGCGCGAGCTCACCGTGGACGCCGCGGCGCCGCCGAAGCAGTCCGTGGAGGACGACTCTCTCATGATCGAGGACCTGGAGCCCCTGGAGGAGGAGTCCGTCCCCATCATCAACGTGGGCGGAATGGAGCCGGTCTTCGCGGTGCGGGAGGAGGATGAAGAGCTCAAGCTCGAAGAAGTGGACGAATCGGTCCAGGATGAGACGATCGCCATTGAGGACGAGCGCCCCCCGAACCTCGTCAACCTGTTGAAGGACCAGGAGCTCTACGAGGAGAACCCTGCGCTGGAGACATTCAACCCGCCGCCGCCCCTTCCTTCCCAACGCGGCGCAGGAGCGCCGGGCGCTCCTGCATTTCCAGCGCAGATGCCGGCAGGACAGATGCCGGCGTCGCAGGCGGCAGCCTCGCAGATGGCGCCGCAGCCGGCGGTCGGCGCCGCAGCGCCGACCGGTTCGGCTCTCCCTGCGGCCGGCCCGGCCTCTTCCGCCCCTGCTCTCTCTCCCCAAGGGGAAGGCGTCCTTGCCCGGTCTCTCAAGGAGAGCGTCGAGGCGCAGCAGCGCGTCGTCAACAGGCTGTTCGACGAGATTGCCGGTCTGTCCCGCAAGATCGATCAGGGGCCGCGTCAGCCCCAGGTCGTGCCGGTGATGATCAGTCCGCCGGCGCCGGGACCGGCGCCGTCGCCGCTGCAGCCGCCCGTGGTCCGCTATCCCCCCCGGCAGCCTGTGCCGGAGGGGCTTCCCCGTTTTGCCCCGGCAGCGGACGACGAGGAGCTGCCGGATTTTCCGGCCTTCCAGGAAGAGGAAGCTCCCGGTTCTCCGGATGCCGAGCTCTCCACAGAGACTCCGCTCCCCTCCGGTGCTCCTCGTGGCGCCCGACAGTCCCGCGGGCCGGGCTCGCGCGGCGGCGCTCGTCCCGGCAGGGCTGGCAGGCGCATCCGCGCGAGCCCGCGGAGGGGGCAGAAGAGATACCGCAGGAAGCCGGCTCGGATGAACCGCAGCTGGATACGCTGCCGGAAGAGCTTCAGGGACCCCCTGAGTCCGTGGAAGAGCTGGGACCCGAGCCGGAGGAGGAAGCGCCGCTGCCCTGGCCGCTCGGATCAAAGGAAGAGCGCAACGAGCGAAAAGAGTCGGACGTGACACTGGAGGAAGTGCCCGAGGTGTTCGAGCCGGAGCCAGGTCCTCCGGCTGCGCCGTCCGCCGCCCCGGCGGAAGAAGGCGCAGAATCTCCGTCGGCCTCCGGGGACGGCGGGAAGCCGACAGAGCCCCGCACGAGCGAAGACGTCCGCAAGGAGCTGCGGGAGTTCCTGGACAGCGTGAGGGAGAGGCTCGACGAAACTCCTTCCGGCCCGTCGAGTCCGGCCGGTCTCCTTGACTATCTGGAGAAACTGTCGGATTATCTTCCCGAACAAGAGAGGAAGCGGTTCCTCGGCAGCAAGGAGCGCCTTGCCATGGAATCGCTGAAATCGCGGCTGGCCGGAAGGAAGGGGCTGCGGAGTGCGGTCGCGGAGAGATTCGGCTCGTCGGCGCCGCGCGGAAGGGAACCGCTCACACGACCTCTTGTGGTCGACACGTTCTCCTATCTCAAGGACCTCTCGGCATGGCATCCCGACAAGAAAGTCGGAGATGCAATGAGGGAACGGATCGAGTCCCTCGTGGCCCGGATGGGGAGAGCAGGGTAGCGCATGAAGGACAAGGACCAGGTTCTCGCCGTTATCAAAACCTATATCTCGAAGATGCCGAGCCTGCCCGTCGCGTGGTCCAAGATCCAGGAAATCTCCCGCAATCCCAAGGCCACTCCCGCTGATCTCAACCAGGTCATCAGCCTGGACCCGGTTCTCATGGGCCGGGTGATGAAGCTGATCAACTCCGCCTACTACGGCCTGAACAACCAGATCACGTCACTCGTCCGCGCCATCATCATGCTGGGCATCAATACGATCAAGAACCTGGCCCTCTCCACGGCGGTGCTCGGCGGCCTGTCCAACAAGGCGAACTTTCAGGCGCTGAACAACGAGGGGTTCTGGCGCCACTCCCTGTGTGTCGGCGTGGCGGCGAAGCAGATCGCCATCAAGCGGCGCAAGGACCCCAAGCAGCTGGAGGAGTACTTCGTGTCCGGCCTCCTGCACGACATCGGCAAGATTCCGCTGAACAACAAGCTCTCCGCGGAGTACGTGCAGGCCCTCTCCCTCACCGACAAGGAGCACCTGCCGCTCTACCTCACGGAGGAGCGCGCCATGGAGGTGAACCACTGCGAGGTGGGGAGGCTCATCGTCAAGAACTGGAACCTCGGGCCCGCCATGGAGGACGTGGTGTTCTTCCACCATTTCCTCGACGCGTACCCGGGGGACAACAGGGACGTCCTCCTGACTGTCGCGGCGGCGAACTACTTCGCCAACTCGTACCAGATCGGTTTTTCCGGGGACCGCTTCCCGGCCCCGCTTGCGCCCTCGGTCCTGGAGGAGCTGAACATCACCCGGGACTACCTCGATGAGCTGGAAAGCAAGGTGAGCCCGGAGATCGAGAAAGCGAAGATTTTCCTCCAGGTGTCCGGCTCCTAGAGAACGGCATGTCCATCCGGGTGACCTTCTGGGGAGTGCGGGGATCAATTCCCACGCCGGGACCCAAGACAGTGAAATACGGAGGCAACACGGCCTGCCTCGAGCTGCGCTTCGGGAAAGAGGAGCGGCTCATCATCATCGACGCTGGCTCGGGGATCCGTGAGCTGGCGGGCGCCATCCTCGCCAAGGATCTCAAGAAGGGGCCAATCAACACAAAGATCTTCCTGACCCACACCCACTGGGACCACATCATGGGCTTCCCCTTCTTCACTCCCAACTTCATTCCCGGGACCCAGCTCGAGGTGTACGGGCCCGTGAGCTTCGAGGACGACCCGCTGGAAAAGGTCGTGGGCGGCCAGCTCCAGTACCGATACTTCCCCGTCAACATCGACCAGCTCGCCGCCGCCATTACATACTCCCGTCTCAAGGAAGATACCCTCGACCTGGGCGGCGGCCTGAAGCTGACGACCAAGTACCTGAACCATCCCATCACGGTGCTCGGCTACAAGTTCGAGTACGAGGGCAAGGCGTTCTGTACGGCGTACGACCACGAGCCCTACCGCAACCTCTTCGAGTCGCAGCCCGACGAACCGGGCTATGACGAGGCCACGGTCAGAGAGGGCGCCCAGGCCGCGCAGGAGGAGAACGAGAAGGTGCAGGCGTTCTTTGCCGGCGCGGACATTCTCGTTCACGACACGCAGTACACGGGGAAGGAATACCAGGCCGGCAAGCAGGGCTGGGGCCACAGCTCCTTCGAGTGGGCCATCAACGCCGCCCACCGGGCCGGCGTGAAGCACCTCGTGCTCTTCCACCATGAGCCCACGCGCAGCGACCAGGAGCTGGAAGGGATCTACAACCGCTGCGTTGCCAGGATCAAGGGCAGGACGAGCCTCGTGGTCTCCGTGGCGGAAGAGGGAAAGTCGATCGAGGTCTAGGTCGAGCCCTCCCGGCCCGGCTTTATTTCTTCCTTCTGGACAGCACCGCAGCCAGGATGATGAGCCCCTTGATGATCTGCTGGTAGTACGACTGCACGTTGTACAGGTTCAGCAGGTTGTCGATGACCCCGAGGATCGCCACTCCCCAGAACGTGCCGATGGCGCCGCCCCCGCCCCCGCCGAGGATTCCCCCGCCGATGACCACCGCCGCGATCGCGTCCAGCTCGAACCCCGAGCCGAAGCTGGGCTGGGCGATCCCCAGCCGGGAGGCAAGGAGCACCCCGGCGATCCCCGCGAAGAGACCCGAGAGAATGTACGCCAGGAGCAGGTGACCCCGCACGTTGATCCCCGCCAGACGCACCGCCTCCTCGTTTCCGCCGATGGCCACGATGGCCCGGCCCGGGATCGTGCGGTTGAGGAAGATCCAGACGAGCACGAAGAAAGCCACCATGATGATCGATGCCGTCGGAATGGGTCCGACGAATCCTCCGCCGAGCAGCGCGCGGAAGGCGGGATCCGAGGGCGTCTGCGGCGTCTCGGAAAACACGTAGGTCGCCCCGCGGATCACCCCCATGGAGGCCAGGGTGACGATGAAGGGCTGCAGCTTGAACCGGGCGATGAAGAACCCGTTGGCAGCCCCCACGGTGATGCCCACCACGAGGGCGACGAGAATGGCGAGCCCGGTGGGGAGCTGTTTCTGCAGCCCCGTGGCCA
>Ga0335070_10001878_pt1 | contig 24384 bp, 23 predicted proteins | sample Lox_Sample_13_FD_206722 | JGI IMG/M metagenome (GOLD analysis project Ga0335070, IMG submission 206722) | Soil microbial communities from Loxahatchee National Wildlife Refuge, Florida, United States - Lox_Sample_1.3 | ecosystem: Environmental > Terrestrial > Soil > Wetlands | place: USA...
GCGGAGCGAACATGCAGCCGAACGTCGAGACGACGACGTCGAAGCTCTCGTCGCCGAACGGGAGCTCCTCGGCGTCGCCCTGGATCCAGTCGACCGCTACCGCCGCCTCCGCGGCCAGCCGCCGGCCGGTGTCGAACAGCTCCGGGGTCAGGTCGACGCCGACGACGCGGGCGCCGTCATGAGCGCCCTACGCCCACTGCAGCCGCCCGCGCCGCCGGCCTCGAGCCCCGGCCGGCGGACGAGGTCGCTTCCGCTACGTGATCGCGGCGGCCTGAACCTCGGGCTGCCGCGCATCAGCGTGGGTGCGGATGCACGACCTGCGGCGGCGGCGCAAGGATGCGGACGATGGCGAGCGACGCCGTTCGTGCGCGGGGCAAGGTGGGGGCGACCCCCTACGGGCATGTCGACGGGCAGGCGCGCGAGTACGTCGTCACGCGGCCGGACACGCCGACGCCGTGGATCAACTACCTCGGCGAGGGACGCTACGGCGGCATCGTCTCGAACACCGGGGGCGGCTACTCGTTCGACCGCGACCCGCGCGACCGGCGGGTGAGCCGCTACCGCTACAACGCCGTCCCCGCCGACCAGCCGGGACGGTACGTCTACCTGCGCGACCAGGAGACGGGTGCGTTCTGGAGCGTGACCTGGCAGCCGGTGCGGCGGGCGCCGGACGCCTACGAGTGCCGTCACGGCGCCGGCTACACCCGCATCGCGACCGAGCACGACGAGATCGCGTCCGAGCTTCTCTACTTCGTCCCTCCGGGCAAGGACGCGCCACCGTGCGAGCTCTGGGTCCTGCGCGTCCGCAACGCCGGCGGCCGGTCGCGCCGCCTTCGCAGCTTCAGCTACGTCGAGCTGAGCTATCCGGACGCCGTCGTCGACCAGCAGAACCTCGACTGGGCGCAGCACGTCGTGCGCAGCCGCTTCGAGGACGCCGCCCTGCTGACGGGGACCGTCTTCTGCCCGGACACGACCTTCTTCGCGTCGAGCGTCGAGCCGGCCGGCTTCGACTCCGATCGCGAGTCCTTCGTCGGCCGCTGCCGCGACCTCGCGGCGCCGATCGTCGTCGAGCGGGGCGAGCCGACGGGAAGCGAGTCACCGCGCGGGAACAGCATCGGCTCGCTCTGCCACGAGCTCGAGCTCGCGCCGGGCGAGGAGCGGCGGATCGTCTACGTGCTCGGGATCGCCGCGGACGCCGCCGGTGCGCGCAGGGCGATCGCCGCCTACCGCGACCCCGCCGCCGCCGACGAGGCGTTCCGCGCGCTGCGGGAGGACTGGGACGCGTACCTCTCGCGCTTCGTCGTCGAGACGCCCGACCCGGCGCTGAACGCGATGGTCGGCGTCTGGAACCAGGTGCAGTGCCGGACGACCCTCCACTGGTCGCGCTTCGGGTCCGCCTACGAGACGGGCGTCGGGCGCGGCATGGGCACGCGCGACTCGGCCCAGGACACCCTCGGCACCTTGCACGCCGTTCCGGAGCGGGCGCGCGAGCTGCTCACCCGCATCTGGCGGCTGCAGTTCCTCGACGGCCACACGTGGCACCAGTTCTTCCCGCTCACCGGCGAGGGCTCCACGGGGCTCGCCGCCGAGTATCCCGAGTGGCCGCAGTGGTTCTGCGACGACCACCTCTGGCTCGTGATCGCGGTCTGCGCGTACCTGCGCGAGACCGGCGACCTCGGCTACCTCGAGGAGCTCGTCCCGTACGAGGACGGTCCCGCCGAGCCGATCTGGGAGCACATGCTGCGCGCCGTGCGCTTCACGCTCGAGCATCGCGGCCCGCACGGGCTGCCGCGCGTCGGCTTCGCCGACTGGGACGACACGATGAACGTCGACCACGGATCCGGGAAGGCGGAGTCCGTCTGGTGCGCGATGCAGTTCTGCCGCGCCGCGCGCGACCTCGCGGATCTCGCCGACGAGCTCGGCAGGGCGGACGATGCCGAGCGCTTCCGCGGCCACGCGCGCGAGACGGCGTCCGCGGTGAACGCCCACGCATGGGACGGCGACTGGTACGCGCGCGCCTTCGACGACGAGGGGAGACCGATCGGCGTCGCGTCCGAGGAGCTGCACCGGATCAACATGAACCCGCAGACGTGGTGCGTGATCGGCGAGGTCGCGCCGCCGGAGCGGGCCGAGCGCGCGCTTGCGTCGATGCACGAGCGCCTCGCGACCGAGTTCGGGATCGCCCTGCTCGATCCGCCGTACGACGGCGGTACCGAGCGCGTCCGCGGCACGTCCACGTATCCGCCCGGCGCGAAGGAGAACGGCGGCATCTTCTGCCATGCGAACACCTGGGCGATCATCGCCGCCGCGATGCTCGGCAAGGGCGACCTCGCCTACGACTACTACCGGAGGATCCTGCCGCTCTCCCGCTCCGACTCCGACCGGTACCTCGTCGAGCCGTACGTCTACTGCCAGAACGTCTGCGGACCGACGCACCCGCAGTTCGGCATGGGCCGGAACTCCTGGCTCACCGGCACGGCGGCGTGGACCTACGTCGCCGCGACGCAGTGGCTGCTCGGCATCCGGCCGACGTACCGCGGCCTGCGGATCGCGCCGGCGCTGCCGGAGACATGGAGCGGCTTCCGGGCGCGGCGGCTCTTCCGCGGCGCGGTGCACGAGATCGAGGTCGAGCGCACCGGCTCCGGCAACGTGGTCGCGCTCGTCGTCGACGGCACGCCGGTCGACGGCGACGTCGTGCCCCTGCCGGACGGCTGCGACCGCGTCTCGGTGCGCGTGCTGCTCGGGAGCTGATGCTGCGATGAAGCTGCGTTTCGGGCTGCTCGGTACGGGGTTCTGGGCCGACACGGTGCACGCTGCCGGGCTTGCCTCTCATCCCGGGGTCGAGCTCGCCGGCGTCTGGGGCCGCGACGCGGCCAAGGCGGCGGCGGTCGCGCAACACCATGGAACGACGGCCGAGCCGGAGCTCGGAGCGCTGCTCGACCGCGTCGATGCCGTCTCGATCGCGGTCGCGCCCGACGTTCAGGCGGAGCTCGCCTGCGCCGCAGCCGGCACCGGCTGCCACCTGCTGCTGGAGAAGCCGCTCGCTCTCTCGAGCGATGACGCAGAGCGGGTCGTCGCCGCCTGCAACCGCTCCGGCGTCGCCTCGCTCGTCTTCTTCACCGCCCGCTTCGCGGAACCGACCGCGAGCTGGTTCCGCGACGTCGTCGCGCCGGGCGAGTGGGACGGCGGGGCGCTGACGCTCCTGGCCTCGATCTTCGACCCCGAGAACCCGTTCGGCCGCTCACCCTGGCGGCGCGAGCGGGGAGCGCTCTGGGACGTCGGGCCGCACGCGCTCGCCTCGCTCGCACCGGCGCTCGGGCCGGTCGAGGACGTTGCCGGAGTCCGCGGCCGCGGCGACACCGTCCATCTCGCCCTCGCGCATGCGGGCGGCCGTGCGAGCAGCGTCACGCTCAGCCTGACCGTGCCGGAGCGGGCCGTCCAGTCGGAGCTCGTGCTCTGGGGCCCGGGCGGCGTCACACACGCTCCCCCCGGCGACGGCTCGGTGGCGGACGCGTACGCGCGGGCGATCACCGAGCTGCTCGCCTCGGTCGAGACGGGCCTGCCGCACGCGTGCGATGCGCGGTTCGGCGCCGACGTCGTGCGGACGCTCGCCGCGGCGGAACGCTTCCTCGGCTAGCTGCGAGTTGCGAGCGCGGCCTTGCGGGCCTTGAAGTCTTCGAGGATCGTCTCGGTCGTGGTCGCCCCGACGCGCGTGACGCCGATCGACAGGACGTCGAGCAGCGCATCGAGGGTTCGAACGCCGCCGGCCGCCTTCACCTGGACGTGCGGCGAGACCGCTGCGCGCATCAGCTCGAGGTCCTCGAGGGTCGCGCCGGTCGGCGCGTATCCGGTCGAGGTCTTCACGAAGTGTGCGCCGGCCTGCTCTGCGAGCCGGCACCCGAGCACCTTCTGGTCGTTCGTCAGGTAGGCGTTCTCGAGGATCACCTTGACGATCGCGCCGCGCGCAACAGCCAGCTCGACGATCGTGCGGATCTCGTCGCGTACCTCGTCGTCGCGACCGGAGCGCAGCCGGCCGATGTTCAGGACCATGTCGAGCTCGTGCGCGCCGTCGTCGAGGGCGCGCTCGGCCTCGAAGGCCTTCGTCGCAGTCGTCGAGCTGCCGTGCGGGAAGCCGACGACGGCGCTGACGAGCACGCCCGTGCCCGCGACGAGCTCGGCCGCGAGCGCGACGTCCGCCGGCCTCACCGTCGCCGACGCGACGTCGTAGCGAACCGCGAGCCGCACGCCATCTGCGACCGTGTCGAGATCGAGCTCGGGACGAAGCAGCGAGTGGTCGATCGTCTTCGCGATCTCGGCGTACGTGAGGCTCTCGACGGTCACGCGCCTCGACTCGAGCCCTTCGACGGCCACGGGCCGAGGATATCGCCACCGCCTCACCCGGCGGCGCGGCGGGAGGCGCCGACGATGACGAGGGTTCTCCGGCCGGCGCTGCGGATCTGGCTATGCACGTCGACGAACCCTGCCGCGGAGAGATTCCCGGCGAGCTCCTCGGCCTGAGCGGACGTCAGCCCGTGGGCGGCGTGGCCGTGCGCGCCGTCGCCCACGAGCCGTTCGGCGACGAGCACTCGGCCGCCGGGCGCGAGGACGCGCGCGGCTTCCGCGAGACCGGCGGTGCTGTCCTGCCAGTCGTGGTAGGCGCTGAGCGCCCAGAGGATCGTCGCGGACGCATCTCGGAGGGGCAGGGACTCCGCGCGACCTCGAACCCACGAGATGCCCGTGCACCGGCGGACGGCGCTGATCTTCCGCGCCAGACCGAGCATCAGCGGATCGGGGTCGACGCCGATGACGGTGGATCCGCGGCGCCTCGCCGCTCGCGCGGCGGCCCCGGGGCCACAGCCCACGTCGACGAGCGTGTCGCCGGGTCGCGGCTGCGCAAGATCGGCGACGACCCGGGCAGCGGCGCCTCGACCGACGGTCATCGACAGCGCCGTGACGTACCTGTAGAGCCGGTCACTCGAACCACGCATGTCGGCCTCGTGTCGATGATGAAACCAAACAAGCACGACGGAAAGCCCTGATCCCCGACGGGTCCGAAGTCGGGACTGCCGGACCACCAGGAACGCGGTCACCGGTGGTCCGGCACGGAAGGGCGGTCAGCGAAGCGAGTTCGCGGTCTGCTCCAGGAGGTCGAGCGCGTCCTGGAGGCCGGCCTCCATTCCGGAGTCGATGATCGCGTCGCGGGAGACCTTGCTCGTGGCCTGGATGAGGAGCGTGAGCGTCGCGCGCTCGTTCGCCTCGGTGAAGGTTGCGGTGTTCACGGTCGCGCCTTCCTCCTCGGTGACCCCTTCGGGCAGCCCCTCGTAGACCTCGGTCGAGACGATCCGCACGTCGGGGACGATCTCGCGGTACTCGCCGTGGAAGCCGACCTCGATTCCGTCGTCGGCGACCATTGCGAAGCGCCACGTGCCGCCGACCCGCAGGTCGATCTCGACCACGGTCACCAGGCCGCGGTTTGCGTGCCACCAGCGTTTGACCAGCTCAGGGGTGGTCCAGGCCTCGAAGACCAGGTGCTTGGGCGCGTCGAACTCCCGTGTGATCAGGATCTGCTCATCCGTGGGGAGCGTCAGCGTCGCCCTCGTTACTCGTCACTGCCATCTCCTCCCTCCTTCCGTTTGAGCTCCTCGAGCACGACATCGAGCTGCTCGAACCCGCTCCGACCGAGGTCGCGATTGGCGTACGCTCCGGCTCGAGCGGATCGACTCGCCGGACTTCTCGCTCGGCCGCACTGGTCGCGCAGCCTTGCGGCGCGGCTACTCGCTCCGGCGCCGGGGCGGCGCCGTCGACTCCCTGACGACGAGCCGCGTTCCGAGCTGGACCTGCAGCGTCTCGAAAGGCGCCGACCCCGGCCGGGGTCCCGGTCGATGTGCGGCGAGGGTCGCCTCGGTCGCGCCTCGCGCGACGACCGACTGCCAGAGACGCGCTCGCAACGTTCCACTCGCTGCTCAGCAGACAGGCGGGCGCCAGGCGCGGAGCGGGGTTCTTCCTGTTCGCCCTCTACGCCGTCTTCGTTGCCGTACAAGTTGCCGCACAGACCCGAGCGACGACAAGCTACGGCATCCGCGAGGTCGGCTCGCTCGGCTCGGGAGTGAGCCGTTGTGCGCCGACGAGGACCTTCCACGGCTCGGTGCTCGCGGTGAGGAGCTGCTTTGTCGGTGCCCAGGGGTCGTCGGCGAGGCGGCGGTGGATCTCGGCTTCGCTGTCTGCGTTCACGATCAGCAGCACGCGGACGCGCCCCTGTTCGGTTCCGGCGAGCGGGCCGGCGAAGAGGAGGAAGCCATCGCTTGCGAGCGCGTTCATGAACGCTGCGTGGTCGACCGCTGCCGGCTGCTCGAAGATCCCTCCGTCTGTCCACGCGGGTCCCGCTTCGCGGATGACGGCGAAGACGCTCATGCGCGCGCGATCAGGTAGTGGTACTCGTTGGAGAGCCGGTAGCTGCCGTCGGGTTGGCGGGAGGGGGCGAGGCCGTCGACGATCGCCTGCCGCAGCTCCTGCTCGCGTCCGGGGCCGGCGAGGACAGTGAGACCGGCGACCGCGACGAGGGCGCAGCCGAGTGTTACCGCGTCGGCGTACTCGAACGCCCAGGTTGTGTCGAATTCGGTCTCGGGAGTGAGCCCCGCCTGCGCCGCCAGCTCGCGGAGAAGGCCTGGCTGCGAGAGGTCGGGGTCGGGCGGCGCGTCGGGCGGGCGCGGCGGCAGGAACGGTCTGGCGATCTGCTTCATCGCTTCCAGGTCGCAGCGCTCGTGGGCGCCCCAGACCTGGATCACAATCGGTCCGCCCGGCTTGGCCACGCGGCCGGCTTCGCGCAGGGCGGCGACCATGTCGTCGGCGAAGAAGAAGGAGTTGAAGCCCGTGACGAGGTCGAACGTTTCGTGTTCCCAGGGGAGGTCTTCCATCTCGCCGACGCGGAGATCCGCATCGGGTAAGCGCCCACGTGCGAACTCGATCAGCGCGTCGGAGGCGTCGATGCCGTGCGGTTCGCCGCCGCGCTCGGCGACGAGACGGAGGAAGGCGCCCGCGCCGCAGCCGATGTCGAGCACGCGCCAACCCGGCTCGAGCCCGGTTCGCTCCAGCGCCGCCTCATAGGTGGGGAGCTGGAGGCCCTCGCTGAGCGCCCAGTCGGCCGGGCGGGCGCCCCAGAGCGGCCCCCAACGGCTCGCGCTGCCGGTCACGGCGGATGAAGCTGTGGTCATGGCCGCTCCTTCCGTTAGACTACGATCCGTAGTTATAGACTATGAACCGTAGCTTCGTCAACAGCGAGCTCAGCCTCTTCTCCTACGAGATCCTCGGCCTCGTCGGCAGCGGCGGCGCAGGCGCGCACGACCTCCTCCGCATGGCCAAGCAGGGCCGCATCCTCGACTGGGCCGGCGAGAGCCAGTACTACGCCGAGCCGAAACGGCTGGCCAGGCTCGGCTATCTCGACGCGCGCAAGGAGCCGGGCAGGACCCGCGAGCGCACCGTCTACACCCTCACCGACAAGGGCCGGCAGGCGCTCGCCGACTACGCACGCACACCGGTCACCGTCACGCCGCTGAAGAGCGAGCCGCTGCTTCGCCTTCTCATCTGCGACCTCGTCGGCGAAGACGTCACCCGCGAGAGCCTCGCAAGCCTGCGCGACGACATCGCCGACCTCCGCCGGCGCCTCGACGACTCGGAGCACGGCGCCGCAGACCTGCCCCACCGCGAGAAGTACCTGCTGCTCGTGATCGACTTCCTCCGCGGCCTACTCGATCTCCACGAGCAGCTCGTCGAGCGGGTCGAGCGCGAGTGGACCGCGGCTAGGTGAGCGCGGGCTCTGCTGCGGGGTGGCTGGGGCGGATGTTCTGGTTGAGGCGGAACGGGCCAGGCTGCCCGCCCCGGTCGACACGCTTCGGTCGCAAGCAGGCGTGACCGACGACGCGCTCCGCTTCAGCGCGCTCGTCCGCCTCTGGAACGTCACCGGTCAGCCGGCGATCTCACTGCCGCTGCAACTCGTCGCGCCCCCGGGCCGAGAGGACCTCCTGCTCGCGCTCGCCGCACAGCTCGAAACGAGCGCCGGCTGGGCGCCCACGGCGCAGGCCACTGATCGCTAGTGACGCCACGTTGACGTTGCTGACAACGGCAACACCGGCTCAGTGCATCACCGGTGCGTCATGGCGGCAGACGGCGAACGCCGCGTCCGACGGATCATGTAGCCGATCGGCCATTCAGACGAGAACGAAGCCTTCTTGCTCGCTCGCGCCTCTGGGCGCCGGGTCGCGTCCCGCCGCACCATTGTCAATGGTCGAACTCGTCCAGATTCTCCGCCCCAGCAGCGCCTCAGCCTTTGGCGTACTCCTCGGCCGTCCGGGACTCGAATTCGAATCCGACGACGGGTTCGTCGCCGACGACCCACGCGTCGTGACCGGGCTCGATCACGTATGCCTGCCCGGCGCGGATCTCCTGCTCGGTGCCGTCGTCGTGGACGACGTGCATGGTCCCGGACTGCAGAAGACCGACGTGGTGCGCCTGACAGCGCTCGCCTCCGACCACCGGCTTGATGCAGTCCGACCATCTCCACCCCGGCTCCAATCGCAGCCGCGCCGCAGTCGTCCCGCCGAGCCGGACGACGTCGACGGTTGTCTTGTCGGGTGTGCGTGTTTCGTCGGGTGAGCCGAAATCGCGTGCTTCAACGCCTGCCATGTGGGCCTCCTTCGTCTGCGTTGAGGGCGGAGTCTGACGATCCTAACCCGGCCGTTGTCCCTGGTGCGAGCGGCCAATCGGATGGGAGAATGAACCGGCGTGAGTCGCGCCGATGTGTCCACGACGGCTTCTGATCCTGCGGCGGCGGACGCGGTTCGGCTGGCGGAGCTTGTTGCGGCGTTGTCGCTTGGCGTCGATCTCGGGTTCGGCCAGCCGATGGAGCACGTGCTGCGCGAGTGCATGATCGCGCTGCGCCTGGCCGAGCGGATCGGGCTCGGCGAGGCTGACCGGTCGACCGTCTATTACGCGGCGCTGCTGGTCAATGTCGGTTGCCACTCGGACGCGCACGAGCAGGCGAAGTGGTTCGGAGACGACATCGCGCTTCGCTCGGGCAAGTACGAGCACGAGTACCGTAGTGTTCGTGCGGCGGCGGCGACGATGCGGTTGGTCGGGAGCGGCAACCCGCCACTGCATCGATTCCGGGTCGGGCTCGAGTTCGCGATCTCCGGCCGTCACGACTTCGACGGGATGATCGCCCGCCACTCCTCCTTCGCGCGGGCGCTCGCGGAGCGGCTCGGTCTAGCGCAGGCGGTGCAGGATGCGGTCGGCGCCGCCTACGAGCAGTGGGACGGACGCGGCTGGCCGGGAGGGCTCGCGGGCGAGCGGATCCCGATCGGGGCGAGGCTGACGCAGTTCGCCGAGTTCGTCGAGGTCGCGCACCGGCTGGGCGGCATCGATGCGGCGATTGCCTTGGCCGAGAGGCAGTCAGGCTCGCAGTTCGATCCCGCGCTCGCCAAGACGTTGCGCGCTGATCCGGAGGCGATCTTGGGCGATCTCGACTCCGCCCGGACGTGGGAGGCGGTGATCGACGCCGAGCCGGCGCTTCGCGTCACCGTCTCGGGCGAGGGGTTCGACGCTGCGTTGTTGGCGATTGCCGACTTCGTCGATCTCAAGTCGCCGTACACGCTCGGTCACGCCCGCGCCGTCGCCGAGCTGGCGACCGTTACGGCTGCTCGGCTCGGCTTGTCCGAGAACGAGCACCGCCTATTGCGGCGCGCCGCGCTGATTCACGATGTCGGACGGCTCGGTGTCTCGAACGCGATCTGGGATAAGCCGGGCCCGCTCGGCGCCGGTGAGTGGGAGCGCGTCCGCATGCACCCGTACCTGACCGAGCGGATGCTGCACCAGTCGGCGGCGCTCGCGCCGCTCGCGGCGATCGCCGTGCAGCACCGCGAACGGCTGGACGGCTCCGGCTACCCGCGGGGGCTGTCCGGCGGCGCGATCTCCCGGCCGGCGCGGATCCTGGGCGCCGTCGACGCCTACCAGTCCATGCGCGAGCCCCGCCCACACCGGCCGGCCCTGGGCGCAGACGAGGCCGCCGCGGAGCTGCGAGCCGACGCGCGAGCGGGGAAGCTCGACCCCGAGGCGGTCGACGCTGTACTCGCCGCCGCCGGCCACGAGGTCCCACGTCGACGCGAGTGGCCGGCCGGCTTGACCAGCCGCGAGATCGACGTCCTCAGGCTGCTCGCCCGCGGATGTTCGAGCAGGCAGATCGCCGCTCAGCTCGTGATCACGCCGAAGACGGCGCGCAACCACATCGAGCACATCTACGCGAAGATCGACACCTCTTCGCGCGTCGGCGCAAGTCTCTTCGCCACCGAGCACGGATTGCTTTGAAGATGAGGCAAACGCCCCATGCGGAGGCGACCGCAGCGCCGTAGTCTCGCCGCATGAGCCTTCGACAGACCATCTTCGCGGCGACCTACGACCGCATGTCACGCAAGAGCGAGGAGGCGGGCCTGCACGCACTGCGGCAGAGCCTGCTCGCCGACGCCGCCGGGCGCGTCCTCGAGATCGGCGCCGGCACCGGCGCGAACCTCCCCTTCTACAACGGCAACATCGAATCGCTTGTCGTCACAGAGCCGGAAGCGCCGATGCTCCGCCGGCTGCAGCGAACGGTTCGCGAGCACGCGCCGCTCGCACAGGTGCTGCGCGCGCCCGCAGAGGACATTCCGTTCGAGGACGACACCTTCGACACCGTCGTCTCCACGCTCGTGCTCTGCGGTGTCGACGACCAGCCACGCGCGCTGCGCGAGGCACGGCGCGTCCTGCGACCTGGTGGGCGCTTGCTCTTCCTCGAGCATGTGCGCTCCGACGAACCAGGACTCGCGCGTTTTCAGGACAGGATGAACTGGCTGAACCGCCTGGTCGTCCAGTGCGACTGCAACCGGCCGACGCTCGCGTCGATCGAGGCCGAGGGATTCGCCGTCTCCCGTCTCGAGCGGGCGGAGATCCCGAAGGCGCCGAAGTTCGTCCGGCCGCTGATCGTCGGCGCCGCCGTCTCCTAGGCGCTTCCGCCGAGGAGCGGGTTCGCGGGCCGGCCGGCGGCGCGCTCGATCGACCCCGTCAGCGAAGAAACCCGCTGTTCGCGCGGGTTTCCAGGACGGGAGCGACGGGACTCGAACCCGCGACCTCCGGCGTGACAGGCCGGCGTTCTAACCAGCTGAACTACGCCCCCAGGGCGCGCCTAGTGTAGCCGGGGGCCGCGCCGACGGTGCTGCGAGACTCCGTGCGTGTCGCTGAAGACCGTGGACTGGATCGCGCTCGGCGTCGTCGCGGTCGGCGCGCTCGGCGGTCTTCGCCGCGGGCTGATCGCGAGCGCGCTCTCGCTCGCCGGGCTCGCCGCCGGCGCGTATGCCGGCTCGCGCCTCGGGCCGCACCTGCTGCACGGCGGCGCGACCTCACCGTGGACGCCGATCGCGGGCCTCGTCGGCGCCGTCGTCGGCGCGCTGCTGCTGCAGGCGGTGGCGAGCGCCGTCGGCTCGTTCCTGCGCGGCGGCCTCAAGCTGACGCCGTTCCGCTTCTTCGACTCCGCCGGCGGCGCCCTGCTCGGCGCGGCGACCGGGCTCGTGCTCGTCTGGGTGCTCAGCGCCTCCGCGCTGCTCCTGCCGGGCCAGCCGACGCTCCGGCAGGCGGTGCAGCGCTCGGAGATCGTCCGCCGGCTCGACGAGGTCGTGCCGCCGCGGCGCCTGCTGCACCTGCTCGCGCGGATCGATCCGTTCCCGTCGATCGCCGGGCCGGCGGCGCCGAGCGCGCCCGCGAGCCCCGCGATCGCCTCCGTACCCGCCGTCCGCCGCGCCTCGGGATCCGTCGTCCGCATCCTCGGCGAGGCATGCGGCATCGGCGTCGAGGGCAGCGGCTGGTTCGCGACGCACGATCTCGTCGTCACCGCGGCGCACGTCGTCGCAGGCGAGCACAGCACCGCGGTCGAGCCTCCGGACGGCACCGGCCTGCATCCGGCGCGGGTGGTCGCGTACGACCCGCACGACGACGTCGCCGTACTGCGCGTGAGCGGCGTGAACGCGACTCCGCTGCGGCTCGTCGACCCGCGGGCCGGCGCGGCGGTGGCGATCCTCGGCTACCCGGAGAACGGCCCGCTCACCGTGACGCCGGGCCGGATCGGCCGCACCGCGGCCGTGCTCACCGAGGACGCGTACGGCAACGGGCCGGTGGCGCGAACGATCACCGCGGTCGCGGGCAGCGTGCGTCACGGCAACTCCGGCGGGCCGGCGGTCGACCGCTCCGGCGCCGTCGAGTCGACGATGTTCGCGGCGCGCGTCGGCGCGCCGAGCGGCTACGGCGTGCCGGCCCCGGTCGTCCGGCGCGCGCTCGACTCCGCCGGCGCGCCGGTCTCGACCGGCGCCTGCGCCGGCTGAGGCTCCGGCAGCACGTCGAGCGCGGCGAGCGGCGCCTTGAAGGGCGCGATCACCTCGATCCCGGCGACCCGCGCCCGGGCCTCGGCGACGAGCTCGCGTGCGACCTCGAGCCCGACGCGCATCGCGTCCGTCCCGGCGGCGCGGAAACGCTCGCGCACGGCCTCCGGCACCACCATCCCCGGCACCTCGTTGTGCAGGCGCAGCGCGAGCGGATAGCTCGTGACGTAGAAGACGCCGAGCAGCACCGGGATCGGCCAGGCGCCGAGCCGCCGCTCGAGCTCGTCGAGATACGACAGGTCGAAGAGCGACTGCGTGATCGCGAACTGCGCGCCGGCCTCGACCTTCTGCTCGAAGCGCCGCAGCTCCTCGTCGAGGTCGTCGGCGGTCGGGTTCACCGCGACGCCGTAGAAGAACGACGTGGGCGCGTCGAGTGACTTGCCGGCGTAGGACTCGCCGGCGTTCAGCTTCTGCATGATCGTGCAGAGGCCGATCGAGTCGACCTCGTACACCCCGGTCGAGCCGGGATAGTCGCCGACGTCGGGCGGATCGCCGGTGATCGCGAGAATGTTGCGCAGACCGGCCGCGTGCGCGCCGAGCAGGATCGACTCGAGCCCCATCACGGTCGAGTCGCGCGGCGTGAGATGCGGGATCGTCTCGAGCCCGACCTCGCGCTCGATTGCCGCCGACGCCATGATCCCGTGCATCCGCGCGCGCGCCGTGTAGTTGTCGGTCACGTCGAGGAACTCGACCTTGCCCGAGTCCCGGAGCGCGCGGCAGAGCTCGAGCAGCCCCTCGTCGGAGCCACCTTTCGGCGGGTTGATCTCGATCGTCGCCGCGAAGCGGCCCTCACGCAGCGCGCGGGCGAACCCGCTCTCCTCGCTCGTCGCGACGGCGCGGGCGCGCGGCGTCCGCTCGCGCGTGAAGATCGGCTGCACGACGCGCCGCTCGGTCTGCAGCGCGTCGCGAATCGCTGCGATCTGCACCGGCGTCGTGCCGCAGCAGCCGCCGATGATGCGCGCGCCCAGCTCGCGCGCCTGTGCGGCGAAGTCGGCGAAGTACTCGACGTCGGAGTGCGGATAGACGATCCGGTTGCCCCAGCGGCTCGCGAGGCCGAGGTTCGGCAGCGCCGCGAGGGGGAGCGCGCCGCTCATCGCCGCGAGCGCGGTGAGCGCGGCCTGCGGGCCGGCGCCGTGGTTCGCGCCTGCCGCCGCGACGCCCAGCTCCCGCAGGCGGGCCGCAGCCTCCGCTGCGCCCACGCCGCCGGGCGTCTCGCCGTCCAGGTCGAACGTGAGCAGCGCGACGATCGGGAGGCCGGACACGCCGCGCACGGCGTCGATCGCCGTCGCCAGGTCGTCGAGCTCGTAGAACGTCTCCACCATGAACAGGTCGACGCCGCGCGCGGCGAGGTGCGACGCCTGCTCGGCGTAGGCGGCAGCGCGGTCGACCGCCACGGGGCCTTCGCCGAGCGGCCCGATCGAGCCCGCGATGAGCACGTCGCGGCCCGACACCTCGCGCGCCTCGCGCGCGAGCTTCACGCCCTCGCTGTTGACGCGCTCGACCTCGTCGCCGAGGCCCTTCGCCGCGAGCTTGACGCGGTTCGCGCCGAACGTGTTCGTCTCGATCAGCTCCGCGCCCGCCTGGATGTAGCCGACGTGCACCGAGACGACCGTCTCCGGCGCGACGAGGTTCGCCTCCTCCGGCACGCGCAGGGCCTTCGGCGCTGCGGCCGCGATCAGCGTGCCCAGGCCGCCGTCGGCGACGATCGGCGCGCCCGAGGACAGCCGTTCGAGGAAGCGGGACATGCCGGCCAGTGTAGGCCGCTCCCGCCTCGAGACCGAGGACGGAGAGCGTGGCCGCCGCCAGCCACGCTCTCCGAACCTCGGAAGCGTCCGGGGCGGCCCCCGCCGCATCGGGGCCGCTCAACGGATGCAGCAAGAGTATCGCGCGTCCGCCCGACTTCACCTATCCCTCGGACTCGGTTGACCCGGCCGCTTGACGAAAGGCCGCGGGAAACGCTGCGCGTTTCCCGCGGGGCAGGGTTCGGCTTCGCGGAGCGGACGCCGGCTGAGCCGGCGTCCTCTTATGTGACCAGGGCCGAGTGTTCTGCGAGCGCGGCCGGTGGTGGCTTCGCCATCCCCGTCCGCGAGAGGTCGGCCTCCGCCTAACGCCTGCGGCGTTAGCCTCCGGCCCAGGTCCGGTCGACGAGAGCGGGTTTCAACCTCCTGCAGGGCAGCGGTCCAGGGCCGGAGCGAACGCGGAGCGTTCGCGGAGGCCGGATCCTCGCGCGCGGGGATGGCGAAGCCACCATCGCGCGCGCTGCCAGGACCCGTGGCTCGCGTCAGATAGGAGCGTGGCGGCTTTGCCGCCGCGCGCTCTGCGGAGCACTACATCTCCCCGAGCGAGGTGCGGAGCACCTCGCGAGGCTCAGTGGAGCGTGCGGCCCTCCATCCCGCCCGCCACCGTGACGAGCTCGCCCGTGACGTGGCCGGAGAGCTCGTCCGAGGCGAGCACGACGACGGCGCGGGCGACGTCCTCGGGCGCCGCGACCTTGCGCAGCGCCATCGTGCGCGTGACCCGGTCGACGACGGCCTCGTCGAGTGAGCCGCGCGTCATCGGCGAATACGTCCAGCCGGGCGCGACCGCGTTGACGCGCGCCCGCGGCGCGATCCGCACGATCTCGTTCTTCAGGCTGAGCAGCAGGCCGACCTGGATCGCGGACTTCGCGGCCGCGTAGTCGGCGTGGCCGGCCTCGCCGAAGCGGCCCGCGGTCGAGCCGACGAGCACGAGGCTGCCGTGGCCGGTGCGCTGCACTTCGCGCAGGAAGCCGCGCGCGGTGAGGAAGGTCGCGGTGAGGTTCGCGCGCAGCGTCGCCTCCCAGCGCTCGAGCGTCAGGCGCCAGACGGGCTCGTCGTCGGCGGGCCACACGCCGGCGACGGCGGCGCAGACGTCGATCGTGCCGAGCTCCTCACGCGTGCGCGAGAACATCTGGGCGACCTGCGCCTCGTCCGAGAGGTCGGCGCCGACGGCCGGCGCGCCGCCGAGCTCCGCCGCGAGCGCCTCCGCCCGCTCGCGCCCCTGGTGGTAGTGCACGACGACGCGCGCGCCTTCGGCCGCGAACGCGCGGGCGCAGGCCGAGCCGATGCCGCCCGACGCGCCGGTGACCAGCACGCCCTTGCCCGCGAGCCCCGTCTCCACGGCCGCAGGCTAGACGAACGCATCGGCGCCCGGTCTTCCTCGCAGGCGAGACGGAGTCGACAGGAATACTGCGGCCGTGCGGGTCCTCGTCCTCGGCGGAACCGGCTTCATCGGACCGTACGTCGTCCGGCTGCTCGCGGCACAGGGACACGACGTCACGATCTTCCACCGCGGTGTGCGAGAGCCCGAGCTGCCCGCCGGCGTCCGTCACGTCCACGGCGAGTTCGCGGATCTCGCCGGCACGGCGGCGAGCCCGGACGCTGCCGCACCCGACGTCGTTCTCGACATGGTGCCCTTCATCGACAAGGGCGGGCACGGCATCACGCACTTCAGCGGCATCGCGAATCGCGCCGTCGCCGTCACGAGCTGCGACGTCTACCGAGCCTTCGGTCGCCTCTGGCGCACGGAGCCGGGCCCGCCGGACCCTGCACCGCTGACCGAAGACTCGCCTCTCCGCTCCAGACCGGCAGCCGATCTCGGCGAGCAGGTCGACTACGACAACGTCGAGGTCGAAGCCGCTCTCGGAGCGCTGCGCCGGTTGCCCGTCACGATCCTGCGTCTTCCCGCGACGTACGGGCCGGGCGACCCGCAGCACCGTCTCTTTCCCTACCTGAAGCGAATGGACGACGGACGGCCGTCGATCCTCCTCGAGGAGCGCCTCACCCGCTGGCGCTGGACGCGCGCGTACGTCGAGAACGTCGCGGCCGCGATCGCGCTCGCCGTCCAGGACGGTCGAGCGGCCGGACGCGTCTACAACGTCGCAGCGCCGGTCGCAGACGACGAGGAGGGGTGGGTTCACCGGGTCGGCGAGGCCGCCGGCTGGCACGGCGCCGTCGTCGCGGCTCCGCGTTGCCTGCTGCCGGACGAGCTCCGCTTACGCCACGACTACGACTTCGGCCAGGACTACGCCGTCGACTCGGGCCGGATCCGGCGCGAGCTCGGGTACGGCGAGATCGTGGGCGAGGACGAAGGGCTACGACGAGCAATCGAGTGGGAGCGGCGAAACCCGCCCCGCTTCGATCCCGCGCGATTCGACTACGACGCCGAGGACAGGGTTCTGACTGCCCTCCGCGCGTAGGCCGCGGGCCAGCGTCGCGCCGGCGCTCCGCAGGTCGCTACGCTCGGCGCGTGGCAGCACGCGTCGTCCGCATCTCGATCGCGCCGGTGAAGTCGCTTGGGCTCGTCCACCCCGACGAGGTGACGCTCTCGCCCGACGGCGTCGCCGGCGACCGGCGCTTCTGGCTCGTCGACGAGCGCGGCCGCCTCTACAACGGCAAGCGGCACGGACCGCTGGTGCGGGTGCGCCCCGAGTGGGACGAGGCGACGCGGCGGCTCGCGCTCGGCTTCCCCGACGGCACGCGCGTCGAAGGGGCCGTCGAGCTGGGCGAGCCCGTCACCGCCGCGATGTACGGCCTGCCGCTGCCGTCGCACCGCGTGCTCGGGCCGTGGGAGGACGCGCTCTCCCGCCATGCCGGACGGCCGCTGCGCCTCCTCTGGGCCGACCGCGGCGCTGCCGATCGCCGCGGCCGGGGCGGCACCGTCTCGCTCGTCTCGCGCGCGTCGCTCGAGCGGCTGCGCGCAGAGGCGGGCGCAGACGAGCCCGTCGACGGGCGCCGCTTCAGGATGCTGCTCGAGATCGACGGCGTCGGCGCGCACGAGGAAGACGAATGGCTCGGCGCGCGGGTGCAGGTCGGGGAGGCTGTGATCGTCCTCAACGGCGACGTCGGTCGCTGCGCCGTCACCACGCTCGATCCCGACAGCGGCGTTCGAGACTTCGACACGCTCGGGGTGCTCGCCGGCTACCGCCGTGATGGCCGCACCGAGGATCTGCCGCTCGGGGTCTACGGCGCGGTCGCCGTTCCGGGGCGCATCCGCGTCGGCGACGGCGTGCGCCCGCTCGGGCCTGCGCTGACATAGCAGAACTGCTATGCTCGACGCGATGGCAGCACGTTCCCACCGGGAGCCGAAGCTGCCGCTCGAGCGGCCGCTGGAGCGGCTGCGCGAGCGCATCGCGACCGGCGACCGCGGCTGGTTCTTCGCGCAGATCGCCGACAAGGTGTCGGAGCGGCGGGTCGCGATCGGGCTGTCGCAGCGCGAGCTCGCCGAGCTCGTGGGCACGACGCAGTCCGCGATCGCCCGTCTCGAGCGCGGCGGCCGTCCGCCCCGGATCGACACGCTCCTGCGCATCGCCGAGGCGCTCGACTGCGAGCTCCTCGTCGAGCTCGTGCCGCGCCGCCCGTAAGGTTTTCGCGCCGCAGGCGTCTTCATGAGCATGCGCAGGCTGCTCCCGCTCGTCCTGCTCCTCGCGTGCGCCGCGCCGGCGGCGGCCGCGCTGCCGCCGCTGCCGCACGGCTGGCCGAGCACCGTGCAGATCGGTCTTGCCGACTCTCCGGGCGGCGCCGCGGCGCTCCGACGGTCGGCGCCCTTCGGGTTCCGCTACCAGTACCTCGCGGGCGGCGTCAACACGGGGCAGGGGTGGTCGACGTGGAACCCGGACGGCACGTTCGCGTCGATGTACGTGCAGGACTCCTGGGCCCACCACGTCGTCCCGGTGCTGACGTACTACACGTTGCTCCAGTCGAGCCCGAAGGGCGGGGACGAGGCGCAGACCGACCTCGCCCACCTGCAGGATCCGCAGCTGATGCAGGCGTACTGGAGCGACGCGCGCCTGCTCTTCCGGCGCGTGCGCGGCACCCGGTCCGTGGTCGTCCACGTCGAGCCGGATCTCTGGGGCTACCTCGAGCAGGCAAACGCCGCTGCGCTCGCCTCGTCCTTTGCGCAGCAGTGGGTGACGCTGCGCGACCAGCTCGCCCCGAACGTCATCCTCGCGTACCACATGAGCGGCTGGGGGACGAAGCACGACATCGTCTACGAGGACCCGTCCGACGCGACGGTCCGTGCGTACGCCGCGCAGTCGGCCGCCTTCTACAACGCGCTCCACGCGAAGTTCGACATCTCGTTCGAGGACTTCTCCGACCGCGACGCCGGCTTCTACGAGAAGACGCAGAACAACCCGAACACGTGGTTCACCCCCACGGACTTCCACCGGCACCTGCTCTACGGCGCAACGTTCGTCAAGCTGACCGGCCTGCGCATGGTCGCGTGGCAGATCCCGCTCGGCAACACGATCATGCGCGCCGAGGACGACACGTGGGGTCACTACCAGGACAACCGCGTGCAGTGGCTGCTCGGGGCGCGCAGCCGCGCGCATCTGCGCGCGTACGCGAATGCAGGCTACGCCGGCTTCCTCTTCGGCGGCGGCGCCGACGGCACGACGTGCGCGTGCGACGCCCGGCGCGACGGGGCTACGAATCCTGCGCCGATCGACCGCAACACGAAGACGTCGCTCTCCGCCGACGACGACGGCGGCTACTTCCGCGCGCAGGCGCGTGCCTATTACCGCGCGGGCGCACTCCGCCTGCCGTAGTTCAGAGCTCGACTTCGAGCCCGTCGACCGCGCGCTCGAGTCCGCCGTCCAGCGGGAGCTCGGCCGGGCGGTGGATCACGAGCAGCCGCCGCGCGCCGGAGGCCTGGAAGGCGTCGACCGCTTCGTCTGCGGTGAGATGGCCCCGGATATCGCCCGGCTCCGTGGCGGCAAGCGTTGCCTCGCAGAGGAAGAGATCGGCGTCGCGGGCGAGCTCGGCGAGGTTGGGGTCCGGCGCCGAGTCGCCGGAGTACGCGAGCGTGCTGCGTGCGTCGGCAACACGCAGGCCGAACGTGAGCTCGTCGTAGTGCGAGAGGCGGAACGCCGTCACCTCGAAGCCCGCTGCGTCGAACGCGACGCCGTTCTCGTACTCGTACAGCTCGAACACATGCTCCAGGCGCTCGGCGAACCCCAGGCGCTGCCCGAACGACCGCAGTGTGCCGGCGCCGCCCGGCGGCAGCCAGAGCTGCGGCCGCGGCCTGCCGCGCCCGGGGCCGAAGCTCGCGCCGAAGATCCACGGCACGAGGTCGCCCCAGTGGTCGAGGTGGAAGTGGCTGATCGCGACCGCGTCGACGCTGGGCCAGATCTCCCGCGTGCGCAGGCGCTCGAGCACGCCCGGGCCGCAGTCGAGCAGGAGGCGGCCGGCGCCCTCGACGAGGTACCCGGACTGCCCGCTGCCGGGGTTGGGCCACGCCGGCGAGCAGCCGATCACGATCAGCTTCACGTGCACATCCTCGCCGATTCGTACCCGCCGCGGTCCCGGTGTATAACTGCCCCGTGGCCAAGGCCTCCGCGGAGATGCTGAAGAAGGTGCCGCTCTTCGCGGGTCTCGACGACCGCGAGCTCGGGCAGATCGCGGAGTCGCTGCACGAGCGGCGGTTCTCCGCGGGCGACACCGTGACGCAGGAGGGCGCCGGCGGAGCGGGCTTCTTCGTGGTCGACGAGGGCGAGGCCACGGTGACCGTCGACGGCCAGGTGCGCCGCACGATCGGCCCCGGCGACTACTTCGGCGAGATTGCGCTCCTGACGGGCTCGGAGCGGACGGCGACGATCGTCGCCGACACCGACATGCTCTGCTACGGCATGACGCCGTGGGAGTTCCGCCCGCTCGTCGAGAGCAACTCCACGATCGCGTGGAAGCTCCTGACGGCGATGGCCGAGAAGCTGCGCTGAGTCGCGGAAAACCTCCGGTTTCCGCGCGAGAAGGTTTGTGCTCCGCAGAGCGGACGCCGGCGGAGCCGGCGTCCTCGTTCGGCGCGAGGCGGCGGTGGGCGCGGCGGGGTCGGTGGCGCTTCGCGTCCCCGACCGCGTGCATGCGGCCTCCGGCTAGAGAGGCTTCGCCTGCTCTAGCCTCCGGCCTTTGGCGAAAGGCGCGGGCATCGGCCTACAGCTAAACCCCGGAGGCCTCCGGGTGGAAGCCCTTGATGTGGCGGGGGCGGTGCGGGGCGCGCGGAAGCGTGATCGTCAGCACGCCGTCGTGCAGCTGCGCGGCCACGCGCGGCAGCTCGAGATCGCGCGGCACCTCCACCTCGACGACGAGCTCCGTCTCGGTCTCATGCAGGTGCACCGACGAGAGCTCGGGGAGCAGCTCGGTCATGTTCCATCCCTCCTCGTGGCCCTGCGAGCGTCGCCCCTCTGGCGCCTGCGGCCATCGGGGCGCAGACCGATCGTCCTACGGGATCTCGCGGAGAGCCCCCGGCACGAAGCGGTCATCGGTCAGCCAGAGGCCGACCACCGCGAGGGCTGCGCCGGCGAGGGCCACGACGATGCCGCCCGGGCCTGGGGCCGTCAGCGCGAAGAAGTGGCGGGAGAACGGCGCCACGAGCACGAGCGAGTAGAGGACGAGCATCGCGACGACGAGCGAGGAGATCGCGGCCGCACGCCGCCGGCTCGTCGCCTCGAGCGCGAGGAGCAGATACAGGCCGACGAGCACGAGCACGGTCGTCGCGATCGTGCGCGACTCGGCGAGCGGCAGCCGGCCGACGTTGCGCGCGAAGGTGAAGCTCGCGACCACGCCGAGGCCCGCCGCGGTGCCGGCCGGGACGGCGAAGCGGGCGACGTCGAAGAGGAAGCCCTCCGAGCGGAAGCGCCCCTCGCTCGGGGCGAGCGCGAGGAAGAAGGACGGGATCCCGATCGTGAGCGCCGCTGCGAGGGTGAGATGGCGCGGCAGCAGCGGGTACGCCTGGGGTGTGAGCCCGATCGAGAGCACGACGAACGTGGCGAACGCCGATTTCGTGACGAACAGCTTCGCCACCCGCTGCAGGTTGCGCAGCACCTTTCGCCCCTCGGCGACGAGCGCCGGCACGCTTGCGAAGTCGCCGCGAACGAGGACGAGGTCGGCGACGCTGCGGGCCATCTGCGAGCCGCTCCCCTGCGCGATTGCGAGCCGGGCAGCTTTCAGCGCGGGCACGTCGTTGACGCCGTCTCCGACCATGGCCACGTAGCGGCCGCCGGCGGTGAGCGTCTCGACGACGCGGCGCTTGTCCTCGGGCGCGATGCGGCCGATCACGGCGTGCTCGTCCAGCAGCCGCCGCAGCGACGCCATGTCGCGCGGCAGGTCGCTGCCGTCGAGCGGCGGCGCGGCGACGTCGACGCCGGCGTCGGCCGCGATCGCCGCCACGGTCTCGGGCCGGTCGCCGGAGATGACCGCGACCCGCACGCCCTGGTTGCGGAAGAACTCGACCGTCTCGCGTGCGTCCGCGCGCAGCCGCTCGCCGAGCACGACGAGCCCGAGCAGCTCGAGCCCGTGCGGCGTGCTCTCCGCGCCGAGGTGGCCGCGGCCCGTTCCGAAGGCGAGCACGCGGCGCCCCGCGCGTGCGTCGTGCGCCGCCGCTGTCTCCAGCCCTCCGAGCGGAAAGAGCTCGGGCGCGCCGAGGACGTACGTCGTCGCGCCGAGCGTCAGCGCGGCCCAGCGCCGGCGCGAGGAGAAGGGCACGCTGTCGCGGGGCTCTGCCGGCTCGCCGCCGCAGTAGTCGTCGATCGCGGCGAGCGTCACGTTGCGGGCCGGTGCGCTCGCGGCGTAGCGTCCGAGCGCGTATGCGAGCTCTCCTTCGTCGACGCCGGCCGCCGGCAGCAGCGCCTCGACCTGAAGCTGCGCCTCCGTCAGCGTCCCCGTCTTGTCGATGCAGATCGTGTCGACCGAGGCGAGCGACTCGATCGCGTTCAGCTGCTGCGCGAGCACGCCCTTTGCCGCCATACGGATGCCGGCGACCGCGTACGTGAGGCTCGTGAGCAGGATCAGCCCCTCGGGCACGAGCGTGACGACCGCGGCGACCGTCGTCGGCACCGCGTTGTGCAGCGACGTGTGCCGGCGCCAGAGCGCCCAGCCGAGCGCGACGCCGAGCGGGACGAGGATCGCGACGAGCGCGAACAGCAGCCTGTTGATCGCGCGCTCGAGCGGCGAGTGCGGATGCCGGAACTCCTTCGCGATCCCGGCCAGGCGGGACGCGTAGCTGTCCTCGCCGACCGCGCTCACGACGTACGCGCCGGCGCCTTCGACCGCGAACGAGCCGGAGCGCACCTCCTCGCCGCGGCTCCGAGGCGAGGGCATCGTCTCGCCGGTCAGGATCGACTCGTCGAGCGCGAGCCCGTCGCTGCGCTCGAGCATGCCGTCCGCGACGACCTGGTCGCCCTGCTCGATCAGCACGAGGTCGCCCTCGACGACCTCGTCGACGTCGAGGCGCCTCGCCTCGCCGTCCCGCACCACCGTGGCGTGCGGCGCGACGAGTGCCGCGAGCCGGTCGAGCGCCCGCTTCGCGCGCACCTCCTGCGCGATGCCGATTCCCGAGTTGGCGACGAGGATGGCGAGGAAGAGCGCGTCTTGCGCCTCGCCGAACGCGAGTGTCAGCACGCCGAAGACGAGCAGGATCAGGTTGAAGACGGTGAAGACGTTGGCGACGACGATGCTCTTGTACGAGCGGCTCGACTCCTCGGGCTCGGGCGGCTGCGCGGCGAGCTTGCGCTCAGCCTCCTGCTGCGTCAGGCCCTGCGGCGAAACCGTCGTGGCCACGCCCCCAGTCTCGCATCGGTTCGTCCGGCGGCAGGGCGAGGATGGGCGGCGAGGCAGTGCGGCCCGTCCTGCTCACCCGCGAGTATCCGCCGGAGGTCTACGGCGGCGCCGGCATCCACGTCGAGTACCTCGCCCGCGAGCTCGGCAGGATCCTGCCGCTCGAGGTGCGCTGCTTCGGGGCCGAGCGCGAGCCCGGCGAGGGCCCGCCGGTACGCGCCTTCGAGCCGTGGGCCGGCCTCGGCGGCGACAAGCGATACGCCTCGGTGCTGCGCGTGCTCTCGGTCGACCTCGCGATGACCGAGGGGCTCGAGACGGCGACGCTCGTGCACAGCCACACCTGGTACGCGAACTTCGCGGGGCACCTGGCGAAGGTGATGTTCGGCCTGCCGCACGTCGTCACGACGCACAGCTTCGAGCCGCACCGGCCGTGGAAGGTGCAGCAGCTCGGAGAGGGCGGCTATGCGCTCTCGAGCTGGTGCGAGCGGACGGCGCTCGAGCACGCGGACGCGGTGATCGCGGTGTCAGGCGCGATGCGCGATGCGGTGCTCGAGCTCTACGACGTCGACCCCGCCCGCGTCGAGGTGATCCACAACGGCATCGACCCGGACGAGTTCCGGCCCGACCCGAGCACGGACGCGCTGCCCCGGTACGGCGTCGATCCTGGACGGCCGTACGTCCTCTTCGTCGGGCGGATCAGCCGCCAGAAGGGAATCGACCTGCTGCTCGAGGCGGTGCGGTCGCTCGACCCGTCCGCCCAGTTCGTGCTCTGCGCCGGCTCGGCCGACACGGCCGAGCAGCGCGAAGAGGTGGCACGCACCGTCGAGGAGCTGCAGCGGCAGCGCAGCGGCGTGCTCTGGCTGGAGGCGATGGTGCCGCGCGCCGACCTGATCCAGCTGATCACGCACGCCACCGTGCTGGCGGTGCCGTCGGTCTACGAGCCGCTCGGGATCGTGAACCTCGAGGCGATGGCCTGCGAGACGGCGGTCGTGGCGAGCGCAGTCGGCGGTATCCCCGAGGTCGTCGTGGACGGCGAGACCGGGCTGCTCGTGCCGTACGACCCGAACGACCCCGCCGCCTTCACGGCCGCGCTGGCGGCCCGCCTCGGCGAGCTCCTGGCCGACCCCGGGCGCGCCCGCGAGCTGGGCGCCGCCGGCCGCCGCCGGGTGCTCGAGGAGTTCAGCTGGCGCTCGATCGCCGAGCGCACGGCGGCGCTCTACGAGCGCGCCGGCGGCTAGCTAGCTGTCCTACCCACGGACGTTGTGAACGCGGCTGATGGGTGGCCGGTCGCCGAGTGAGCTGTGTGGCCGTCGCCGGTTGTAGGTGTTGAGCCAGTGTGGCAGGGCGGCCGCGCGGTGGCGGGA
>Ga0335070_10001879_pt1 | contig 24373 bp, 20 predicted proteins | sample Lox_Sample_13_FD_206722 | JGI IMG/M metagenome (GOLD analysis project Ga0335070, IMG submission 206722) | Soil microbial communities from Loxahatchee National Wildlife Refuge, Florida, United States - Lox_Sample_1.3 | ecosystem: Environmental > Terrestrial > Soil > Wetlands | place: USA...
GATCAGCGGCCCGCCAGAAAAACCGGGGTATGGGATCGCGTCACTACGCAGGAAGCGTTGCAAGAGGATCCCGGACTGGGTGCGGAAGGGTCCGCCAACGAAGCTGATCACTCCCTGGCTGGCCTGGAGACCCTCCTCGCCCGGCCGGGCGACCGCCAGGACCAGTTGACCGACTCGCGGTTCGCCAGGCGCACGCTCGGCAGGGATGGCGCGGGGCTTTTCCAGGCGTAACAGGGCCAGGTCGGTGGGGTTGTCGCGGCCCACCAGCGAGGCCTGCACCCAGCTCCCGTCAGGGAGGAGGACGCGGATCCCCTGGGTTTGTTCGACCGCATGGTTGGAGGTCAGCACCAGGTCCGCGGCGACCGCCAAGCCGCTGGAAGGGATGCGCGGCCGGGCATTGACCAGGACAGTGGAGGCGCCAGCCTTTTCAACTCCATCCGCCATCGCGTCGGATAAGGCCATCATCAAATTGACTTCTGTCTCGAAGGACATGCTCTACACTCCCTTTAACATTGATGACAAAATCTCCTGGTATCGATTATAGGGAGAAGGCCGCTTCCCTGCATCGCCAAAAATACCTGTCCCTTCCTCTACTTTTGGGGAGGTCGAATAATTGACAACCGAGAACAGGTAGCCGTTACCTGGTCAATTCGTTACCCGGTTACTCAGGCAAACCGGACCCCGGCAATTTCCAACCAGCCGTTTTCACAATACCGAACTCAACTTATAATTCATTCAGCCTGTGGAGACACACCGGATGCTCAATCCCCTCCTGACTACCAAGCTGGCCATCCCACCTGTGCGGCCCAACGTCGTTTCCAGGGACCGCCTGCTGTACAAGCTGGATGAGGGATACCAAACCGGCAGCCGCCTGTTCCTGATCTGCGCGCCGGCCGGGTACGGAAAGACGACCCTGGCCGCCAGGTGGGCGGTCCACCTGGGGACACGCCCTGAGTCGCAGGGTGTCCCGGACCGGCCGCAGATTGCCTGGGTCACTCTGGACGAGAAGGACAACGACCCACTTCTCTTCTGCAGCTATCTGGCGGCAGCCCTGCGGGCTATTGATCCGGACCTGGGGCGCTCCGCGGCCGGCCTGCTCGAAGTACCCTTACCCAGCGGTGCAGGGCTGAGCTTCGATGCGGTGGGGATGAGCCTGGTCAACGATCTGGCGGCCTGGGCGGGCTGCCTGCTCCTGGTCCTGGACGATTACCAGCAGATCGAGTCGCGGCCCCTCCATCAGTTGGTCTCTTTTCTGGTCGAACACCTTCCCCGGAATGCTGCCATATTGATCGCGGCGCGGTCTGACCCACCACTGCCGTTGCCCCGTCTGCGCGCGCGGAACCTGCTGACCGAGATCCGCCCTGGCGAATTGCGCTTCTCCGAGGAAGAAGCGGCTGAGTTTCTGACCCGTGCGATGGGCCTGACCGGGCTGACAGCGGAAAATATCGCCAACCTGGCCAGCCGGACGGAAGGATGGGCCGCCGGCCTGCAATTGGCTGCGCTCTCCCTGCGCGGCCGCGCAGACGTCCCGGCTTTTATTGCCGAATTCAACGGAACGAACCGCTTCATCTTCGATTACCTGGCCGAGGAAATCCTCTCCCACCAACCACCTGAGGTGCAGGAGTTCCTGCTGCAGACCTCATTCCTGGAGCGCTTCAACGCGGAGCTGTGCGAGGCAGTCATCGGGAACCGAGAACCGAGAACCGAGCTCCGTAACTCCGAAGAAAGCTCACGGTTCCCGCTTCTCGGCTTTCGGTTCTCGTCCTCCCGATCCATCCTGGATTACCTCGAATCTTCCAATCTCTTCATCATTCCTCTGGATCCGGACCGCACCTGGTATCGCTATCACCGCCTGTTCGCAGAATTTTTACGCAGTCGATTCAAGCAGGTCACCTCAGCGTCGACCTGGACAGGACCTCAAGTGAGAGATCTGGCTGACAGGGCGAGCCACTGGTTTGAGGAACATGGGCTGCTCGTAGAGGCAATCGAGCTGGCCTTGCAAAGCCAGGATTTGGAACGGTCCGCCAGGCTGATCGCGAGCGGAGCCTATCGCACCTTAATGATGCCGGGCCAGGGACGGATGGTGCTGGGCTGGCTGCGCGGTCTGCCGGATAGGCTGGTCCGTGACTCGCCGCGCCTATCCCTGGCCCGCGCCTGGGCTCTGTTGACTTCGGGGGAGCTGGATGAGGCGGAATCGACCCTGGATCAGATCCCGCCTGGGAAGCTGGGTGAAGAAGGCCCCGGTCTGGCTGGTGAAGAGGCCGCCGCGCGGGCGTTGGTCGCGGTGTTGAAGGGAAACATCCAGACCTCGATCCAGTTTTCACGGCGCGCCCTCGATCTGCTGCCCGAAGCGGAAACTTTCCTGCGCGCTTTGATCGCCCTGGATCTGGGTCTGGCCTACGATAACCTGGCGGATATCCCCGCGGCGATCCAGTCCTTCCAGCAGGCGTACACGATCAGCCAGGCGCTGGATAGCCCGATGCTGGCGATGACCGCGCTTTCCCAATTGGGGGATATGAAAGTCCTCCAGGGAAAGCTGCGCGACGCGGCTGGTTATTATCGCCAGGCAATTCAGGCGTCAACCCGGCCGGGTGGGCAGCTTCCCTTTGCCGGGATTGCTTACGTGCGCCTGGGTCGCATCCAATACGAAATGAACGACCTCAAAAGCGCGGCGGATTATCTGGAGATGGGGATCGAGCTGGGACGGCGCTGGGAGAGCGCCGATATCCTGGTGGCCTGTGATACCTACCTGGCTCTGGTTCGCGCGGCCGAGGGAGATGAAAAGAAAGCCCGCGGCCTGCTCCGGCGTGCAGACCTGGCCATGGAAAAAAAGATGGTCTCCTCAGCGTCGATCACCGTCGCTCGCGCTGTCGAGGCGCAGATTCTGGTCAGCCTGGGTGAGGTTTCTGGAACCGCCAGGTGGGTAGGGGAAGCCCAGGGGCACGGCCTTGACCAGCCGGCTTATCTGCGGGATATTGAGGGGGCAGCGCTGGCCCGCGTATACCTGGCCCAAAAGAGCCCAAAGCTGGCCACACAGATTCTGGAATCCCTCATTCCCGAGGCGGAGCAAGCGGGTCGCTCCCACCATCTCATCGAGCTTCTGGCGCTTTCAGCGTTGGGACATGCCGAATTGGGCCAATCCGAGCTGGCCAAGGCTGCTCTGCGCAAAGCCCTGTCTCTCGCCGCCCCGGAAGGCTACCAGCGCGTCTTCCTGGATGAAGGGGAAGGGATGAGATTGCTGATTAAAAAAACGTCCCCTGGCAAGGATCGGTTTCTCCTTGCTTACATCGACGGACTCCTCTCTGCTTTTATAGGGCCGACCGTTGAGTCTCAATCTACCCTGGCGGGTCAGCCAGGACAGGCAATCAGCCATCAAGGATCAGCAATTTCCCCAATCGAAAATCTCATCGAGCCTGTGAGCGAGCGCGAGATCGACGTGCTGCGCCTGATCGCCCAGGGACTGTCCAACCAGGAGATCGCCGGGCATCTGTACGTGGCGGTCAGCACCGTGAAGACCCATATCAATAACATTTATGGGAAATTAGGGGTGAAGACCCGCATCCAGGCGGTGGAAAAAGCCAGAAGAATGAAGCTCATCTCTTAACATAAATGGTTCCCCGCCTGCCCGGGCAGGCGGGGAAAGGGAAGGGAGAGATGGGCTCAAAGCAGGGGGGAATCTGTGTGCGGCTTATAGCGGCCGCTTTGCCCACCGTTTTCGCCAGGGAAGGATCGCCCAGTCGGAGCTGACCCGAAAGAACGAACCGTTCTTGCCCCGCGCCAGGCAGCGGACTGCTTCGGAGGCCAGATCGGGAGCGTCATCTTTGAGCAGATAACCATCCACTCCAGAGCGGAGCACTTCGCGGACGTATTCCTGTTCATCATTCAGGCTGAGCGCCAGGATGCGCACGAGCTCGTCTTCTTCTTTCAAGCGGCGGATGACCCCGATTCCATCCGCCGCGCAAAGCTCCATGTCGATGACCAGCACCTGGGGACTGAGTTCCTGGACCTTGCGAAAAACCTCTTGAGTGGTCTCTGCCTCGGCGACGACGCGAATATCAGCCTCCAGGGTGATAAGGCAACAGATAGTTCTCCGCATCCGGGTGTGGCTGTCAGCGACGATTACTCGGATTGGCTCAATTTCCTTCACGTTGTCTGAAAACCTATATCTGCCATGAGTGACGCGATTTGAGCGTTATGCCCCATATATGGCGTTATTGAGCGCGACAACCCCTATATATAGTACTCTGAAATTTTAGCACAAATGAGCGCGGCTTTCAAGTGTGAATTTTCGGGGGTTGACAATCTCGAAAAAGGGCGTATAATAAGTGTATGAATGACACTAAGTATGCGAAGTACGAGCAACCCGGGGTAACCATCGATCTGGTCATCTTCACCGTCGACGAAGACCAACTCAAGGTGCTGCTGGTCAAACGGGCCGAGGAGCCATTTGCCGGATACTGGTCGATCCCGGGCGGCTTCCTCCAAAAGGGCGAATCGCTGGACGATGCCGCTCTGCAGGTGATGGAGGAAAAGACCGGGGTCAGCGACGTGTACCTTGAGCAACTCTACACCTTTGGCCGGCCAGACCGTGACCCCCGGGCGCGGATCATCACCGTCAGCTATTTCGCGCTGATCCCCTGGAAAAAACTGGCCCAGCCAGAATCGCGAAAGGTGACCGGCCTGGCCTGGAGCCCGGTCGACACTGCACCCGAGCTGGCGTTCGATCACAACGAGATCCTGGATTACGCCGTGAAGCGCCTGCGCGCCAAGGCCAGCTACAGCAACATCGTCTATGGCCTGCTGCCCGAGGCTTTCCGGCTCTCGGACCTGCAGAAGATCTACGAGACGATCATCGCCGCGAAGCTGGACAAGCGCAATTTCCGCAAGCGTATGCTCGCCACCGGTCTGCTCGAGGAAACAGGCAAGAAGGACCTGGTCGGCGCTCACCGCCCGGCACGGCTGTACCGCTTCAAGAAGCGCGAAGTCGTCTATCTGGACTGATCTCTTTTTTTAAGATTTAGTAAGTGGAAATAATACGTTAACAGGTGCTGCGATGAATGCTGAATTATTATTGTTTGCCAGCCGGATGGCCGGGGCAGCGACCCACGAGGACGTTTTTGGGGATTTGAGAGGGCCTGACGAGCTTAAAAAGATTTTCCGCCAGACGGCCAAGATCGCTCACCCCGACCGTTACCGTACCGCGGAAGACCGCTCGCTGGCCGAATTAACTTTTACCCGGCTGACGGCCGGGTGGATGGGCTGGTGGTCAGCCATCTCGACCGGCTGGCGGCGATCCCGGATTGGAAGGTGTGCGATGCGTATAGATATTCGGGAAAAGACCCCACGGTAGTGGATTTCATCGAGGTCCGGGATGAACAGGTAACCGGGATTAAGGTCCCGGCCGACCCGACGAAGCTGGATCTTCAGGAAAAGCTGACGAGTTTACTGATGGAAATGAAGCCGATGTATTCGCCGATCGAGCGAGAGCAGGGAGCTTATCTTGAGAAGATCGAGCAGGAGTTCGATATACCCATTGTGCTGGCGTCAGCCGGCCCGACGGCAATGGATAAGCGGGAACCAGAGCGGTTAGCGATCAACAAGAGGGAATTTGTTTCAGAGCAGTGCAGCGTTTAGACAATGGTCGATAGGGTGGGGTGCAGGCAATCCTGGAAAGAGTAATGCAGTCCTCCCGGATCCATGTTTCAAAAGAGCCAACAACCCACCCACCGCCGAGGTATTGTATTCATGCGGCGCAGAGCAAAGAGGGCGAAGCGTTCGGATGGCACAGAGGCATTCTTGCGGATGCAGGTCATACCAAACGCTTTGCTCCTGCAAATCGACGGTTCCCAGCTCTCGCTTCTCGCGCTTTTCTGTTCCCTACTTTCTGTTCTCAAGAATGATTCTCACATCCGCCGCGAGCGCGCCCTGGCCTTCGGCGAGGACCATCAGTGGGTTGACGTCCAGTTCGGCGATCTCTGGGCAGCCGGCAGCCAGCCAGGAGACGCGGATCAGGGCGTCGACCAGGGCTTCGCGGTCGGCGGGGGGTTGGCCGCGCAGGCCGGAGAGCAGCTTCGCCGAGCGGACCTCGGCGATCATCTCTTCGGCGTCCTGGCGGGTGAGGGGGGCGAGGCGAAAGCTGACGTCGGCCAGGGCTTCGACATAGACGCCGCCCAGCCCGAACATGACCAGCGGCCCAAAGGTCGGGTCGCGCTTGACGCCGAGGATGATCTCCTGCCCGCCGGCGATCATCTGCTGGACCTGGACACCGCGGATGCGCGCGCTGGGATATGCGGCGCGGGTGCGCTGCAGGATCGCCTGAAAGCCGGCCCGCGCCCCCGCTTCATCCTGGACGCCGAGAATGACCCCGCCGATGTCGGTTTTGTGGAGAATATCCGGGCTGGCGAGCTTGAGCGCGACCGGGAAGCCAATCTGCTTCGCATAGGCGACAGTCTCATCCGGAGTGGTTGCCAGGAGATCAGCCGGGACGGGGATGCCCGCAGCTTGCAGGACGGCGCGCCCCTCGGCGGCGTCCAGGCCGGTTCGACCGGCGGCGCGGGCAGCCTGGAGCAGGTCGTTTACCCGGTCAAGGTCTACCCCTTCCGGCTTCACCGGCGCAGGGTGCGGCGCGGCGGTCCAGCAGGAGCGGCGGTAGAGGACGCCAAAGGCGGCGACGGCAGCTTCGGGGAAGGTATAGGCCGGGATGCGCCCGCGGTGAGCGGCCTGAAAAGCTTCTTTCAGGCTGGCCTCGCCCATCAGGCAGGCGAGGACCGGTTTCCCACGCGCGTGGCCGCGGGTGACCTCGGCCAGCGCATTGACCACTGCCACCGGTTTGACCAGCACCTGGGGGACCAGGATGACCAGAACTCCGTCGTTACTCGGGTCAGCAAGGACGATCTCGAGCGCCTTGCGATAGTCCTGGTCGCTGGCCCCGCCGAGCATATCCACCACCCCGGCCACCTGGGCATCGGGCATCAGGATCGGGCGCAAGGCGGCCTGGGTTTCGCGGCCGGTCCGCGCCAGACTGAGGCCGGCGGTCTCCATCGCATCGGCGGCGAGGGCAGCCGGCCCGCCGGCGTTGGTCAGCAGGGCGATCCGCCCGCCCTTGGGCAGCGGCTGGTAGGAGAGGGCCAGCGCGCCGTCGAACATGGTTTCAATAGATTCAACCTCGATGGCACCGGCCTGCTTGCAGGCGGCGCGAAAGGCGGCGTGCGTCCCGGCCAGCGCGCCGGTGTGCGAGGCGGTCGCGGCCTGGCCGGCGCGAGTCCGCCCGGTTTTGATTGCCAGGACTGGCTTGGCTGCCGCGGCATCGCGCAGCGCAGGAACGAAGGCCGGCCCGCCTTTAACGTCCTCGAGGTAGAGAGTGATCACCCGCGTGTCTTCGTCAGCGGCCAGGAAGGGCAGGGCGTCGGTCTCGTTGACGTCGGCTTCGTTGCCCACGCTGAGCAGGCGGCTGAAGCCGATCCCGCGCCCGATGATCCAATCGATGATCCCACCGCACAGCGCGCCGGACTGGGAGAGGAAAGCGATCCCCCCGCGGGCGGGCATCCCACGCACGAAGGTGGTGTTGAGCGGGGTGTGGGTGTCGATCACTCCAATCCCGTTGGGGCCCATCAGGCGCAGCCCGTAGCGGGCGGCGATCTCCACCACCTGGCGCTCGCGGGCCAGGCCCTCCGGTCCCACCTCGCGGAAGCCGCCTGAGATGATCACCGCCGCTTTGAGTCCGCGCTTCCCGCAGGCCTCCACGGCCTCGGGGACCATCCCGGCCGGGATGAGCATGATCGCCAGCTCAACCGGGTCGGGGACGGAGCTGATATCGGGGTAGCAGCGCAGGCCGAGGATCTCATCCGCCTTGGGGTTGACCGGGTAGATCGGCCCGGGGTAACCGCTCTGCGGGTCGGTCAGGTTGCGCAGCACGCCGTAGCTGAGCTTGCCGGGGTCGCGGCTTGCGCCGATCAGGGCGACGCCCCTGGGGTTGAAGAAGGGGGCCAGGGAGGCCGATCGAGGGGGTAGTTGAGTCATCAGTCTGGTTCTCCGAGGATGAAACCGGCGCCGGGACTGCCCGAACGCCAGAATGGAATCTTATGCGTTTGCCGGGCTGGCCTGGCCGGCGCGGCAGGCTTTGCGGCCGAGGAGGAAGGCCTGGCGGTTGAGCTCCAGGTACTTTTGGGGGACCCGCGCGGAGATCACATCCAGCCAGACGTCCGCGGTCAGCGCGGGGTCGGCCTGTTCCTGGTCTTCGAGCAGGGCAGAGAGCGCACCAAGGAGGACGACGTTGGCGACTTTCAGGTTTCCCAAGCCCCGGGCGATTCCAGGACCGTCCAGGTAGACCGCGTGCGGGGTGACCCGGGCAAACACGCTGAACAGGGTCTCATCGCTGGGGTAGGACTGCCCGCCCGAGGTGACCGTCACGGGCTCGATGGCTTCCATGTTGACCAGGGCCAGGGCGCCAGGTTTGAGCTGGTTCACATAGCGCAGCGCCTCTACTTTTTCGAAGGCGAGGAACACGTCCACTTCGCCGGCAGCGACCAGGGGGGAATAAACGACCTCTCCCCAACGCACGTGGCTGGTGACGCTGCCCCCGCGCTGGGACATCCCGTGGACTTCAGCCTGCTTGGCCTGGTATCCGGCTGCGAGGCCGGCATTGACCAGCACGTCGCTGGCCAGGATAGTGCCCTGCCCGCCGACCCCGGCTAATAAATAATTGAGCGTCTTTTTCATCGCGCGGCTCCTTTAGTTTTGTGAGGGGCGAAAGGTGATCGCGTCCCGCGGGCAGATCTGGGCGCAGACTTCGCAGCCGGTGCACTGCGAGGCGTCGATCAGCGCCTTGGGGCGCCGGGTCTTCTCGTCCAGCTCGTCGCTTTTCAGGATCGCCGGGCAGCCGACGCGGAAGCACAGCGTGCAGCCGTTACAAGCTTCGGAGAGCACCTCGAGCGGGACCCACAGCTTGCGCGCCTCAGGGAGGAGGGCGCAGGGCTCGCGGGTGATCAGCACGCTGGGCTCGTCCAGCTTGAGGAATTCCTTGAGGGTCTTCTCGATCTCGGCGACCTCGAAAGCCTCCACGGTGCGCACATGTTTGACGCCCAGGGCGCGCACCAGCGGCTCGATCTCGACCACCGGCGCTTCCTTGTTCTGCAGGGTGCGACCGGTGCCCGGGTTCTCCTGATGGCCAGTCATACCGGTGATGCGGTTGTCCATGATGACCGTGATCACGGGGCTCTGGTTGTAGACCACGTTGAGGAGGGCGGGGATGCCAGTGTGGAAGAAGGTCGAATCGCCGATCACCGCGACCATGCGCTCGGATGTGCCGGCTTTTAGGGCGCCGTGCGCCACCCCGATCCCCGCGCCCATGCAGCCGCAGGTGTGGATCGCGTTCAGGGGGTGGAACAGCCCCAGGGTATAACAGCCGATATCGCCGTTGACCGGCACTTTCAGCTTGCTCAAGACGTAGAAGGCGCCGCGGTGCGGGCAGCCGGGGCAGAGGACCGGCGGGCGCGAGGGCAGGTCACCGGTGCTCACCCCTACCAGGGGAACGTGGGCGCTCTCGGGGAGCAGGCCGGCGCGGATCGCATTTTCGCGCACAACGCGCGGGTCAAACTCGCCGGTGATGGGGAAGATGCTTTTCCCTTCGGCGCGGATGCCCATCAGGCGGACGGCCTCTTCGATAAAAGGATCCAGCTCCTCGACCACGATCACCCGCCCGACGGAGGCGGCAAACTCGCGGATCATGTTCTCGGGCAGGGGCCAGGACATGCCCAGGTGGAGGACCGAGGCATGGGGGAAGACCTCTTTGACGTACTGGTACGACACGCCGGAAGTGATCATTCCCAAGGATTTCTCACCCGGTTCGACCTGGTTGAAGGAGAAAGTCTCGGCGAAGCTCGCTATTTCACGCATGCGCTCCTCGATCACCGGGTGGCGTTTGACCGCGTTGCCGGGGACCATCACGTACTTGGCCACGTTACGCGGGAATTTGCGCTCCTTCGGCGACTTTCCATCCTCGGGGAGCAGAGGCCGCTCGCCCAGCTCGACCGCGCTCATCGAATGGCAGACCCGGGTGGTCATGCGGAGCAGGACTGGGGTGTCGAAACGCTCGCTCAGCTCGAAAGCGGCGATCATCATGTCCTTGGCCTGCTGGCTGTCGCTGGGCTCCAGGCAGGGGATGCGCGCGAATTTGGCAAAGGTGCGGTTGTCCTGCTCGTTCTGGCTGGAGTGCATCGCCGGGTCGTCAGCCGATACGATCACCAGTCCCCCCTCGATACCGGTCATGGAAGCATACATGAAGGAGTCGGCAGCGACGTTGAGGCCGACGTGCTTCATGGTGGAGAATGCGCGGCGCCCTGCGTAGGCGGCTCCAATGGCCACGTCGACGGCTACTTTTTCGTTGGTCGCCCATTCGGCGTACACACCGGGAAAACGGGCGAAGTTCTCCAGGATTTCCGTGCTGGGGGTGCCTGGATAGGCAGAAGCCACCTCCGCGCCGGCCTCCCAGGCCCCGCGTGCGACGGCTTCATTGCCGGAGAGCATGGTTACCATTCTACCTCCGTATGGTCAGGGATAACTTTGGAAATGATATGGAACGCTGCGGTCAATTGTAATATGACCTTGCGTTCTTCAATAGGGCGATTTATTGGCAGTCAGGAAACTGCAAGGAACAGTAAGCGGTTAAGGGTGGGAATTACACCGATTTGGCTTCTTCTGGTTGAGCTGGCTTCAGGCTGACGCTCGGGTTGCTGACCAGGGTCGATTCTGGCAGGCGGGTGATCAACAGTGCAGCGACCGCCACGCAGCCGGTCAGAATCAAAAGGGAAGTTGTGAAGCTGCCGTCGGGATTGCGCAGAGCTTCCATCCCAAAAATAAAGACGACCGAAATCTGGCCTGCCAGAGTCAGCATAGCGTTGGAGGTGCCTTCGGGGGCCGGGTAGGTCAGCTCGGCGGCGTACTGGTAGCCGATTGCCGCCAGGCTGATCATGAAAAAGCCGTAGGCAAAGGCGCTGACCATCAGCTCCCAGTAGGTGCGGGCGAAGGTCAGGCCGAGCAGCCCGGGGATGGACCCGATCATCCCAACATAAAGAAAGGGGACACGCCTGCGCAGCTTATCCGAGAGGGCCGGCAGGGCGATGCCGCCGACGATCCCACCCAGGAGGAGCAGACCGCCCAGGATTCCGGCCTGTTCGGGGCTGAAGCCACGCGGGCGGACGATGCTCTCGATCCAAGTCGAAAGGCCGTTGAAGATGCCGTTGCCGACCAGGAAGAGCCACATCAGGATCCAGAACGGGACGGAGCGGAGCATGCTGCGCAAGCCAACGAGCATCAGCGCGCGCGATTCCATCTCAGGCGGGCAGGGCGGGGTGGGCGGCGCCTCGCGGGCAAAGAGGATAAAGAGGACTGAGAATGCCGCGGCAACCGCCCCATAGATCAGGAGCGCGTTCTGGATGCTGGTCGAAAGGATCAGCATGGGCGTGACTACCAGTCCGATGCCGATGCCGATAAAATTGGCCACCGTCGCCAGCCCGACCGCGGTAGCGCGCTCCTGGATGGGGAACCAGCGCGCCGCAAGCCTGGTCCAGGAGTTCAGGAAAAAGGGTTGGGCCACGCCCAGGCCGATGGTGCAGGCCAGCACGGCGATAAAGTTGTTGCCGAGGACACCGCGCAGCAGGCCGAAGACGGCCATTAAGATCGCCCCCAGGCTGACCGCCTTGTAGAAGCCAAAGGTATCGATAATCCAGGCGATGGGGAGGGAAAGGGGGACGAAGACGATCATAAAGATCATCGCCAGCAGGCCGATCTGCAGATCGCTGACGCCATAGTACTGCGTCGCCGGCAGGGTGATCGCCCCGAAGGTGATCCACAGGATCTGGATGGCCAGGTTGACCAGCATGAAGACGATTAAGACGACCCAACGGTATCCGTATACGCGAAATTTTTCTTCCGCCATGCCTCTGTCTCCATCTGACTGAAATCTGCAACCAGTGATAATAACCCCATGCTTGCAGTGCGGGTTCGCTCTGCGTGTGAGATGGCCGTCCCGGTCGACCCAAGGCTGGTGGGCAGACACACAGGTCTGCCCCTACCCCGTTCAATCCAGGCCCAGGACAGCCGGATGGGTCGACCTGAGTGTTGAACCGGTCCTGGCAGGCACAATTATCGTAGGGTGCGGTCGGTTTTGACCGCACCGTCCAGGATCATCGTTTGTGATGGTGCGATCTGGAATGCGACCGCACCCTACGCTGAGATCGTTTTCGTCTGTGTTGTTGGGCGCAGGGTTTCGTTGAAAAACCAGCGTCCTGGAAATGTATCCCCTGCGCCCCTACACAGACCCTTCGGACCGCCAATCTATTTGAAATTTACGAACCTGGATACAATTGAATCAGGCAAAACCCATGACCCTACCCACTCGATCCCAGATCTCTCCTGGAATGCGCGTGCAGATCATCGAAAAGCACAACCAGGCCAGCGGCCAGTTGACCGAGGGGATCGTCCAGCGCATCCTCACCAAGAGCCCCACCCACCCGCACGGGATCAAGGTCATGCTGGTCAACGGTAAAGTCGGCCGCGTCCAGGCGATCGTCTGACCGCCCGCCTCACTCTCCCAGGTTAATCCGTGGATTCTGCGCGGAAAGTATCTCTACCCGCGACCGCCCGCCGCAGAACCGTTGGACCAATTCGAGGATATTTCCCGCGATTTTTTCAACCTCATCCGATGTCACCGGCGACAGCGCGTCGATGTTGTCACAATGCCTCCTGCGAGTTTTCCATGCCTGGTGTCTAGAATGGAAATTTTGGGAAGATTATACCCGTTCTTTATTTTGTTTTTACTGAGGTCCGCGCTCCGCCGCCGATAATCAATTGTAGTTAACCAGTACATTCGTTTTTCGAGGTCCTTATGAGCGCCTTTGTCGTTGTCCATTTTCATGCAGATGGGGGGATGGTGTGCGTACCGGGAGTGCGCTCCTGGCCAAACGATCGCCGGGGCCGCCAGGAGGCCGAGCGCTTTGCCAGATCGCGACAGTGCGACACCGGTCACGTCTGTGGGCCGGATGCGGTCTGGGTGGAGTTCCTGGACACCTGCCCCAAACCGCAGGGGAAGCTGTTCCCGGGTAAAGCCGGGGAGCCTCCCTCGCTGCCAGTCCCGTCGCGGCGCAGCGCGAAAAAGAAAGCCTGGTACCAATGCATGATCCTGTCAATCGCAGATGGCACCGGGGTCTTGCTCACCGGCCTGCTGCTTTCCGGAATGGTCGGAGTGCTCCTCCTTTTGGTGAAACTGGTCGTAACCCAGGTGACTGGCGGGATGTAATTCAGCCGTGCAAAATCTCCTGGTTGGCCAGGTCGGCCTCCTGGAAGATTTTGGCAACCTCGGCCTTCATCTCGGCCGTAGCAGTGGGGGTATAGGGGATAAATTTGACCAGGTCGCGGGCCTGCTGGAGCAGGTCTTTGACTTTGGCGATATAGCTGAGGTCGTATTTACCGCTCTCAGCCGGGACAGGCGCCTCGCGGGCTTTTTGGATCAGAGCCCGGGCGCGGACGATCCGCTCGGCGGCGGGTATCAGGCGAGCCATAATGTCTCCTTTCCATGGCTTAACCTTCAAATCATTCTCCGGTAAGGGAATTCACCGGAGAACGATCTTATTATAGAAATTGTGTTCGAAAAAGTCAACTGGCTACTGCAAGCTGTAGCTGGCGTTGATCTCCGCGCGCACGGCGATCTGGCCCAGGCTGATCGGCGAGTCGTCCTCAGGATTGGCTTCTCCCTGGGACGGACCTGCGTTCTGAATGGCGTTTTGCGCCCAGAGGGCCGTCTGCCTGCCGCCTCTCCAGGAGCCATAGTACTGAGACCAGGTATTCTCGCTGATGGTCAGGACGCAGCCGGTCTGAGCGCCCGCCGCCGCGGCCAGCGCGCCTGCCTTTTCACCGGCAGCTTTCATGGCCATCTCGCGGGCCTGGTCGCGTACCTTGCGCAGCTCGCTGGTATAGAACTGCACGTCCTGGACCTCGTTTGCTCCGGCTCTGAAGGCAGCCAGGATAGCGTCATCGACCTGGCGGACGTCGCGCAGGGTGATCGAGACAGTATTGTCGATGCGGTAGCCTTTGATCACCAGCGAGTCGGAATTGTCATAGACTGGATAGACGATATTGTAATCGGTGGCGATATCCTTCGCTTCGACTCCCAGCCCGCGGACGGCGGCGATCACCTTCTGGACGACCTGATTGTTCTCGTTCAGGGTCCCATCCGGCGTGGTCCCGTTGGATTGGACGCCGAGCTGGAGCAGGGCGCGGTCCGGAGCGACGTAGACGACCGCAGCTCCCGAAACCTGGATCGAGCGGCCGGTATCGCAGGCGTTCTGCGCCGATGGAGAGGATAGGACTGGAGCGGCATGCGCGACCGGCAGAGATGCAGCGCCGGGCTGCTGGGCGCGCCACACGCCGAGGGCCAGCGCGGCCAAAACGATGATCAATGCGGGCTTGTAAAGTGGGGAAATAGGGTTCATGGGATAGTCTCCTCGAAAGTCAACAGGTTACCTGGTTACTCAGGCGCCAGGCGCCTGAGTACTTTCTTTGAGAATACCCAGAGAAGGTGTCAAAACTGTGTCAGGGAAGTGGCGGCTTTGGGCCAACTTCTGGATCCCAGACGCTCTGAGTCGCGCGCCAGGTACGCGGCGCGGAGCGCCAAAAATAAGCGCCCATGCGGAGCGTGGGCACCAGGAATCCAGGGAGCATGGGCGCCATGGATGCCGGATGCCGGGGATAGGATGCTCTCAGGCTGCCAGCGGCAACCAGAAGGTAAAGACGGCTCCCTGGCCTTCGACGCTCTGGACGCTCACTTCTCCCCCCTGAGCTTCAACCAGGCTGCGCACGATCGCCAGTCCCAACCCGCTGCCGCCCCGAGCGCGGTCGCGGGCCGGGTCGGCGCGGTAGAAGCGCTCGAAGACGAGGGGCAGGTGCCGGGCCGGGATGCCTGGCCCCGAATCGCGCACTTCACAGGCGATCCAATTACTTTCCCGGCGCAGAAGCACGCTGATCTCGCCTCCGGCCGGGGAATAGCGGATGGCGTTATCGAGCAGGTTGTCCAGCACCTGGGTGATGCGGTCCGGGTCAGCCTGGGCGCAGAGAAGGGGGCTGCCTGGTTGAGCCGCGACGCTCAGACAGACCTGGCGGGCACCAGCGACCGTGGAGAAGTGGGAGCAGCGAGCGCGGGCCAGCGCCTCCAGGTCGACCGGGTGGATTTGCAGGTTCAGCGCCCCGGCGTCGGCGCGGGTCAGGACGAGCAGGTCATTGACCAGGCGCACCAGGCGCTCGGTCTCGCGGTACATCGATGCCAGAAATGCGTCGCGGGCAGCCCGGTCATCCAGCGCGCCATCCTGCAAGGTCTCGATCGTCCCTTTGATCACAGTCAACGGAGTACGCAGCTCGTGGCTGACATCAGAGACAAAGGCGGTTTTGGCCTGGTCCGCCTGGCGCAGCGAAGCGGCCATCTGGTTGAAGGCCCGGCCCAGGGCGCTGATTTCGCTGATCTCCCCGTCAACCGGCACGCTCTGGTTCAGGTCTCCGGCGGAAATGGCCTGCGCTGCAGTCACCAGCCCATCCAGCGGTTTCGACAGCCGGCTGGCAAAGAACAGCCCAACAGTGCTTGCCAGAAGGACTGCCCCAAGGATCACCGCAGCGAACTGCCAGCGCGCCGCCGGCGGCAGCCCGGTCCAGCCGCTGTCGGGCAGGGGCATGGCCAGGTAGACGATCTGGCTCACACGGCCATCCGTCGAGAGCACCGGCGCAGCGGCGTAAAGCACTCGCTTCCCGCCCTGTGAATCGAGGGTGCGCACAGCGGTCGTGGCCTGTCCCGCCAGGGCCTGGGCGATCTCCGGACGCGCGGCCAGCCCGGCCGGGGTGACCCATCCGCCTTCACCTTGGGCCAGGGAAGGCAGCGCCAGCTCCCCGGTTCCCACGAGCCTCACACCGGCCGGAATCTCGATCACCACCCCACCCTGCGCGTCGATCACCCGGGTGTGGATCCCGGGGAGGGTGTTGGCGGCCTGCGAATAGGGAATGGGATTCGCCCCGGCCAGATTCTGGCCTTTCAGCGCGGCGGCTACCATCTCAGCCTGGGCCAGCAGGCTGGCGCTCTGCGTGTTCAGATACAACCGCTCGACGGCCAGCCAGGCCAGCGGGGCGATCACGCCCATTCCGATCAGGATGACGGCCAGGAAGCCGAGCGTCAGGCGCGCCCGCAGGGTTCTCACGGCTCGATCCCCTTATACTTATAGCCCAACCCGCGCACGGCTTCAATCCGGTCAGCCTGGGGATCAGCCTCCCGCAGACCGGCGCGCAGGCGCTTGATCGCGCTGTCGACCGCGCGAGTGTCGCCGCCAAAATCATATCCCCAGACCTGCTCGAGCAAGCGCTCACGAGTCATCACCCGATCCTGGTTGAGGAGGAGCGTGTAGAGCAGGTCGAACTCCAGGCGAGTCAGCTCCAGGGGCCGGCCGCCGACCGAGGCTTCCCGCCGCTCGCCGTCGAGGCGCAGACCGCCCACCCCCTGCAGAACCGGACCCTTGCTCTCATCCGGCTGGGTCCGGCGCAGCACCGCTTTGATCCGGGCCATCAATTCACGAATGCTGAAGGGCTTGCAGATGTAGTCGTCGGCGCCGAGCTCGAGCCCCACCACGCGGTCGATTTCCTCACCGCGCGCGGTGACCATGATAATCGGCACCTTCGATGCCCGGCGCAGCTCGCGGCAGACATCCAGCCCGTCGACCTCGGGGAGCATCAGGTCGAGGAGGATCAGGTCGGGCCCGGCCTGGTGAGCCAGGTCGAGGGCCTGGCGGCCGTTCGCCGCCGTGATCACCTCGTAACGGGTCTTGCTGAGGTTGTATACCAGCAGGTCCAGCACGGCCGGCTCGTCGTCGACGACCAGGATGCGCGCTGCGCGATTGTTCATGGTTCTAGTATAACAAGGGATTATGGCAGAATGATGGCGGCTTTGAGAATCAGGGGGTCGGTGCGGCGGTCCAGGTGAAGTTACCCAGGTCACACGCCCGCCCGGTCGCCGGGTCGATGTAGCGCAGGTAGAGCGTACCGTGGACTTCATTCGCGGAGACCACCACTCCATGGATGACCGCGCTATCTTCCGCGCCATAGAAGCGGTCGTCCTGAACCGGAAGCGGCCCGCTGATCAACTGCTCGCTCTGTTCGACCGCATACGTGGTGGTCTGGTCGCCTTCCTGGACACTGCACTCGATCCGCTCGAGGTAGGCTTGGGACGAGTTCACCGTCTTCCCATCCGGGGACAGGCTGATCCAGATATTCCCCGCCTTGAGCCCGTCCAACGCGTAGAGCAGCGGCCCGGCGAGATATCTGGCCGAGGGATCGTGGGTGGGGGTCGTCTGGGGGAGGGCGGGAGTGGGAAACTCGGGGTAGGAATAGTCTGGGCGGGGCCGGGAAGGAATATATTCCTGATATTGCCTTGCGACCGCCGCGTTGGCAGATTTGATCAATATCCCCGCTACGCCGGTGATGGCCAGCGCCAGGACAGTGGCCAGCGTGGCCAGGTTGACCGTGCGGCTGACCTGCCCGGAGAAGCGCCCGGTTCTCACCAGGTTTCCACGCCAGGCGAGGAGGCCTCCCAACAGGATGAGGAAGAAACAAAAAGCAGCGATGGCGATATCGCCCGAAGGATCGCTGCCGACCGGGTAGGTGCCGGGGGTCAGCAGATTCTTCAATTCCAGCGCCAGGCCGATGCTGGCCGCCCAGGCGAGAACCAGCCCAGCGATGATCAGGGATCTTCCCGGAGTTGTGGTTTGCCCGCTGTGGTCTTCCATACGAAATTCGTCCCTCGCGAAGAAATCAAATTCCCTGCCTGGGGTAAATTTTATCATGGGTGGGGGCGGGGCAGGTGAATGCGCAGGCTGTAGATAGCCATCCCATGGGTTAAAATCATCTGGAAAAGATGATATTTGTTATATACTTTTTTCTCGCGTCTGATGAATAATTATAATGAGGAAATCTCTTGGGGAGGTGTATTCCTGCACCCGCTTACCCGTCGTGAATTTATCGCTCTGGTTGGCCGCGGGGTGATCGCCGCCGGGTTAGCCCGCTGGCTGCCTTTCCTTCCGGAAGATACAGTCTCAGCTCAATCGGACACCCTGCCGCTGGCCTGCGTCTCCACCGGAACGAACATGGACTCCCCTGAGACGATCCTGCGCACTGCGCTGGACGGTCTCGGCGGCATCAGCCGCTTCGTCAAACCCGGGATGACTGTGGCGATCAAGCCCAACGCCACCTGGGCTTACCCTCCCCACACCGCGTCCTCCTCTGACCCCGACCTGCTGCGCGCTGTAATCCGCGCGGTCCGCGAAGCCGGCGCGAGTCGGATTATCGTCACCGACCACTGCGCTCTTAACCCTGGAACAGCGGATTGCCTGCTCGTCACCGGCATTGGCCAGGTGGTTAAGGAAGAAGGCGTGGAAGGAGTTTTCCCCGACCGCACGAACTCCCCCCTCAACCTGTACGCCAAGGTGGATTTACCGGACGGTAAGGCCTTTCAAAGGCTGGGCGTGGTCAAAGCCGCACTGGAGGCGGACCTGCGCATCAACCTGGCGCTGGCCAAGACGCACAACGTCACCCGCATGACGTTGTGCCTCAAGCACATGATGGGTTTCCTCCAATCGCCGGGCCTGCTCCACGTAAACCTCGACCAGGGTATCGCCGACCTATCCATGCCGTCTTCGCCATTCCGCGCCGACCTGCACATCCTCGAGGCGCTGCGGGTCCGCCTGCCCTCGGGCGGCGTCCGGGTCTGCGCCGGGCCGGAGACCGACGAGACCGATCCCCAGGTGGTCAGCCGCCGCAACCAGGTCATCGCGGGGACTGACCCGGTCTTAATCGATGCTTATGCTGCGCTGACATACTATGAAACGCAGCCGGATGAGCTGCCTTACATCAAGAATGCGTTCGAGTCAGGGATCGGCGCGCTGGACGTCCAGGCCGCGCTGGGAGACGGGCGCCTGCGGATCTTCACCGCCGGCAAGCCGGTCGAATCCGGTTATTCCACGGCGACGGTCCAGCCGACCGCAGAATCCGCTCCGGCGACTAATGTAGCCCCGGCCGCGGCGAACGCAGCCAGCATCCCTGTTTCTACGACCACACCGCTGCCGACCACGATTGCGGAAGTCAATCTGGTTCCGGCCGCTCCGGCTGCGCCTGCGCCTCAGGACTACGACCAGGTTGTCGACCCGCGCCCGTTCCTCAGCATTGGCCTGATCCCGGCCGCAGCGGCGGTCGCAGGCGCGGGTCTGGTGGCGGCTTCGGGAGTGCTGCGGCATAAACCGGCCAAAAAAGAGGAAAAACCCGGCGATGAGCATCCAGAATAAGCCCCGGCCAGGCCTGGCCCGCCTGGGGCGCTGGCTGGTCCAGGCGGCTTTCCTCCTCCTCTTCCTGTTTCCCCTGGCATGGATCGTTTACCAGAAAGCGACCTTTGCGCCTGCTCCCACATTCACATCCTGGCTGCTCCCCTGGGACCCGGTCCTGTTTGTCGCGCAGTTGCTCCACGGGGATTTCTCCAGCCTGGTGATCGGCGCGCCGCTGCTTCTCCTGGCCCTCTCACTGGTGTTTGGTCGCTTCCTCTGCGGCTGGATCTGCCCGCTCGGCACGCTGCTCGACCTGACCCGCGGTCTGGTCTTCTGGCGCAAGCGGAAGGCGCCGGGTGCAAGGCGCGGCTGGTTCGCGGCCAGCCGCAACAGCCTGCTGCGTTTTTTCTTCCTGGCCTTTTTGCTGGGGACGGCGCTTGTTTCGCTGAAGTACCCGGGTCTCTTCGACCCGCTGGTGGTTTTTCAGCGCGCGAGTACGACCCTGGGGCAGAACAGTTTTTCCGCCCAGCGGCCCGGGTTGGGCGCCACCGCCAGCCTGGTATCGCTGGTGTTCCTCGCGACCATCGCCCTCGAGCTGTGGCAGCCGCGCTTCTGGTGCCGCAATCTCTGCCCGTTGGGTGCGCTGATCAGCCTCATCTCTCACTTTTCTCTGTTCAAACGGCAGATTTCCATAGGGCTGTGCAACCTCTGCCAGGAGTGCCGCCGCGACTGCCCGATGAACGCGATTCCAAAGGACGCCGCGGCGACGGATTATTCGCAGTGCACCTTCTGCCTGGAATGCGCCGGCTCCTGTGTGCAGGGTGGCATTACCTTCGGTTTTGGGCAGCCGACAGCGGCCCACCCGCTGGTGCGCAAGGCCGCCTCCGCCTCATCCCCCACGCTGACCCGTCGCCATCTTCTGGCCCAGGCCGGCGCCGCCTGTCTGACCGGCCTTGCCGGTGCAGCCCTGGCTCCGCTGACCGAGTTGGCCCCGCGCCCAGCCGTCCTGCGCCCACCGGGAGCCATGCCCGAGGCCGAATTCCTCCGCGCCTGCATCCTCTGCCAGGAATGCGTCCGCGTCTGCCCGACGGGGGCGTTGCGTCCCGCGCTGTTAGAATCAGGCCTGGCCGGGCTGGGGACGCCGGTCCTGGTCGCACGCCAGGGAGCCTGCACGTTGAACCCGAGCTGCCCCGACCTGTGCGCGCGGGTCTGCCCGGTGGGGGCGATCCAGCCGCGCACCCTGGACCAGATGAAGATCGGCCTGGCAGTCGTCCATCGCGACTCCTGCCTGGCCTGGGACCAGGGCGCGCACTGCCTGGTATGCGTTGAGGCCTGCCTGGTCAAGGCGGCCATCCCCTTCAACGGGCGGGTGACGGTGGATGCGGAGCGCTGCACCGGCTGCGGGCGCTGTGAAACCGGCTGCCCGGTGCCGGGTAGCGCGATCCACGTGGTGCCGCTTCAGCCGGGTAAGCTGTAGGCCAGCACCGCGCCATCTTTTCCGAGTATAAACAAGGAGTTTCCTTCGATCCAGGGTCCGGCCGCAGTCCAGTCGCCGGTCGGGATGCTTTCGAGCAGCTTCCCACTCTGGCGGTCCAGCACGAAGAGGTCCGGGTTGGCTTCGCCAAGCTGGTAGATGCGCTCACCCTGGACGGCGGGTGGGTTGCGCAGCGGCGCGGGCAGCTCGCTCTGCCAGATACGCCTGCCGCTGAGAAAGTCCGCCGCGCTGAGCGTTTTCCCGCTCGATGCAACATAGACTACCCCCTCCTGGACCACCACCGGGGCAAAAACTGCGTCTGGCGTGGAGTAACGCCAGTACTGCCCGCCCGATTCGACGGCCAGGGCGTAGATCCGCCCATCGCCGGAACCGAAAATCACCCGGCCATCCGCCACAACCGGCTGGCTTTCAATTGCGCCGTTGGTCGCGATCCCGGACGGCCAGGCCAGCGCGCCGCTGCTCGCATCGAGGGCATAGAGCCGGCCGTCGTTCGCACCCAGGTAGAGGCGGCCTTCCGCCAGGGTCGGTGCGCCGTACAGGCCGACGGGGGCGGTGAATTTCCAGCGCAGGGATCTATCCGGGGCGAGGGCGAAGAGCGTCCCGTTGCTGCTGGAGCAGAAGATCGTCTCACCCGCAGCCAGCGGAGCGGCATGCAGAGATCCACCGGCGGTGAAGCTCCAGGCCTCATGGCCGTCCGCCAGTGACAGGGCGTGGAGATTGCCCTGGATGTCACCGACGTAGATCATTTTCCCATCCGCGGCGGGCGCTGAGGTCAGCGAGTCCGGCAGACGAGTCTTCCATTGTAGCGCGCCGTCATCGGCTCGCACCGCGGCAACGAGGCCGTCTTCGTAGGCCGCCAGAATCAGGCCGTTAGAGATCACCCCGCCGGTCGGGGCGACTTCGCCGGCCTGGACCAGCCAGTGCAGAGCCAGGGAGTGCGGCTTTGTCTCTGGAATAGGAGAGGGAGGCGCCTCTTCACCGCGCAGCGCAGCTACCTGAGAGCGGTAACGGTTGGCGAGCCTCAGCCGGCCCTGCTGCTCGTAGGCGCCGGCCAGGGATAGCAGCGCCTGAACGTTTTTAGGATCGGCTTCCACCGCCTGGCGGTAAGAGAGGACGCTCTCGGGTAGGCGCCCGTCGGCGATGAACGTATCCCCTTCGTGGCGGTAGCGCTCGGAGAGCGGGGTGAGCATGTTTTGCAGGGCAGGAAAGGCGAGAATGGCCGAAGCGCCCCCGATGGCGAGCAGCACGGCGAAAAAGAGCAGCGTCCGGAGGACGCGAAAGCGGGTTCGAGTGGATTTTTCGGAGCTCACTGTCACAGAAAGATCCGTAGGATGTATCGTGGCGAGATTTTTAATCCTCGGGGGGCAAGTCGTCATCCTCGCCGGGCTCGAATTTGTCCAGCAACTCGCGCAGGTTCTCCTTCCAAACGTCGTCGAGCGGGCTGAACTCGATCTCCTGGAACTCGCTCGAGAGGCGCTGCAGGTATTCGCGCACCCCGAGCTGCGGGTTGGCGTTTTCCAGCTCCTCGATCTTTGACTCGATCAGGTCGTTGAGCCGGCCGCTCTTCTTCTCCAGCCTGGTCAGGTCGAGGCCGATTTTGAGCATATAGTTAATCCGCTGCATCACTCCCAGCCAGGCGCGGTAATCATTCTCGATGCGGATCGAGCTGCCCGTCTGGGCCAGGAGGGAGAAATCGTAGGTTGGCACGAAGGAGTACATTCCCACGTATTCCATATCCTGATCCCCGGCGCGCCGGCAAAGGTACGATCCGATGCTGGCCCCGCCGTGGTAGTCGGAAAAGGTGACCGCCAGCTCTTCCAGCTCCTGTTTCAGGTGCGGCATGCTGTAATTGCAAGAGATGACCCGCTCTTTATCGTAGGGCACCTCGCCGTACACGCCGCCCAGGCCAATGATGCGCTTGACCCCCAGCACCCGCGCGGCGTCCAACAGCGCCGCGATATAGCGCTCCACGTCCATGTGCGGCTCGTCGCCCAGGAAGATGATCAGACCGCGCTGCGCGTCCCCGGTGTGATAAAACTCGTTCTGCTGGGTTTGGAGCGATTCGGGAAATCCCTGGACGTAGCGGACCACCGGCCGGACCAGGTCATGCGTTCCGGGAACCTGGAAGATGTAGAAGCCATCCGGTCGGATCTGGCCGATCTTACGCGCGTTGGTCTGCTGGATCAGGTACTGCGGCAGGCCGGAGGAGACCGCCCCTGCATCGGCCCACTGCCGCCAGCCAACGATCATATACATTTCCTCGGCTTCTGGCTTGCGCCAGAACTCGTAGCTCTCAGTCATTTTTCACTACCTTCCATTTCATCTACGCTGATCCATTTTACAGCGTCCAAATATTCACCATTCTTACCAACATTATTTAGTATACCACGCACGAAATCCAGCTTCTACGGGGCAGGGAGGGTGGAATTGCGGGGAGGGGAGGGTGTAATCGTTATTAATATACTGCAGGTTTATCAACGCCCGATGGAGCGCCAGGGGACGTGGGTCTTCACCCACGAGGTCCTGGGTTCGAGCGAGTGGTACGAATCGCTATGGCAGCGCCGTGAGCGCCTGGCACAGATCCCGATGTGGATTGGGTGGGGGATGAAAGATTTCGCCTTCCGGCCAGTGGAGCTGGAGAAATGGAAAGCCGGTTTCCCTGGGGCAGAGGTGAAAACCTTTGCGGAAACCGGCCATTTTGTCCAGGAAGAAGAGGGCGAGGCGCTCTGCCCGTTGCTGGAGGATTTATTGGCCCACGCCCTTCCACAGAACTCGCTCTAGCTCACCCGCCTCGCGGCATGACCGGGCCAGCAGCGAGGGAAAGAGTGCATCACGTTTCAGTTGGCTGGTAGCGGGTGGACTTCCAGGCGGAGAAAAGGAATAAGGGAAAGCAGTGCAAAGGCTAAAAAGGGGTCTCGCCCCATGCAAGATTCGTGGAGGTTAGCCGCTGGCTTCCTCAACTTGCAACTGAGCACTTGCTTTCCCTCACCCCCATTATAGTACAGCGAGAGCAGTTTTCAAGCCCCGGTTTGGTATACTGATCCTATGCCCCAATTTGTGGCTTTTCTTCGCGCTGTCAACGTCGGCGGGCGCTTCGTCCGCATGGAAGACCTGCGGAAGATGTTCGCCGACCTGGGGTTCGCTCAGGTCGAGACTTTCATCCAGAGCGGCAATGTCTTCTTCAGCAGCCCGGATGAAGATGCACCTGGCCTGGAAAAGCGCATCGAAGCACACCTAGCCCAGGCGCTTGGCTATGCCGTAATGACTTTTCTGCGCACGCCCGGCGAGCTGGCTGCAATCGCCGGCTACGCTCCCTTTCCATCTCCACTGGCGGCGACCGATACGCTCTACGTCTCCTTCCTCAAGGAGCATCCCATTTCCGAAGCGCAGCAAAAGATGCTGGCGCTGGCCAACCCGGTAGACGAGTTCCACTTCCACGGCCGCGAACTGTACTGGCTGCGCCACAGCGCGCTTGGGGAATCGGTATTCACCAACGCTATCCTGGAGAAGCTGCTTCGCGCCCCGGCGACCAACCGCAATA
>Ga0335070_10001880_pt1 | contig 24373 bp, 26 predicted proteins | sample Lox_Sample_13_FD_206722 | JGI IMG/M metagenome (GOLD analysis project Ga0335070, IMG submission 206722) | Soil microbial communities from Loxahatchee National Wildlife Refuge, Florida, United States - Lox_Sample_1.3 | ecosystem: Environmental > Terrestrial > Soil > Wetlands | place: USA...
ACGCAGCCCGCATCTTCTCGGTTCATGTGCAGCGCCGAATGGATCGTGAATCCGGCGGCGTTCACCGGGAACGGCGACTCGCCGATCTTGTTCCCCTGGACGTCGATCTTGACCAGGCTGGACGCCGTGATCTCGTCGAACAGCAGGCCGTAGGGATTGATGAGGAAATTGTGCTCGGGCCCCGGAACGCGCGCCGAAATATGCGTGAAGATCATATCGTCCCAGCCGTGCATGGCGACCAGACGGTAGGTGGCGGCCAGATCCTCGCGGATCGCCCACTCCTGCTCGCTCACTTTGCCCTTGAGCGACGGTACGTCGTCGACACCGGGCATCTTGCGGGCTGCACTGCTCATGGAAATCCCTCAGTCAATGGGCGGATGGCGAACTGAAAGATTGGACCCGGCCTTCGGTGCAGTCAAACCGGCGCCGTCGAGAAAACCGTCTCAAAGAGGGCGAATCTCGATCACCGACCATGCGTAGGCCGCAATGCGCCAGCGCCGGCCGTGGGGCGAGAGCACGAACGACCAACCACCCTGCTCCGTAAATGGTCTTTTGCGGGACTCGCCCGTCCAACGCGTGGGGAGCACGAAATAAACTCGCTCGCCGGTCCGGCTGAAGTCCTGAGGCTCTCCAAATGCGGGCACGAGGCCCGAAAGGCCCTCGGCATGTTCGCGAAAGCCGGCTTGCCACGCGGCGGCCGCGTCGGGGCCGCGAAACACGTAGGGCGCAAAATTTTCGATGATCGTGAGATCGTCGTCGAACAGGCCTTCGAGACAGGATTCGTCGAGCGTGGCCATGAACTGCGCCAGGCGCATAACGGGAGCCAGCATCGCTTCGTCGGGTCCGCTCATCGCACGCGCTTCACGGCGGATTTCCAGCCCTCGTAGAGCGCGTTCCGCGCTGCCGGTTTCATCTCTGGCACGAAGCGCCGGTCGAGCGCCCAGCGCGCGGCGATTTCCTTCGTGTCCTTGAACAGACCCGCGGCCAGTCCGGCGAGATAGGCCGCGCCCAGCGCCGTCGTCTCCGTGACCACCGGCCGGTCCACCGGCAAGCCGGTGAGGTCCGCCAGGCGCTGGCAGAACCAGTCGTTCCTCACCATGCCGCCGTCGACCTTGAGAGCCTTGGGCGCATGAAGGCCCGAGCGCTTCATGTCCTTCGCCATCGCGTCCAGCAGGTCGCGCGTCTGGTAGCACACCGCGTCCAGGGCGGCGCGCGCGATCTCCGCCGCGCCCATGTCACGGGTCAGTCCGACGATCGCGCCGCGCGCGTCTGGATCCCAGTAGGGCGCACCGAGTCCGGTGAAGGCGGGGACGAAATAGAGTCCCTGCGCGTCGGTGGCCGTGCGCGCGAGTGCCTCGATCTCTTCCGAGCTCTTTATTACGCCGACGGCGTCGCGCAGCCATTGCACGACGGCGCCCGCGATGAAGATGCTGCCTTCGATGGCGTAAACCGCGCGCTTGCCGATGCGGAACGCGCTGGTCGCGAGCAGACGGTTCTTCGAGATCGGCGCCTTCGTGCCGGTATTGACGAGCGCGAAACAGCCGGTCCCGTAAGTCGACTTCACGTCGCCGGGTGCGAAGCACGCCTGACCGAAAGCGGCGGACTGCTGGTCTCCCGCGACGCCGAGGATGGGAATCTCCGCACCGAGCAGCCCGGCTTCGGTTTTGCCGAAATGTCCGGAACTGTCGCGCACTTCGGGCAGCGCGCCCTGCGGAATGCCAAAGAGTTTCAGCAGATCGGCATCCCAGGCGAGCTTTTTGAGATCGAGCAGCATCGTGCGCGATGCGTTGGTGACGTCGGTCGCGTGGACCCTGCCCGCCGTCAGCTTGAAGATGAGCCAGGCGTCTACGGTGCCGAGCGCGATTTCCCCCTGCTCCGCCCGCTTGCGCGAGCCTGGAATGCGGTCGAGCAGCCATTCCATCTTGGTGGCCGAAAAATAGGGATCGAGGAGCAGGCCGGTCTTTGCCGCGATCTTCGGCTCCCATTTCCGGGATTTGAGCGCGCGACAGCGGTCGGCTGTCCGGCGATCCTGCCACACGATCGCATGATGCAGCGGCGCGCCCGTCAGCCGGTCCCACATGACGGTCGTTTCGCGCTGGTTGGTGATGCCGATCGCGGCGACGTCGGCGGCGGGTACGCCCTTCAACGCGGCGCGGCAGCAGGCGAGCGTCGCTTGCCAGATTTCGTCCGCGTCATGCTCCACCCATCCGTTCGCAGGATAGATCTGCCGCAATTCGATCGCGTGCGACGAGACGGGGCGCGCCGAAGCATCGAAGAGAATGGCGCGCGTGGATGTCGTTCCTTGATCGATCGCCAGTATGTAGGGAGCTTCGGCGTTCATCGGCTTTATGACGTCCATTGGTTACGCAGTATCATGACGTCATACCCGAATTGAATGACACGATAAATGAGTGGACGCCAATCGATCGGAACGATCCGGACGACGATTTGGTCGAGTTAGACCATGTATTGCAAGCGCATTAAGCTCACGGAAACGCGTCCGCTCGGAATAATCGCAGCCTGAATTTGGCGGAGGCGCGTCCGTGAACCAAACTGTCGTCCTGGGCAAACCCATTCTGAGTCCGTCGCCTACGCATCTGTTCCTGCGCAAGTCGCTCGACAGGTTGGAGCATCCGTCGGCCAACGCGCTGCTCACCTTCTGGCGCGATCAGGAACCGAAGGGCGGGATGCGCATGGGATACGATATTCCTTCCCGCGCGGTCGCCAAATTCCTGCCGCACATTCTCATCGCCGAGCCTGTCGGAGATTGGGACGACGCCCGCATACGCCTCGCCGGAACGTCGCTGATCGAGCGGTTCGGGCGCGACGTCGCGGGCGACACGGCCAGCCACATCTATGCGGAGAATCCCGAAGGTGCGTCCGTGCTGCTGAAGGCCGCGCGGAGGGCCGCGGTCGATCGCGATCCCGGGTTGGTCGATCTGCGAATCCTGCGGGACGGGATCGAGGTGTTCCACCTCGAGACCGTGTTGCTTCCCATCCTTTCGCCGGACGGAGCGGCGACCTGGACGCTCGTCGGGGCGTTCCGCTTCTGACGTTGCGGAAGCGAAGTCGTACACCCCAGGCGGCCGACGCCCCGCGCAGGGCCCTTCCCGGCGTCTATTTGCGACTCGGCAGCGCGCCTTCGTTAACACCGCGTTAACGCGCCTTTGCTACTCCTGCGGTACGGCCAGAATGGCCGCATGCAGTACGCATCGGGGCAGAAGGTGGGGCTTACCGCACACGATATGAGCGACATGGGCAGGCTCGCCCAGCTCGCGGTCAATCCGCAGGGCACGAGCCGCGAGGAAATCTACCTCGCCGTCGCCTCGCTTTATCGCATCCAGGGCAGCGGTCTGAACGAGCGCGAGCGTGCGCTCATGCACGAAATCCTCCGCCGTCTCACCAAGGACGTCGAGATGGCCATCCGCATCGCGCTGGCCGAACGCCTCGCCGAAGACACCACCGCGCCGCACGACCTGATCCTGCTGCTCGCGGACGACAACATCGAAGTCGCCCGTCCGCTCCTCCTGCGCAGCCCGCTCCTTTCGGACGAAGACATGCTCCGGCTCATCGCGGAGTGCAGTGTCGATCATCAGGAAACAGTCGCTACGCGTCCGCACATCAGCGAAACCGTGACCGAAGCGCTCGTCCGGTGCGAAGCCGAGTCCGTGCTGGTCGCACTCGTCCGCAACGCGACCGCGCGCATTTCCGCCGTCGCCTACACGACGCTCGTGGAAAAGTCTCGCAGCATCGCGACGCTCCAGGAGCCGTTGACGAAGCGGCCCGATCTCCCGCCGCAGCTCGCCACGCGCATGTGCGAGTGGGTATCCGACGCGCTCAAATCCTACATCCGCCAGAACTACGCGATTTCGGCGACGAAGCTGGATGCCGCTTTCGAGCAAGCCCAGACCGCCGTCCAGAGCGAACCGCCGGCGCCCAAAACGCCGCCCGCCGAAAGCGCGCAAAAGCTGATCGACAAGCTGGCCGCGTCGGGACAGTTGAAGGCGGGTTTCCTGCTGCGCGTCCTGCATCAGGGGCAGACCGACCTGTTCGACCTCGCGCTGGCCAAGCTGACCAACCTGCCGGTCGCGGAACTGCGCGCGAAATTCTACCGCGGCGGCCCGCGCGCCGTGGCGCTGGCCTGCAGAGGCGTCGGCATCGACCGTTGCGTCTTTACGACCGTCTTCAACCTCTCGCGCCAGGCGCACAATATGCGGACGAACCTGTCCTACGCCGATCTCGCCGAGGTCGACCGGGTCTTCGCGACCGTGCCCAAATCCGGCGCCCTGACAGAGCTTTCCAGCCTGACATTCAATTAACCGGCGTCTCCTGCTAGGTTCCGGCCATGATCGACCCGTTCGGCCGCCAGATCACCTATTTGCGCTTGTCCGTCACGGACCGGTGCGATTTCCGCTGCGTCTACTGCATGTCCGAGCACATGAGCTTTCTGCCCAAGGCGGAACTCCTGACGCTCGAAGAACTCGAGCGGCTGAGCATGGCGTTCGTCGCCAAGGGCGTCGAAAGGCTTCGCATCACCGGCGGCGAGCCCCTCGTCCGGCGCAACGTCATCAGCCTGTTCGACAAGCTCGGCGCGCACGTCGGCCGCTCCAATCTCAAGGAAGTCACCCTGACGACCAACGGGAGCCAGCTCGCCCGCTTCGCCCGCGACCTCGCCGCGACGGGCGTCAAGCGCATCAACGTTTCGCTCGACACACGCGATCCCAAAAAATTCCGGGACATCACGCGCTGGGGCGAGCTTTCGAAAGTCCTGGACGGCATCGACGCGGCGGACGCCGCCGGCCTCAAGATCAAGATCAACACCGTCGCGCTCGCGGGCGTCAACGAGGATGAGATCGCCGACCTCATGCTGTGGTCGCACGCACGGGGATTCGATTTCACGCTGATCGAAACCATGCCGCTCGGCGACATCGACGAAGACCGCATGGATCAGTACCTGCCGCTGTCCAAAGTTCGCGCGCGTCTCGAACGCAGTTTCACGCTCGAGGACAGCGACTACCGGACCGGCGGGCCCGCGCGATACGTGCGCGTCGCGGAGACCGGAGGCCGGCTCGGATTCATCACGCCCCTGACGCACAATTTCTGCGAAAGCTGCAATCGCGTGCGTGTGACCTGCACGGGCACGCTGTACATGTGCCTCGGTCAGAACGACTCGGCAGACCTGCGCGCGCCGCTGCGAGCCTCGGGCGACGACGCGGCGCTTCACCGCGCGATTGACGAAGCGATCGGCCGCAAGCCCAAGGGGCACGACTTCGTCATCGATCGCCGCCACGCCGCACCGGCGGTCGGACGCCACATGTCGTTGACGGGCGGCTGAGCCATGACGCCGTCCCTTCATTTCGTCGCGGCGGCTGTGCCGGACGCGCAAGCGGCCCTCGCGACCATGCGCCGGGTACACAAGGATGTCGGCGCCGACGCGGCGGACATTGTCGTCGCGCTCGGCGGTGACGGTTTCATGCTGCAGACGCTCCACGCCTTCGTCGGCAAGGGAAAACCGATCTACGGCATGAATTTGGGTTCGGTCGGTTTCCTCATGAACGAGTATCGCGAGGGCGATCTCATGGAACGGCTCGCGGCTGCCGAGCCTGAAGGCCTTCACCCTCTGCGCATGCGCGCGCAGACCAACAAGGGCTCGTCCGAGGCGCTGGCATTCAACGACGTCCACCTTTTCCGGCAGACGCGCCAGGCAGCCAAGATCCGGATCCTGATTGACGGCAAGCCGCGCATCAACGAGCTCATCTGCGACGGCGTGCTGGTGTCGACGCCTGCCGGCAGCACGGCCTACAACCTCTCGGCGCATGGGCCGATCCTGCCGATCGACGCCGCCTTGCTCGCGCTCACGCCGATCAGCGCGTTCCGGCCGCGGCGCTGGCACGGCGCGCTCCTGCCCCGGCGCGCGATGGTGCGCTTCGAGATCCTGGAAAGCGCCAAGCGGCCGGTGAGCGCCGTCGCCGACGACTTCGAAGTGCGCGACGTTGTCGCGGTCGACGTGGCCGAGGATCGCAACGTCACGATGACGATGCTGTTCGACCACGGGCACAGCCTTGATGAACGAATCCTTGCGGAGCAGTTCGTCGATTAACGTTCCATTCGTTTCACGCAGCCTTAAGACCTGTGAACTAGCGTCAAGACGTGGGAACGAAAGGGCCCGGTCTTAGCGTTGGTATCGGCGAATGAGTGGGTACAGGTTCGATCGGCTGAAAATCCTGGTGGTTGACGACAACCAGCACATGCGAAAACTCGTCGTCACCATTCTCCAGGCGTTCGGCGCAATCCAGATCTTCGAGGCGGCCGACGGGCAGCGCGCCTGGGCGATGCTGCGCGAAGCCAACCCCGACGTGATTTTTCTCGACTGGCAGATGGACGGGATGTCGGGTCTCGATCTCGTCAAGATGATCCGGACGTCGAGCCAGACACCCAACCCGTTCGTGCCGATCATCATGCTGACCGGCCACACCCACATCGACCATGTGCGCCAGGCACGCGATGCCGGCGTCAACGAATTCCTCGCCAAGCCGGTCTCGGTTCGCGCGATCATGTCGCGGCTGGTGGCGGTGATCGAGCATCCGCGGCCCTATGTCAGGACCAAGGGCTATTTCGGCCCCTGCCGCCGGCGCAGGCCGATGGACGAATACCGCGGACCGGAGCGGCGCGCCGCGACCGCCGAGGAGCCTAAGGAGATGGCCGCCACATAGCGGTCAAGCGGGGACAGATGACCAAGCAATTGCCGATCGAAATCTTCATGCCGCCGAACATTCTGAAGGCCAAGGTCGGCAGCGCGACCGGCGCCATCGACATGGCGGCCATCCAACGCGCCGAACTCGCCATGGAGACGCTGAAGACCGAGTTCAACGATTGGGTCGGCGCCGACGTGGAACGACTCGGCGCCTGCCGCGACCGCTTCGCCGAAAAGCCCGATCCCGAGACGCGCGACGAGCTGTTTCGCCTCGCCCACGATCTCAAGGGTCAGGCCACGACGTTCGAATATCCGATGATCGCGCGCATGGCGGCATCGCTCACCCGGCTGTTCGACGGGACCAAGCCGACGGACACCATTCCGCTCAGCCTGGTGGACGCGCACATCGCCGCCATCCGCATCGTCTTCCGCGACAAGGTCAGGACCGCGACCGACAGGATATCAATCGCCGTCGTCGAGGAGCTCGAGGCCCGCGTCACCGACGCCTTGCTCGGCAACGTGCTCGACTAGCCCTACATATCGTCCTTCAGATTAGCCGACGTCTGCGCGTAGCCCGCGTCGTCGCGGATGCGCAGGATCTGGCCTTCCGGACCCTGCTCGATCCAGGGCGTCACCGGCAGCACCGGCGCATTGCGCGCCCGGGCAAGGGCTTCGTCGACGGTCCTGGATTGATCGAGTTTCGTCAGATTGGCCTTGGTCGGGAAGATCACGTTCCACTTCTTGCGGTCGGAGATCGCTCCGCTCGGCGTGATCCATATCGAATCCACCGACTCGCGTCCGTCATGGCTGCCGGCATGCCCGATCGGTGAGGACGCAAGGAAAAAGTGCGTGTCGAAGCGCTTGGGCATGTTGGCCGGCGTGATCCAATGCGCGAAATGCACGAGCTGATCGAGCGCCAGGCGCAGCTTTTCCTTGCGCAGCACTTCCGCCAGCACGGCTTCGCGCTTATCGAGCAGCTTGCGATAGTGCTGCAGATCGGCCAGCCGCTCGCTGGTGACGAAATCGCCGCTGCGTGCATCGCGGGCGAGCAGGATGCCGGACTCTTCGAATGCTTCGCGGATCGCGCCGGCCCCCATGGCCAGCATCGTATCCGTCCAGTCAGCCCCGCCGTCGAAGAATTCCTTGAGCTCCGCGTCCGAGTCGCCCTTCTCGACCTTGCCACCGGGAAACACCAATGCGCCGGCGACGAAGTCGATCTGATGGTGACGCTTCACCATGAAAACTTCGAGACCGCCGGGTGCGTCGCGAAGCAGGAGTATCGTCGCAGCGGGCACCGGCACGGCGACGGGCTTTTCGTTCTCGGCCATCGTTCCTCACTCTTGTCGATTCACTCTACCGAGTGACGGCTGCCGCCGCCAAGCTCGCAAGCATCGTTGCGGCAAGTACGACGTAATACCCATCAGCGCCCATCGCCGACATGGCGCCGCCGCTCGCCAGCGGACCGAAGATCGAGCCGAGTCCGAACAGCAGCACCAATCCTGCCGCAGCGGAAACGCGATTTTGCGGCGCTACCGCGTCGTTCGTGTGTGCGGCGGAGACTGCGTAGACCGGAAAAATCAGACCGCCGACCAGGAAGGACGCCGCGCATTTCAGCGCGAAACCGTCCGAACCGACCATCAGCCCGAAAAGGGCGACGGCGACGCCTCCGGCCGACATCAGGGCGATCGTGATGCGGCGTCCGACCGCGTCCGATAGCCAGCCCAAGGGGAATTGCAGCACCGCGCCGCCCATCATGGCGAGCGCCATGAACACACTCACCTGATAGAGATCGAAGCCGTAGTGCTGCGCATAGACCGGGCCGAACGTGAACACGATCGACCAGGACACGCCGGCCAGGACCGTCACGATCGCCCCGAGCGGCGTGGCAAGGAACAGCCTCACGATTCCAAACGGCTCGGGTGGCGCGTGGTCGGGCGCCGATGCGCGCGCATAGATAACGGGCAGACAGGAAACGGTGAACAGCGCGCCGGCGACGAGAAACGAGACGGCCGATCGCGGATTCCCGGCATTCAGCAGAAATTGGGAACCGGTCATGGCCACCATCTGGACGACCATGTAGATGCTGAACACCCTGCCCCGGTTGGCGTTCTCGACGCGATCGTGAATCCAGCTCTCCGCCCCGACATAAAGGCTGGACAAGGCGAAGCCGGAGATCGCGCGCAGCAGCGCCCAGGCGAGCGGCGTGACGAAGAAGGCGGCGGAAACGATCGAGAGCGCCGCGAAAACGGCGCCCGCTGTCATCGTGCGGACATGACCCGTGCGGCCGATGACAGCGTGGCTGAACAGCGGCGCGCTCGAATAGCCGACATAGTAGCTCGCCATGATGAGGCCGATCGTCCAGGCGGGAAACGCCTCCAGGCCCGCGCGCACGCCGAGCAGGCTCGTCTGCAGGCCGTTCGCGAGCTGGACGAAAGCGATAGTTGCAATGACGGCCCAAACCGATGCGACGGCGGCGCGCATCCTTCCCCCAATTTTGTGGGAGAGGCTTTAAGAGGCGGCGCGCGGAACCGCAACCGGGTTGATGGAGGTCAGCAGGCTCATCACGCCGGGCGAAAGCAGGAACGGCGTTGCGGATGCGCCGCTGTCCCCGTCGTCCGTCGCGAAGAAGCCGCGGCTCGGATTCCAGGAAGTTATGCTCGCCAACAGCGCGTCCGAGTCCGGCGTCGCGTCGATGTCCGGACGAACGGTCGTGGTGGGCGCCGCGTTGCCCGAAGGTTTCGCAGGCGCAGCGGACAGCGTTCCCGAGTTGGGCTGTTTCAAGGCCCAGTCGTAGACCTCGCGAACGGTCTTGGCGGTTCCGTCCTTGTGAAAGAACACGTTGCGGTTGGCGTCGGCGGCCGCCGGAAATGCGTTCGCGGCGGTGGCGTCCGGCTGGCTGTCGTTCATTCGGATCAGCCGGCACGCGGCGTCGGTACCGAGGAAATGGGCGGCATAGAGTTCGCCGCCGCAGACGCTGCGGCCGAGCGAGCCTTCGAGGTTCGCGCGCGTCGCCTGGGCGAACTCGCCTTCCATGAGGCTGGCCACGGTGGGGTCCTTGCGCAGGGCAAGAATTGCCGAGCGGTCGGCCGGATTTGACGTGTGAAACTTGCCGCCCGGACCCTGCGTGATGGCGTTGGCGAAGGATGCCAGGCCATGCTTCGCACCGTAGGTTTTGACCACCCCGAGCCAGGTCTGCTCGACGAATTGGAACAGGCCGGCAGCCGACGACGTGCCCGCTTTTGCCTTGGGATTGAGGCTCGATTCACGGGTTGCCGTGCCGAGCAGATAGTTGAAATCGGCGCCCGTGGCGGCCGCTGCCTGCTGCAGGGCGGCGACGATCGTCGAGCGGTTGTTCGTGGCGGTTGCGGCTTCTGCCAGCATGGCTACGGGTTCTCCTGCGCCAATCAGGAGCAATCGGCGTGCCAGTCTGGTTAACGGCTCTTAAGGAGTTGCGCGATGAGCGCGTCGCGCGCCGCTGGCGCGTAGGGAATTGCCGGACTGTGGCCCCAGACCGGTCCTGGCCAGGCAGGATCGCCCGGGTTCCGCGCGACCACATGGACATGCAATTGCGGCACCAGATTGCCGAGCGCTCCGACGTTGATCTTTGCGGCGCCGCTCACGGCCTTCAGGCGTTGCGCCGCGCGCGCACATTCTTCGATCAGCGTCGCCCGGTCGGGCGCACTCAGATCGAAGAGTTCGACTGCATCTTCGCGCCGGGGAACCAGTACCAGCCACGCATAGCGCGCGTCGTTCATCAACAGCACGCGCGAGAGCGGCCAATCGGCGACGAACGACGTATCGTCCGCCAATCGCTGATGCAGCTGGAAATGCGCCACGGGACTCTCGTTTAGATAGTAGGTTGGCGCGTCGAACATATCGCATTCAGGGCCGTTCCCAAGGTCGTCGAGCGGGTCGCGCCCTTGCGCACGTGATCGCTCTGAGATTGTCTCGAACTCGGCGGCGCCGGCCGCACTACTCCGAAGATGCAAAGCGCCTCGGATCGAAGGCGGGAATTTCCGGCGCCTGGTGCAGGACGATGCTCAACATGTGCTGCGCGATCGCGGGCGCGTAGAGGATGCCGTTGCGATACTGGCCGGTTGCCGCGTACAGGCGGTCGACGGCCGTGCGTCCGAGAATAGGCCGGCCGTCGGGCGATCCCGGCCGCAGGCCGGCCCAGCGCTCCACCACCTCCCATCCGCCGAGAGCGGGCATCAGGGCGCGAGCGCGCGCGGAGAGCAAATCGGCCGCGGCGTCGGTGAGGCTCGTGTCGAAGCCGACTTCCTCCGACGTCGCGCCGATCAGCAGACGGTCGTCGCGCGGCACCATGTAGCCGTCATTGCCCCAGATGATATGCGCCGGAATTCTTCCGTCCTTCGACGGAGCCACGGCGAGCATCTGTCCCTTGACGGGTTTGACGGGCAGCGCAGCGCCGCCAGGAAGACCATCCAGTCCGCCCGACCACGCGCCGGCCGCGATGACGTAGGCATCCGCCTCATGCTTCGTGAACGGTGTGGCTATCCCGGCGACCCGGCCTGCTTCCACTTTGACCTGCAGAACGATCTCGTTGGGAACGAGCGTCCCGCCCGAACGGACGAACGCTTTGGCCAGCGCGACGCCGAGCCTGCGGGCATCGACCTGTGCCTCGTTCGGATCCCATACGGCGCCGGCGATGTCGGGTGCCAACATCGGCTCTTTCGCCCGCGCCTGCGCTGCATCCAACCGTTCGGCGCCGCCCCAAGGCGTCAGGCCCGCCAGCTCCGTCGGCGAGCGGGCGACGATGAGCGCGCCACACCGGCGATAATGCACGCTTTGACCGGCGATCTCTTCGACTTCCGTCGCAAAGGCCGGCCACAAGCCGCTAGAATGATGTGCAAATTCCGCCTCGGGCGTTTGCGCGCCGCCAAGCTCGCCGCCGGCGGCGATCATGCCGGCGGACGCCCAGGTCGCGCCGAACGAAGGCTGCGCGCGGTCGAAGACGGTCACCGCGACCCCGGCCTGCTGCAACCGCCAGCCGATCGACAGGCCGGCCACGCCGGCACCGATGACGATGACTTTCATGACCTGCGCAATCCGGCACGCGCGACGCGAAACCCCACCATCACAAAGCACAACATTCCAAGCGTGTAGGCAATGATGCTGAACCGGTCCGGAAAGACGCAGGCAAGGGCGTAGGCGACGAACAGCTCGCTCTTTTCGACGAGGCGCCCGCCCGCCTCGAGTACGCGGCCGGGCGGGTCCGCCTGGCCCGCGATAGGCGGGGCCACCGCCCTCACCGTCAATCCGAACACAAGAAACATCGCCGCGAGCGCCCTGTCCGGCTCGGCGAGCGCAAAGGCGAACGGCACGCTCGCCGTCCAGATGAGGTCGAGAATCCGACCGGTGTAGTCAGCGAATGGCTCCGGCTGGGACGGACGCGCGGAAATGGCGCCAGCGGCATCGAGGAGCCTGCTGACTACGATGAGCGCGAGCGCGACGGCATAGGCGTGACGTTCGATGGCGGGCACCGCGGCTATACCCGAGGCAAACCCCGCCACAGTCAGCGCCGTGGGCGAAAGCCCAAGCGCGGCGATTCGAGTCGCGGGCGGTGAGGCGTAACGTCGTATCAGTGGGTCGAGCATGACGCGGAGGGAATATGGAACTGGCCCAAAAGCGTCAAACCCTAAAACCATGGCGGATATACGACGTATTCATCGGGATCAGAACGATCGACGACGTCGCTTACACTCGAGCGCCTTCTTTCGGTCGGGCCCAGATTGAGGAGTGGCCCGAAGTTATCCTACAGAATGACGCCGGACACCCGCGGCAAACCTGGAATCTGGCCCGCCAGCTGTTGGATAAGTTTGCGGCAGTGAGACCGATCGAAGACTTATTCGATAAATCTCCACGCTCCCCTTGAACCGAGTCGGTCAAATCGCCAATTGCGCTATATCCCCGCAATTGCGTCGAAACGCCGACCGCGTACGCCTTCACAGGTGACCGCGCCGAACGAGCTTCCTATAGTCTCTCGCGTTCCTGTCGAGGTCGTCCGATGATTGAAACGCCACGCGAACCGCAGCGCGTCCGATGCAACGAGGAGCGGATCCGATCCGGATTCCAAGGAAAACGCGCGGTGCGTCTCGCGAGTCAAGGCGCGGGCGTACCGCAATGAATTTGTCCAAGAGCCTGGCAGGGGCAGCGATCATCATGGCCATAGGAATGGTTTCGAATTCTGTCTTCGGCGATGTCGGCCGCGGCGACCGCTACTCGGGAGCGGCATGGGCCACGCGCTCGCCCGTGGTCGCCCAGCACGGGATGGCCGCGACGGCCGTGCCTCTCGCCTCCGAGATCGCTATCGACGTTCTCAAGAAGGGCGGAAGCGCAGTCGACGCCGCCATCGCGGCCAACGCGGCGCTCGGCCTCATGGAACCGGTCTCCAACGGAATCGGTGGCGACCTCTTCGCCATCGTCTGGGACCCCAAGACGAGAAAGCTGTACGGCTACAACGGCTCGGGCCGATCGCCCAAGGGTCGAGACCTGGACAGGATGATCGCGGAGATCAAGGCGGTCTATGCCCGAATGGGCAAGCCGTACGAGCCGCACATTCCGAAATTCGGATCGTTGGCGATCACGGTCCCCGGAACCGTCGACGGCTGGGGGGCGCTGCACGACAGGTTCGGGAAGTTGCCGCTCGCTGAAGACCTCGCGCCGGCCATTTCCTACGCCCAGAACGGATTTCCGGTCTCTCAGCTCGTCGCGATGTACTGGAAGGGAAATATGAAGGCGTTCGAGCGCGACGCCGCGATGCTGGAGGAAACGCAGAACGCACGGCACACCTACCTCATCGACGGACATGCTCCGGCGGAAGGCGAAGTGTTCCGCAATCCCGACCTCGCCCACACGCTATCGCTCATCGCGGCAGGCGGGCGCGACGCCTTCTACAAGGGAGAGATCGCCCACAAGATCGATGCCTATTTCAAGCGCATCGGGGGCGACCTGCGGTACGAGGACTTCGCATCCCATCACGGCGAATGGGTCGAGCCGCTCGGCGTGAACTATCGGGGCTACGACGTGTACGAACTGCCGCCCAACAGCCAGGGCGCGGCCGTCCTTCAGATGCTGCAGATCCTAAAAGGCTTCGACCTGAGAAAGATGGGCGCGGGGAGCGCCGATTCACTGACCGCCGAGCTCGAAGCCAAGCGGCTGACATACGAGGATCTGGCGAAGTACTACGCCGATCCGGCTTTCGCCGATGTGCCGATGAAGCAGTTGCTGTCGGACGCCTATGCCGACGCGCGGCGCAAGCTGATCGACCTCTCGAAAGCCAATCCCAATATCGGTCCGGGCGATCCCAAGCTCGGCCAGGGCGACACGACCTATCTGACGACTGCCGACAAGGACGGCATGATGGTGTCGCTCATCCAGTCGAACTATCGCGGCATGGGTTCCGGTCTGGTCGCGGACGGACTGGGCTTCATGTTCCACGATCGGGGCGAGTTATTTTCGCTCACGCCGGGCGCCGCCAACGTCTATGCGCCGGGCAAACGCCCTTTCCAGACCATCATTCCCGGCTTCGTGATGAAGGACGGACAACCTTTCATGTCGTTCGGACTAATGGGTGGCGACATGCAGCCCCAGGGACACGTTCAGGTTCTGACCAACATCATCGACTTCGGCATGAACCTGCAGGAAGCCGGCGACGCCGCGCGCTGGTACCACCATGGCGGCAGCGAAGTGACGGGCGAGCCGCCGGCCGAAAACGTGGTCGAAATGGAATCCGGATTCGATCCGGCGGTGAAGGCGGCCCTCGCCGCGCGTGGCTACACGATCAAGCCGGGCACGGGCGCGTTCGGCGGCTATCAGGCGATCATGTGGGACGCCAAGAACCATGTCTATTGGGGCGCCTCAGAGATGCGCAAGGACGGCATGGCGATCGGTTACTAGTGCGCGTTCCAATTCGGCACAGCGACCGTCCGCAGGCATGTTCGGATTCTAGATTCGCGGACGCGCATGCCCTGCGCCGTTCTCTGAATCCGCTGGAATTCGGCCCTTGCGAACGAAGCTCATCGGCACATCGCTTGCTTGCATGGTCTTGAGGCTCCGTCTCGGCGGGGCTGGTTAACGCGCCCCGCTTGGAGACACCGGGGCAGGATGTATTGGTAGGCGCACATGATGAGCGATACGTTTGAAACCACGGTGCCGAACGAGCGCAGGCTCCAGTCGCGCCAGCGTGTGCTTCTCAGCGGCATCGTGACGTACTGGGATGGCGCCCGGAGCTTCGGCTGCACCATCCGCAATCTGTCGGCGGAAGGCGCGCGCATCTCCAAGCCGCGGACCCAACCGCTGCCGGCGAACCTGTTCCTCATCAGCGTTCGCGAGCGCATGGTTCACGACGCCCGCGTGATATGGAGCCGCGACAAGGATGCCGGCCTGGTGTTCGTCCAATCGAGGCAGCTCAGCGATCTGGCGGATCAGAAGTACAATTATCTTCGGCGTCTTGTGGACGGCGCGACCCGTTAGACGCTCTCCAGAGCGATCCTGGCGGCTTCCGCCTTCTCTTCGTTGATCCGCATCGTCCAAAGGACGGCGATCATCGCGGCGAAGCTCGTCAGTGTGCCCGGCAGCCAGATGATGAGTCCGCCATAATGCATGTCGGTGATCGCCGACATTTGGAGGATGCGGCCGCAGATCTGGTAGACCGGATAGTAGTCCGTCATGGACAACGACAATATTGCGCCCAACACCATGGTCGGCAGCTCAATGATCATGATCATGGCGGCGCGCATCAGATGGGAGTAACGCGCGGGCGGTTTCGGACGTGGATCGAGCACCAAGGACCAGAACATCACGCCGTTGATACCCATCGTCCAGTTCATGAAATCGTAGAGATTGACGTCGAGCATCACGCGCGTGTGGATCGCCGGGATGAGCCAAAAATACAGCAGGCCGACGAAGAGAAAGGGCGCCATCGCCGGATGCTGCAGAAAATCGAGCGTACGCCGCACCGGCCGCGCATCGATGACGGGAACGAGAAAGGTCGGCATGCCGGTGCGCAACACCGGGCCGCTCGCTCCGAGCGCTATGAAGAACGCCCCGGCATGATGCAACACGAAATGCGCCCAACGATGCACGAAGAACATGTGCTGCGCGAGATAATCGATATGAGTCTGGAGCACGACGTAGAAGGACAGCACGCCGGCGACGAAGCTGACCGCACGCCACGGCGCGGGTCTCTCGTCCGGCGATGCCAGAGCCCATCCGCGCCAATACCAGGCGAGCGTCAGGACCGTGGCGAGAAACACGGCCCAGGAGAATTCCCATGGCATCCAGAACGGCAGCTCGGCCGGAAAATAGCGGCACAGCGTGTCGACCGCCGCGCCCACGGCGAGGAGCGCGCCGAACCACATCCATTCTTTCGCCGGGAGCATCATGCGGGCCTTATAAGACGCGAAGCCGCCACATTGCGAGGCGATTGGTCACATCGGCGCCTGCGAGCGTTACAGAACGGCAATGCGAATCCCGTGCTATCTGGCACGAATGAAGCCTGGTCGTCTGGCCGCCTTGCTCATATTCACCCTGCTCGCCGCCTGCGGCCGGAATGGGACGAACTGGCATGCGACGGATATCACCGGCGCCATGCCGCCCCTGACCTTCTCGCTCACGCGCGCCGGCGATGGCGTGCCGGTTCACGGCTCCGACTATCGCGGCAAGGTCGTCGTGCTCTATTTCGGCTATACGCATTGTCCGGACATTTGTCCGGCGACCTTGGCGAATCTGGCGGCGGCCATAGAAAGGCTCGGCCCGCGCGCCGACGACGTGCGCGTGCTCTTCGTCACCGTAGATCCCGATCGAGACACCCCGCCGATCCTCGCGGGATATGCGCGCTCGTTCGCACCGCAGGTCCAGGGACTGCGCGGGACGCCGGACCAGCTGACGGACGTGGCGCGACGCTATCGCGTCGTCTACAGCGTGACGCCGGACGCGCCCGGCCACCCGTACGAAGTGATGCACTCGGCCGCCGCGTTCTTTTTCGACCGCAACGGCCGCGCGCGCCTCGTCGCCACGAAGACGGACGACGTCGCCGGCTTGGCCGCCGACCTGCACGGACTGCTAGATATGTAGCGCTTTTTTGTCGGCGTCGAGCACGGCTTCGTGCAGCATTTCCGACAGCGTGGGATGCGGGAAGATCGTCGCGCCGAGTTCGGCTTCGGTCGCTTCGAGCGTGCGCGCGATCGTGTAGCCGTGGATGAGTTCGGTAACCTCGGCGCCGATCATGTGCGCGCCGAGAAGCTCACCGGTTTCGGCGTCGAAGACCGTCTTGATCAGGCCTTCGGCTTCGCCCAGCGCGATCGCCTTGCCGTTTCCGATGAAGGGAAACCTGCCGACCTTGATCTTGCGGCCGGCGGATTTGGCCTTGGCTTCCGTCATTCCGACGGACGCCACCTGCGGCCAGCAGTACGTACAACCGGGAATCCTGGAGGTATCCAGCGGATGAACGCCTTTCACGCCGGCAATGCGCTCGGCGACGACCACGCCTTCGTGCATCGCCTTGTGCGCCAGCCAGGGCGCGCCGACGAGGTCTCCGATCGCCCAGACGCCAGCGACGCCGGTCTGACCCCATTCGTCAACCACGACATGGGTACGTTCGGTTTTGATGCCGGCGGCTTCGAGCCCGATATTCTCGACGTTCCCGACGATGCCGACCGCGAGGATCACTCTGTCGACGGTCAACGTCTCGCTTTTGCCGTCCCTGGCTTTCAGCGTCGCGGTGACGCTGTCGACGCCCTTCTCGAGCTTCTCGACAGTCGTCGAGGTCCGGATCTTCATCCCCTGTTTGGCGAACGCTTTGGCGGCGATGCCCGAGATCTCCTCATCCTCCACGGGAAGCACACGGTCGAGCACCTCCACGACCGTCACTTCCGCGCCGAGCGTGCGGTAGAAACTCGCAAATTCGATTCCGATGGCGCCCGACCCGACAATGAGCAGCGACTTGGGGAACGATGTCGGCACCATCGCCTCGCGATATGTCCAGATCAGCTTGCCGTCGGGTTCCATGCCGGGGAACGTGCGCGCCCGCGCGCCGGTCGCCAGAACGATGTTGCGTGCGGAATATTCCGCCGTCTTACCGTCTTTCGAGACGGCGAGCTTTCCGCCGCCGACGAGCTTCGCCTCACCGGCGATGACCGTGATCTTGTGTTTCTTCATCAGGAAGGCGACGCCGTTCGAGAGTTGTTGCGCGACCTTGCGCGAACGATCGACGATCTTGCCGATGTCGAAGGCGATGTTGTCCGCGCTGAACCCGAATTCGTTCAGCCTGTGCATCAGATGCCAGATCTCGGACGAACGCAGCAGAGCCTTGGTGGGAATGCAGCCCCAGTTCAGGCATATGCCGCCGAGCCGGTCGCGTTCCACGACCGCCGTCTTCAGTCCGAGCTGCGCGGCGCGGATGGCGCAGACATATCCGCCCGGCCCGCCGCCGACGACGATGACATCGAATGCGTCAGCCAAACGAACCTCCAATGAAACTGATTGCCAGGATGCCGGTCATCGCAGGGCACAAAAAAGACGGTATCGATTCCCGATTTGAAAAGAAACTTGACCGACTTGACGATCCATCCCTGCGCGTAAAAGCGCTTCATAGCGAGGAAAATGCAGACGGCCAAGGTAATCGTGAAACAGATCGCGACCTGCGCCACGCCCGCCGCCCGGTTCGGCCATGGCCTCGAAATGGTCCGCCTCGTCCTTTCACAAGAGCATGGACGCAGGCTCTTCGATGAATTGTTTGAAGCCTTGCAGGAAGCGCGCGCCGGTTGCGCCGTCGACGACGCGATGATCGCACGACATGGTGACCTTCATCACGGTCGCGATCTCGATCTTGTCGCCGACGACGACGGCGCGTTTCTCACCCGCTCCGACGGCGAGGATGGCCGCATGCGGGGGATTGATGACGGCGGTGAAGTTCTGAATGCCGAACATGCCGAGATTGGAAATGGCGAAGGTACCGCCTTCGAACTCGGACGGCTTGAGCTTTTTGGCCCGGGCGCGTTCGGCAAGAGCCTTCACCTCGTTGGAAATGACCACCAGGCCTTTTTCCTCGGCGCGGAATACGATCGGCGTTATGAGACCGAAATCCAGCGCCACGGCCACTCCGACGTCGGCATGCTTGTGCTGCAGGATGGCCGTGTCCGTCCAGCTCGCGTTTACTTCCGGCACGCGCATGAGCGACAGCGCACAGGCCTTCACGACGAAATCGTTGACGGAAAGCTTGTACCCGTTCGTCTTCGGAGACGTTTCGTTGAGCCGTGCGCGCGTGGCCAGCAAGTTGTCGATACGGCACTCGATCGAGAGGTAGTAGTGTGGAATGAGCGTCTTCGCCGACGTCAGCCTGCGCGCGATCGTCCGACGCATGGAGTCGTGCGGGATTTCCTCGTAGTCGCCCACCTTGAAATAGGCGCGCGCGTCGGGAAGCGGCGAGATGCCCAAGGATTGCGCGGCGGCGCCCGGCTCGGTTCGGCCTGCGGACAGAGCGGGCTTCGTTGTCGGTTTGGCGCTCTCGACGTCTGCTTTAACGATGCGGCCTCGCGGGCCCGAGCCTGTTACCGCGGCCAGATCGACGGACCGTTGCTGCGCGATCCTGCGTGCCAAAGGCGAGGCAAATACCCGCTGACCGCGCGGCGCGGTCGACGGGGCGGCGGCTGTCGGCACGGGCGGCGCGGCGTTTGGCTTCGTATCCGGTTTCGGTTTCACGTCGGATGTTTCCGATGCGATGGCGGATTTTATGGACTGCATTGCAGATGTGATGTCGGCAGCTTCCGGTTCACCGTCGGTCACCAGGGTGGCGATGGGAGCGTTTACTTTCACGCCTTCGGTACCTTCGGCAACGAGCAGCTTGCCTATGCGGCCCTCATCGACCGCCTCGAATTCCATCGTCGCCTTATCGGTTTCGATCTCGGCGAGGATGTCGCCCGACTTGACGGCATCGCCTTCTTTGACGTGCCATTTGGCGATCTTGCCCTCTTCCATCGTGGGCGAAAGCGCCGGCATCAATATCTGCGCAGTCACTAGGCACTCTCCAATGGCGAGAGTTTCGTGACGTCGTTTTCCCAGTTCTTGCCGTCGAACTCTATCGTGATGACGGACGCGAAGTCTTTGTCGTCTAGGCACCGGAAATTCACGCTCCAGCCGTCGGGATGCGAACGCGGAACATAGAACGGCTTCACGCCGCACACGGAACAGAAGAGATGCTTGGCGGTACCGGTGTTGAATGTGTAACGCGTCAGCTTCCGCTTTCCGCTCAGAATGCGGAAATCCGACTTGGGAACGATGAGATGGAGGTACCCAGTGCGATGACACATCGAGCAGTTGCAATCGACGACTTCGACGTCAGGACCGGTTCGAACTTCGAATGTGACGGCGCCGCAGTGGCAGCTTCCTTTCTTCCAGGTTCGCGCCGGCCTTCTCTTCATGAGCGGTAACAAACCGCTTTGACCGCGGTCACCACATCGTCGACGTGCGGGATGGCGAGTTTCTCCAGATTGGCGGCATAGGGCATCGGCACATCCTTGCCGGTGACTTTGGTCGGCGGCGCGTCGAGATAGTCGAACGCTTTCTCGACGACCTGGGAGCAGACTTCCGACCCTATGGAGCAGATGGGCCAGCCCTGCTCGACGGTCACGATCCGATTTGTTTTTCTGACCGACTCGATGACGGTCGCAGTATCGAGCGGGCGCAAGGTTCGGAGATCGACGAGCTCGGCGTCGATACCTTCCGCAGCGAGTTTTTCGGCCGCTTCTAGAATGAGACCGACGCAAATCGAATGGGCGACGATCGTGACGTCCTTGCCCGGCTTGACGACACGGGCCTTTCCGATCGGGAGGACAAAATCGTCCAGCTTCGGCACGGGAAACGAGCGCCCGTAGGCGATTTCGTTTTCCAGGAAGATGACGGGGTTGGGATCGCGAATCGCCGCTTTGAGCAGCCCTTTGGCATCCGCCGCAAAATACGGCGCGATTACCTTGATGCCGGGGATGTGCGCGTACCAGGACGAATAGTCCTGACTATGTTGCGCACCGACGCGCGACGCCGGTCCATTCGGACCGCGAAAGACGATGGGCGAACTCATCTGGCCGCCGGACATGTATCGCGTCTTGCCCGCCGAATTGATGATCTGGTCTATCGCCTGCATGGCGAAATTCCACGTCATAAATTCGACAATAGGTCGCAATCCGGCAAAAGCGGCGCCGACACCGAGTCCGGTGAACCCATGCTCGGTAATCGGAGTGTCTATGACACGCCGCGCGCCGAATTCCTCCAGGAGACCCTGACTGACTTTGTAGGCGCCCTGGTATTGTGCAACTTCTTCGCCGATGAGGAAAACGGCGTCGTCACGACGCATTTCCTCCGCCATTGCGTCGCGCAGCGCTTCGCGCACGGTCATGGTCGACATTTCCGTGCCTTCCGGGATTTCCGGGTCGCGATCCATTACTGCCGAAACGGCGGAAGAAGCGGCGACTTTCGACGGCTTGACAGTTATGGCCGGTGGCTCGGGCGTTTTGGCAGCGGCGGGCGCGGCCTTCTCAACTGCTTTGGCGTTTTCCTCATTGCCGAGCAGCGTCGCGATCGGCTGGTTGACTTTGATGCCTTCGGCGCCTTCGGGGACAAGGAGTTTTCCGATGCGGCCTTCGTCGACCGCCTCGAATTCCATTGTCGCCTTATCGGTTTCTATCTCGGCGAGAATGTCGCCCGACTTTACAGCGTCGCCTTCCTTGACGAGCCATTTGGCGATCTTGCCTTCCTCCATGGTCGGCGAAAGCGCAGGCATGAGAATTTCGCTCGACATGACTATGCCAGGACGTCCGAGTAGAGCTCGTCCGGGTTCGGCTCGGGGCTCGCCGTCGCGAATTCGGCGGCAGCGTTCACGATCGCGCGCGTTTCCTTGTCGATTGCCTTGAGATCGTCCTCGTGGGCGACATTCCCGGCGATGAGCTTCTGCGCCAGATGATCGATGGGATCGCGCTTTTCGCGCACCGCAGAGACTTCTTCGCGCGAACGATACTTCGCCGGATCGGACATGGAGTGACCGCGATAGCGATAGGTTTTCATCTCGAGGATGATCGGGCCGTTCCCTGCCCGACACCAGGAAAGAGCCTTCTGGCCGGCCGCGTGAACCGCTTCCACGTCCATGCCGTCGACCTGTTCGCCGGGTATGTTGAACGAAGAGCCGCGGCGGAAAAAATGCGTCTCGGCGCTCGAGCGTTCGACGCTGGTTCCCATCGCGTACTGGTTGTTTTCGATCACATAGACGACAGGAAGTTTCCAGAGCTCCGCCATGTTGAAGGCTTCGTAGACCTGGCCCTGGTTAGCGGCGCCGTCTCCGAAGTAGGTGATGCTGACATTGTCGTTGCCGCGATACTTGTTCGCGAACGCCAGTCCCGATCCGAGCGGTACCTGCGCACCGACGATGCCGTGGCCGCCGAAAAAATTCTTTTGGGCGCTGAACATATGCATCGAGCCGCCCTTGCCCTTGGAGTAGCCGGATGCGCGGCCCGTCAGTTCGGACATCACCATTTTCGGATCCATGCCGCACGCCAGCATGTGGCCATGGTCGCGATAGGCGGTGATGACCTGGTCCCCATCGCGCTTGGCCGCCGTCATGCCGACGACGACCGCTTCCTGGCCGATGTACAGGTGACAAAAACCGCCGATCAGACCCATGCCATAGAGTTGGCCGGCCTTCTCCTCGAAGCGGCGTATCAGGAGCATGTCCGCATAAAACTTCTTGAGCGCGACGGCTGTCACCGGAGCGTGTGGACTGGTCCCACCGGTCACCTCAGCCTCATGCGGCTCGTTCATCGCGGCGCGGCCTTTATTCTGACAAGGGTGCGAAAAACCTGCCTTTTTGTGGCAAGCGTCGCGCGTTTTGGCAAGCTCCAGTCTTGTTGCCGAGACTAGTGGGCGGCGCGCGGAACGGCAATCTGGCCAGGCGCACCTTCCATGAGTTGCCCGCGCGCAAGTTCTTCGACCAGGTCATTGTCGACATGGCCGGGGCGCATGAGATCGATGCGGTGTTGAAGTCGTTGGCGGCTCGCCTGGAGCTGCGCCAGCTCTTCCTGCTGGACGCCGAGACGGGCCTGCGTGTCGGCCAGCGCAAGCATGCCGCGCTCGCCCCAGATCGCGTAGTAGCTGAAATAGGCAACGATCGCGCAGGTGATCGCGGGCAGCACGGAAATGACGAAAAATCGTGTCACGCTACGTCTGATTCGCATGCCATGACCGAATCACGGACTGATTCGGTCGGTCAAGCCAAAATATTCGAAATTGCGACATTAATTTCTGAGCACGCTCCGACCCGCGTACAGAGCCTGGTCACCGAGTTGTTCCTCGATGCGAAGCAACTGATTGTACTTCGCAAGTCGGTCGGATCGGGCGAGCGAGCCAGTCTTGATTTGTCCGCAATTTGTTGCAACCGCGAGGTCCGCGATGGTGGAATCCTCGGTCTCGCCCGAGCGGTGGGACATCACGGCGCGGTAAGCGTTGCGTTGCGCCGTTTCGACGGCGTCCAGGGTTTCCGTGAGAGAGCCGATCTGGTTCACCTTCACCAATATGGCGTTTGCGACACCCCTCGCAATGCCCTGATTGAGACGCCTGGTGTTCGTGACAAAGAGGTCGTCTCCCACCAGCTGAACTTTTTTGCCCAGCGTTCGCGTAATTTCCTCCCAGCCGTTCCAATCGTCTTCGGCCATCCCGTCTTCGATCGAAATGATTGGGTATCGCAAACACAAGTCTTCGTAGAACCGAACCATGCCCGACGGATCCAGCGACTTGCCCTCTCCTTCAAGCTCGTACTTCCCCTTTTTGAAGAACTCCGTTGATGCAGGGTCCATCGCCAACATCACATCGTCTCCGGGCTTGTACCCAGCCTTTTCAATCGCCCGCATGACGAAGGCGAGTGCTTCATCCGCACTCTTCAGATTGGGTGCGAAGCCACCCTCGTCGCCGACGTTGGTGTTATGACCAGCATCATGGAGGGACTTCTTCAGTGTGTGAAAGATTTCAGCTCCGGTGCGCAATGCTTCGCGGAACGTGCTTGCGCCAACGGGCATGATCATGAATTCCTGAAAGTCGATAGGATTGTCGGCGTGTGCGCCGCCGTTCACGATATTCATCATCGGGACTGGCAGTGTTTGGGCCTTCGATCCCCCGACATACCGATAGAGCGGCAGATTCGCTGCTGACGCGGCCGCCTTGGCGACCGCGAGCGAGACACCCAGAATGGCATTGGCGCCGAGCCGTGACTTGTTCTCTGTTCCGTCAAGGGCGCACATGAGGCGGTCGAGTCGGACCTGGTCTTCAGCTTCCATACCGCACAAGGCGTCGAAAATTTCGCCATTGACGGCAGCGACGGCATTTTCAACACCCTTGCCGCCATACCGCTTTCCCCCGTCGCGCAACTCGACAGCTTCGTGGGCACCCGTCGACGCGCCTGAAGGCACGGCGGCGCGGCCGAATGAGCCGTCTTCCAGCCGGACGTCGACCTCGACGGTCGGGTTGCCGCGGCTGTCGAGAATCTCGCGACCGATGATGTCGAGGATGGCAGTCATGTTAACTCCGTCGGGGCATTCGGTAAGCAATGTTGCTTTACGGGATCAATTCTCAGTCAGCAAGCGCGACGGACCTGGGCCGCCTTGGCGTTCAATGTACGTC
>Ga0335070_10001881_pt1 | contig 24369 bp, 23 predicted proteins | sample Lox_Sample_13_FD_206722 | JGI IMG/M metagenome (GOLD analysis project Ga0335070, IMG submission 206722) | Soil microbial communities from Loxahatchee National Wildlife Refuge, Florida, United States - Lox_Sample_1.3 | ecosystem: Environmental > Terrestrial > Soil > Wetlands | place: USA...
TTGCAGCTCCACCGTCACATCGCCGGCGCTGCGAGTGCCATCACCGTTCGCATCCGCGTCGATACACGGGCCACCTTCGAAGAGCGTCGTCGCCACCGCAGACAGATCGCCTGCAGTGATCCTTCCGTTGCAGTCGGCGTCGCCTCGAACAGCCAGGGCTGGCGCCCCCATATTCACCCAGCATAGAGCGGCCATGGCCCGGAGAAGCTGCCATCCACGCAGCGTCATTTTCCCACTGTAGAAATCGGAACGCTGCAACATGCAAGCGCGATACGCCGATTCACTTGCTGGGGTTGATGACTACGGCGCCGCCCGGAAGGCTGTGCAGTTGGACCGCCATGTTGATTAGCGGCGGCTCGTTGTAGGTGCACGGCGCGATCCAAATTTCCTCGCCAGGGGAGGCGGCGTTGATCGCCGCGGTGATCGTCTTGAAGGGGTTTGCATAGCTGCCGTCCTGGAAGCGGCCGATCGCATTGCAATCAACGAACAGTCCGGGGTTGCCGGAGGCGCGATAGAGCCCACGGCCATGCGTCGCGGCGAGCAGGTCGGTGCCCATCCACGTCAGGTCTTCCACCGCGATGTTGGCAGGGCCGTCTTGCGGCAGCTCCCAGGTTGCGCCGGCATCCTCGGAGATGAAGATGCCGACCTCGGTACCGGCATAGATGATGTCCGGATCGAGGGGGTTGAGCGTCAGGCTATAGATCGGAACCGCTGGGAGGCCGGTGTTGCCGCTACCTGTCACGGTTGCCCACGTTTGTCCGAGGTCGGTGCTGCGGTAGAGGTTGTCGGCATAGAAGCCGCCGAAGCCCACGTAGATCCAGCTCGGATTCTTGCTCGCGTCGATGACGATGCGGCCCACATAGCGCGCCGGCAGCGTCTTGGTGATGTTCGTCCAGGTCGGCGCGTTCGGCGTGGGCGCGGGAGTGAACGTGGGCGTGGGCGTCCCCGAGAGGGGCGTCGCCGCGGGCGTTGGGCAAGTCGACGCGGGCGACAGCGCTGGGACCGCCGTGCCGTTCTGCGTGAGGAACACTTGGCCGTTGTTGTAGCCCACCACGACGAAGGCGGGGTTGCCTTGGGCGACGGCAATGGCCGATAGGCCAGTTGTTCCGGGTCCCCTGATGCGCACCCAGGTTGGCGTGTCGGCGGTAACGTTTGTGCTGCGCCACAGGCTCAGGCCACCGGCGAGCATCGTATTCGCGTTGTTGGGATCGAGAACGAACGGCGCGACGAAACCAGCCGTTGAGCTGCTGCCGGAATCGCAGATGCCACCGTCGATGTAGCTCGCCGTCGCCCCTCCGTCTTTGCTCCGAAAGACCTGCAGAAACGAGTACTCGCCGTAGAAGATCGATGTCTTCGGATCGGTGGTCGTTGGATCGACGGCACATACTCCCCCGTCGCCACCGGCGCCCGATAACGGCACCCAGCCTTGGGGTTCACCGTGGTATTTGAGCGTCGAGTTGTCTTGCGCGCCGGCAACGATGACGCCGGTGCTGGCGTTTCCCACGGCGCTGTAGAGTTGCGTGTTTGCCAGAAAGTTGTTGAGGCTGAACCAGCCGCTGTTTTGTTGCACCGTGGAAACGTTCAGGGTTGCATAGATGCCACCGTCGTTGCCGAAGAAGACGGCCTGTTCGGGCCGGTTGTTGAATCCGGGAGTTTCGACGATGACATGATGATCCGCGTGCACCGACGTGCCCGGCACGGTCTTCGTCGGCGCGTTGTTCCAGTCGCTGATCTTGGTGAAGGTGGCACCGGAATCGGTGCTGCGCCACAGGTCGATGCCACCCACGATGAGAAAGGTTGCGTCGCCCGGATTCACCCACAAGGCGTTGTCATACCACCCTTGGTCACCGAACAACGGACCGCCCCGGAAGAAATTCGTTCCGGTATTGACCCTGATGTACGTCTGGCCACCGTCCGTACTCTTGTAGAGATCTCCAAAATTGTTATCGACCGCCGCGTAGACGACGAGTGGGTTGCTGCGTGCGTATGCCAACTCGACTCTCCCGCCGTTCTGCACCCCGACGCCGCCACCCGTGATCGTCCCCTTCGGAAAGGTGGCGTTGCCCCACGTCCCGCCTCCGTCAGTGGAATAGCCGGCACCCCCCACCCCGCCATAGATGGCCTTCGTGCTGTCGGTCGGATGGAAGTCGACATCTTCGATGGGACCGAACGCCCTCGTCGCCCACGTCGAGCCGCCGTCGGTCGACTGCAGACAGCCAGTGTTCGTCGCTGCCAGAATCGTCGTGCCATCGGGAGAAATCGCCAGACGGTTGACGAACGTCCAGGGACACCCCGCGTAGCTCGCACACACGATCGGGTTGGTGGGGTCCGTGCTCAGCAGTTGCGTCCAAGTCTCCCCGGTATCGGTCGACTTGAACACACCGGCACCTTGTAAGGCATCGGTGTTTCCAAACCCCTCACCGGTGCCGGCATACATGGTCTTCGGGTTGGTTGGATCGAACACCATCGTCGAGACCGACAGATTCGCTGCGAAACCCGGCACGTAGGACCACAGGGCGCCGCCATCGCTGGTGACGAAAATGCCTCCGCCGACGCTGCCGATCCACATGAAGCTGGGATCAGTCGGGTGGACGAGAATGGAGCGTATGCGCCCACCGATATTGCTGGGGCCGAGTCCGTTCCACGAGCTCGGCCGGATTCCGGCTGCCTCTGCCTTCACAGGCGATTTAGGAACCGATGGCTGAATCTTGGCGCGCTCCAGCTGGGCTGCGCGCATCTGGGTCAGGTGCTTGCGCGCTCTTTGCAGGCCATCAGCGGGAATGCGCCCGTACTCGTCCTGCATGCGCAGCCGGCGGAATTCCATCTGCTCGTAAGGATGGTCCCATTCGGACTGGCGTTCGGCTTCGGCAACACGCGCATCCACTTGTGCCCGCTGCTGTACGGTACTCGAGTCGGGCCGGCGGGATTCCCGTGGACGGTCCGCATCATGCGGGCCACTCTCGTCCGCCGAGGAGCGTGTGGGTGCCAGTGCCGTGGTGGAGGCGCCCACGGCAACCGCCAGCAGCATGTCGAGCATGAGCAACGCCCTGCGCATCATCCGCCTTGCACCTTGCACCGTAGGTTCAACGCCGCCCACACGCATTCCATCGCGAGTGGCGGACGCTCGGCACGCATGGTCGAGTCGTGCTTAGACTTCGTGAACATCACATGTCCGAATGCGCTATTGCAAAGTCACGAGCGCAAGCACCAACCCCCGACCCGACTGCAGACCACTCATCGCCTTGCCGATGATCGCCCCGCGGGCCTTGTCGTAGTTGGTTACGCGCATCGCATGCCCGGGAATTTCGGACGTGGTAAGCAAGTCACCTGGTCGGATCGGCGCCTTGGAAGCATCGGCCCAACAGTAGACGCGGCCATTCAACGCAACCGCCTGCTGGCCGGATGCGACCGATCCCGCCTGGCCCATGAGCATACCCGGGGCGACACCTCCCGCGCCGCTGATGATACCCGCCACACGCGCATCATAGGCGCGGCCGCTGACCACGAGCTTCCCCGGGTGCTGTGGATCGATCGAGACGACGAGTCCTGGCTGGAGATCCGTGAGCTCGGCTCCGGCTGGACTGCGAGCGCTGCCGACGTCAAACTTCTCGGCGAGATCGGCACCTCCTTGGATCTCCAGAACGTTGACGCTGACATGGCCATTGTCCTTGATGATGAGATCATAGTTGGCAGGGCTGACGGTGTTACCCGGATTGCTCGCGGTGTGGAAGAAGTACAAACCGCCGTTGGTATGGCCGATCCCAAAGCGATTGCCGGCGGTGTTGGTCTTCCAGCCAATCGCGGCCTCGTTGTCCAGCTCCAGCGATCCCACCCAACCTGCGCTCGTCCACTTTGGGCCTCCGGAAATTCCCAAACGGTGATCAGGCGTAGCGGTACCGATACCGACGCGACCCATCGAGTTGACCAAAAAGTAGGTATCGGTCACGAAAGGGAATCTGCTCTCGTCGATCGACCGGATCGCCAGCATGCTCCCGCTCAGGTCGGGTAACTGCGTACCGACACGCCCAGCCCCCTGATCGATGGTCAACCCTTGAAACGGGGCACCGAGCGTACCCCCGCTGATGTGCAGCAGCGACGCGGGTGTGGTCGTGCCGATGCCGACGTTGCCCCCGAAGAAGACGTTGCCGCCCGGACTGTTCAGGAACAAGTTTTTCGGGGCCCCAGCGGTATAGTCGTAGGCGAACACGTACCCCGCATCCAAAGAAGACGAGTAGCCGATGGCGACCCCCTCCCCGACGGTGCTTGGCAACGGCGTCGTATCGCCTTGGAACCAACTCGTGCCGTTGACGTGCAGCGGCAGCGAGTGGGGCGTGTCCGCACCGGTCGCGATTGATGTCGCGGAAATGGTGCCAGCCGCGGAGGCGTCCGCGCTGGCCGCACTCAGCGCACGAATCGCGTAGGGGGTGGACGTAATCTGCGTCCGCGATTGCACCGTGTACGCACCCGCGCTGCCAGCCTTCCGCACGCTCACCTCGAGGAAGCGCGTGCCTCCAGGGAAGGCCGCAGCGCCGAAGTCAAGCTGCGCGGTGAACGTCCCGTTCGTGGCCTGGACACTGGGTTGCGTCAGGGTCGAGCCGATCTGGTTCCCCGCCGCGAGCGCGTCGTACAGCTTGAACTGCATGTCGTAGTTGCCGTTTGCGGGCGAGCCATTGTCGTTCAACTGGCCCTGGTAGGTGAATGCAGTCGTTTGGGCATCAACAGCACCCAGCCAGAACAGAGGTAGAGCGAGGGCACAGAAAGATAGTGCACGGCGCATCGTCAAGTTGACTTGGCGCATGGGCTGGGATCCTCCTTCGAATCTGGGTGTGCCGGTGCGTGTGCACCGAACGTCGCAACTGCAGTGACTCCCCCCAAGGTGTTGCGCGAGAATATTCACAAATCCGGTAGGTCCACAAGGCACCCTGTGGCCGGGGTCGTGCCGGCCCCCTCCTTTACTCCGCGGCGCTGAGCCGGTAAGAAGGCGCCTGCAACGTACAGCACATCGCAGGGGGGTTCTTGGATTGCGCTGCCTTCGCTAACTCGATCTCGACGGCATCCGTAGACGGTTCCGGAAGGACAGTCGACGGACCTTCGAGTCGCAGTGTACGCGCTCACATCGCTCTGCGGGGGGCTTTGGTCACGTGGGCTGCAGCGCTGCTACTCGCGATCGTGCGTCCCCTGCCCGCCCTCGCGCAAAGTGGCGGGCCGTACGTCGTCACGTCCAGCGTCATCGCCGGCGGCGGATCGACCACACCGGCCGGCGCGGGCACAACCGTGAGCGGCACCATCGGTCAGCCGCTCGCCAACCCCTCTGGCCCCGCAACCGGGGGTGAGTTTGCCGTGAGCGCCGGCTTCTGGCCAGCCCAGGAAGCCGCCGCCGCACCAACCCCGAGCGTAACCATGACGATGCTCGCCACCGCCAGCGTCACGCCAACTCTAACCAACACACCAGTGTCCAGTGCAACCGCCACCACTGCGATGCCAACACTGTCACCGACCATTCCCTCTGGCACGACAACCACACCGACGCGCACCGGTACCGCCGCACCGACCACGACAACGACCCAGCCACCGACTGCCACCACCAGTGCGACCGCAACCCCCAGTGCGACGCCTACGCCGCCGGCGTGTGCCGGCGATTGCAGCGGCGATGGCACCGTAAGTGTCGAGGATTTGGTTGAGCTGGCGAACATCGTCCTCGATCAGAACGGGCAGCTCACCAACTGCCCAGTGGGCGACGCCAATCTCGATGGCACGATCGCCATCAACGACATCCTGGTCGGCGTAAACAACGCGCTGCACGGATGCCCCTGAGTCCGCCGCACTTTTCCACACCCTGGTTACCGTAGTCATTGACAGATAGAGTCCATCCAACCATCATCCTGCTCGTCTGACGCGACAGGCCCTTATGATTTGCTCGTCCTGCGGCGCTGAGAACCGCGACACGGCGAAATTCTGCCTGGGATGCGGACAAAGCTTGGCGCTCGTCTGTTCCCGCTGCGGCGCCGAACTGCCGCCGGCGGCACGCTTCTGCGATCAGTGCGGCACGTCGCTGCAGCTATCAGGCTCTGGTTCTCCGAAGTCAGCGCCCGACACCCAACACCCGACCCCCGACCCCCGCAGCTATACGCCCCAACATCTCGCCGCCAAAATTCTCACCGGCCGCAGTGCGCTCGAGGGTGAGCGCAAACAGGTCACTGTCTTGTTTGCCGACGTCGGCGGCTTTACGGCGCTGAGCGAACGTCTCGATCCCGAGGAAATCCACGGCATCATGGACCGCTGCTTCAGAATCCTGAGCGACGAGGTCCACCGCTACGAGGGCACGATCAACCAATACACCGGCGACGGCATCATGGCCTTGTTCGGTGCACCCATCGCGCACGAAGAGGCGCCGGAGCGCGCCGTGCGTGCGGCGCTCGGCATTCAGGTGGCGCTGCAACAGCTCGGCGAAGAGTTGCACACGCAGCGCGGCATCGACTTCCAGATGCGCATCGGCCTCAACACCGGTCTCGTTGTCGTGGGGAAGATCGGCGACGATTTGCGCATGGACTACACCGCCGTCGGCGACACCACCAACCTGGCAGCGCGACTGCAGTCGGCCGCGCCGCCAGGGGGTATTCTCATCAGCGACGTCACCGCCAAGCTGGTAACCGGGCGGTTTGTCACCCAGCCGGTCGGACCGTTGCAGCTCAAGGGCAAGTCGCAACCCGTTCAGGCGCATGCGGTGCTGCGCGCCGTACCGCGCGCGCCGCTCGTGGCGCCGTCCGAACACGGCCTGACCGCGCTGGTAGGACGGCGCACGGAATTGGCGGCACTCGAGACCCTCTTCGACCACGCGCACGCCGGCCGCGGACAGATCGCCTTCGTGGTGGGCGAAGCGGGCATCGGCAAGTCGCGCCTGATCCATGAGTTCCGCCGCCGCCTCGGCGACGCGGCACTCACCTGGCTCCAAGGCCGCTGCATTTCGTTCGGCCGCGGCATCCCGTTCCTCCCGGTCATCGACGTGCTCAAGCACGGCTTGGGAATCGATGAGAGCGACGATGACCGCACCATCGTCGCGAAGATTGCGCAGGGCGTCGCGGCGCTCGGGCCGGACGTACGGACGGTCGAACCCTATCTGCGGTCCCTCCTGGCGGTCGATCCGGGCGACGCCGGCGTTGCCGCGATGGATGCCAGCGCACGCCGCTTCGCGACCTTCGAGGCGCTCAAGCGGCTGCTGCTGAGTGGTGCGACGCAACAGCCGCTGGTCGTCCTGATCGAAGACCTGCACTGGATCGATCCCGCCTCGGAGGAGTTCCTCACCTACATCGCCGACGCCGTGCTCGGCACGCGGGTCTTACTGCTGTGCACCTATCGCCCAGGGTATCGGCCAGCCTTGGGCGACCGCAGCTACGTCACGCGGCTCGCCCTGCAACCGTTGTCACGCGACGAGACCGCCACCATGGCGGCAGCCATGCTCGATTCCCAGGAAGTGCCTGCCGAGATCCGCGCCCTGATCATTGACAAGGCGGAAGGCAACCCGTTCTTCGTCGAAGAGGTGACCAAGTCGTTGATCGAGGTCGGCGCGTTGCGGCGCACGACACACGGGTATGCCCTCGGCCGCCCCGTCTCGGAGATCGTCATCCCCAACACCATTCAGGACGTCATCATGGCGCGCATCGACCGGCTCGGCGAGGAACCCAAGCGCGCCATCCAGATCGCTTCGGTGATCGGCCGCGAGTTCGCCGTGCGCCTCTTGCAACGCGCCGGCGAACTCGGCGACCGCATCAATCCGCTGGTGGGCGAACTGCGCGCGCTCGAGCTGATCTACGAAAAGTCGGGGGTGCCGGAGTTGGCTTACATGTTCAAGCACGCGCTGACCCACGACGTCGCCTACGAGAGCCTGTTACTGCAACGCCGCAAGCTGCTGCATCACACCATCGGTCGCGCCATCGAAGAGCTGTACGCCGACCGCTTGCCCGAACACTGGGAGACGCTGGCACACCATTTCTATCGTGCGCAAGACTGGGAGCGGGCCTTCCGGTATCTGGTGACGGCAGGCGACAAGGCGCGCGCGGCCTTTGCCAACACCGAGGCGCTCAGCTTCTACGAGCGCGGACTGGAGGTCGCCGCACATCTGCAGATCGAGCCCGGGGTGCGCGCCGGCCTGCTCGAAGGCAAAGGGCGGGCGCACTTCTGCGTCAGCGAGTTCCCGCAGGCGATCGAAGCGTACCGCGCCGCGCTCGGGTTGATAGCAACGCCGGCCGACCGCGCCCGCTTGAGCGGTGCGCTCGCCGATGCGCTCCTGTGGGCACACGAGTTCGATGCGGCGCTGGCGGCGGCGCAGGAAGCTGGCGCGCTTGCCAGCTCGTGCGGCGAGGACAAGGTGGCGGGCGAGGCCAACTTTACGCGCGGCTTCGTCACGATGTGCCGCGGCCAGCTGGAAACGGCAGCCCGGCACTTCGACGAAGCCACGCGCATCGGCCATCGCGCCCAGAGCTTCCTCCTACAACAAAAGGGACAGCTCTATGAGGCCCTGCGCGCCAACTGGCGCGGCGAGTACCGCAACGCCATCGAAGGATACGAGTCGCTGCTCCCGGCGCTCAGGAATGCCAACGAGCTCCTCGTGTTGGTCGAGGGCTACAGCCACTTCGCCATCACGCTCGGTGGCGCCGGCCAGTACGCGCGTATGTTGCAGGTGTCCGACGAGGGCATTGCGCTCGCCCATTCCATCGGCGACAAGGTGTGGCGCGCGCGGCTGTGGAACACGCGCGGCTGGGTGTTCGGCGAGCTGGGTGCGTACGCGGCCGCCGACGAGGCGAATCAGCGGTGCATCGAGGTCATGAAAGAGCTGGGCTCAATGCGGTTCGCGTCGGAGTTTGTCGGCAATGCAACCATCAACCTTGCGGACGCGGCGCTGTGGCGCGGCGACTTGAGCGGCAGCGAACCGCATCTCGCCGCGGTGGCGGACATCCTGGCGGACCGCCGCAACGAATGGATGAGCTGGCGGTATGGCATGCACTACGACTTGACGGCCGCCGAGTTCTGGATCGCGCGCGGCGATCTCGGGCGTGCGCGCCAGCACATCGAGAACTGCATGTCTGTGGCGCAGCGCACGCGCTCCCGCCGCTACCTCGTGCGCGCCACTCGCCTGCTGGCGGCGTGTCATCGCGCCGCGGGCGAGCTTGCCGAGAGCGAACGCCTGTTGTCCGACGTGGTCACCCAGGCTCGCGCCCTGGCAAACCCGAGCCAGCTCTGGCATGCCCTCCTTGCCCACGGCCGTGTCTTGCAGGATCTCGGACGGCATGAGGCCGCCGTCGCTGCCGCCCGCGAAGGCGCGCACCTCAGCGCGCGCACGGCCGACACCCTGCCGGCGGAGATCCAGTCCGCCTTCCAGAGCTCCGCACCGTACACGGGACTCGAAGAATTGAATCAATGAGCCAATAGCTCATTGATTCCATCCGCTGGTGTGCCACACTGCGCGCCATGGCAAGGGGATACTTCGCAGGACCGACACCGCGTGTCTTCGGCCATCGGGGCGCCGCCGGCCTGGCGCCGGAGAACACTCTGCCGTCGTTTGCCCTCGCCCTCGCGCTGGGCGCCGACATGCTCGAACTGGATGTGCACGCCAGCTGCGACGGCGTGGTCGTCGTCTGCCACGACCCGACCCTGGAGCGCACCACCAATGGGGCGGGTCTGGTCCGCGAACGCTCGCTCTACGAACTGCAACAGCTGGATGCCGGCTACCACTACACGCGCGACGGGCGCGACTACCCGTACCGCGGGCACGGGCTGCGTATTCCGGCGCTGGAAGCGCTGCTCAGAGATTTTCCGCTCGCCTATTGCAACATCGAGATCAAACAAGCCGAGCCACCGATCGTGGCGCAGGTGGTCGAAGTCATCCACCGCCTCGGTGCTCAGCATCGCGTCCTCCTCGCCGCCGAAGACGACACCATCATGCAGGAAATCCACCACCTCGCCGGCGACATCGCCACCAGCTATTCGGCTGCCGAGGTGGCCGACTTCATGGGCCGCGTACAGACCGGCAACTGGGCAGGCTATCGGCCCAGCGGACGCGCCCTGCAGATCCCGCCGCGCTTCAACGATATCGAGCTGGTTACCGCGGAGACGGTCGCCGCGGCGCACCGCTGCGGTCTCGAAGTCCATGTGTGGACGATCAACGACGCCGAGGAGATGAATCGACTCCTGGAGCTGGGAGTCGACGGAATCATTGCGGACGTGCCCGGCCTGGCGCGCGTTGTGGTGAACGCGTTCGTGAAACGTAAAACGTAAACCGTACCAGAAGCCCCCTCCCCGTGTCCTTACGTCTTACGTTTTGCGCCTTGCGCCTCACGCCACCGCTTCCTTCAGCGAGTGCCCGCATGCCGGGCAGAAGTTGGCCCGTGGCGGGACGCCGCGGCCGCACGTCGGGCAGAAGGCGATGCGCGTTGGGCGGCGCACCTCGGCGAGCTTCTTGTGCTGTGCGGCATGAGCACTCTCCAAGGCGGCGATTGCCTGTAGCGCCTGGGCACTGTACTTCTCGCGCAGGGCGTTGAAGTCCACGTCCGACAGCTTCCCCATGCGGTAGTCGAACTCGGCTTCCTTGATGGCGGCGTAGGCATCGAGCTTCTGCCGCTCCAACTGTCCGCGCGGTGCTGCCACGACTATCTCCGCAGCCGTCTCACGTTTGATGAAAGGCGCCGCCACGAACGCCGCGGCGGCAACGATGAACACGAATCCGATGATCAGGTCCATGCCGACCTCAGAAGGACGTTCGCGCTACGCTTCGAAGTCCTTCAGCTCCTTTTCGAGTATCTTGGTGTACGGCGACGCGGCCTGCGCCTGAGGCGGCGCGGCACTCGCGGGCCGACTACGCCCGCTCCAGCGTTTCAGCGCAATGCCCAGGAAAACGGCGCCCACACCCAAAACGACGAATGGCGCCACCCAAGCCACCAGGTTGAAGCCCACCGTCGTCGGCGCCGACAGGATCTTTTCACCGTACTTGTCGGAGAAATATGCGAGGATGGCAACTTTGTCCTTCCCTTGATTCATTTGCGCGCGGATCTCTTCACGCAACGGAATCGCCGAAGGGCATTGCAGATGGTTACAGCTGTGCACGGTCAACCCGCAGCCGCATTGACAGGTGAGCGACTCCTCGAGTTCCTGGAACGACACCTGGTTCTCACCTACGGAGACCCCGCCACACAAGAACACCAGCAACAGCGCCAGAAACCACGCGCGCCGCGCTGTCGGATTTTTTGGCACTTCACGCTTCACAGTTCACGCTTCACGCGTCTTCACTACGGGCGCCGGCCGGCACGTACGCCGGGGCGCGCGCCACCACACGGGCCGGCCAGATGGTGATGCCCGTGCCGATGGCCAACACGATTCCTCCCCACCACAGGAAGCCGATGAGCGGATTGACGTAGCCCTGGATGGTCGCCATGTGCGACGCATCGTCGTAGCTGCCGAGCACCAGGTAGAGGTCCCCACCCAGCGTCGAGCGGATCGCCACCTCGGTCGTCGGCTGCTCCGGCTTCTTGTAGAAGCGCTTCTCGGGCCTCAGCGTGTCGATCTGCTTCCCGTCCTTGAGCACGACGATGCGCGCCGTGAGATAGGCGATGTGCGGTGTCTCGCGCGGTTCGACACCCTCGTAGCGCAGCGTGTAGCCGCCGAGCGCGAAGCTGTCGCCCGGCTTCACCGTAATCTGCTGTTCCTGCTTGAAGGCCGAGGTGCCGGTTATGGCGAGGAACATCATGACGACCCCGACATGGATGATGTAGCCGCCGTAGCGCCGGCGGTTCTTGCTGATGAGGTGCGCCAGCGCCGTCGCAACGTTCTCGCCGACCATGGCACGCCGCGCACTGACACCGCGGTAGAACTCCATGACGATGGTGGCCATCACGAAGGCACACAACGAGAAGGATACGATGGCGTAGTAGTGGCGGACACCGGCAACGAACAGAGCGCCTCCGGTCACGAAGCCCAGCGCCAGCGGGATGAGGAAGTTCTTTTGCAGGTTGCGCGCCGAGGCGCGCCGCCAGGCGATCACGGGTCCGACGCCCGTCAGAAACAACAACACCATGCCAAGCGGCGCGTTGACCCGATTGAAGAACGGCGGACCGACGGTGATCTTGACGCCGCGTACGGCCTCAGAGATCACCGGGAACACCGTGCCCCAGAACACCGCGAAGGCGATGCCGACCAAGATCAGGTTGTTCAGCAAGAACGACGATTCGCGTGACAGCATCGAGTCGAGCTGATTCTCGCTCTTCAGTTGCGGCAAACGCCAGAACAGCAACCCCAGCGACACCGCCAGCATCACCCCGAGGAAGCCCATGAAAAAGGGGCCAAGACCCGATTGGGTAAACGAGTGGACCGAAGAGATCACACCGCTGCGCGTGAGAAACGTCCCGAAGATGGTCAGGGCGAAGGTGAGGATCACCAGGACCATGTTCCACACCTTCAGCATGTTCTTCTTTTCCTGAATCATCACCGAGTGCAGGAAGGCCGTGCAGGTGAGCCAGGGCATGAAGGCGGCGTTCTCCACCGGGTCCCACGCCCAGTACCCACCCCAGCCGAGCACCAGGTACGCCCACTCGGCACCGAAGAGGTTGCCCAGGCTGAGAAAGAACCACGCGAGCAAGGTCCAGCGCCGCGTCGTACGAATCCACACGTCGTCGAGCTTGCCGGTGGCCAGCGCCGCCATCGCGAAGGCGAACGGCACCGCGCAGCCGACGAAGCCGACGTACAGCGACGGCGGATGGATCGTCATCCAGTAATTCTGCAGGAGCGGGTTGAGGTCACGCCCCTCCGCCGGGGTGAACGCCAGGCGCTGGAACGGTGGCGTGATGAACATCAGCATGGACGCAAAGAACAGCGCCACCGCCATCAGCGTGGCGGTGACCCAGGGCATCAACTCGCGGTTCTTCTCGCGGTTCTGCAGGATCACCACCGCCGCCATCGAGGTCAGGATGAGGAGCCAGAACAGCAACGATCCCGCCTGGCCGCCCCACAGCGCGGCGATCGTATACTGCAACGGCAGTGTGCTGCTGGAGTAGTGCGCCACATATTCGATGTTGAAGTCATGCGTCGTCAACGCATGCAGCAGCGCGGCCACGGCGATCACCACGAACCCCCAAACCGCGAGCGTGGCGTTCTCGGCACTGGCGACGAACTCGCGCTTGCGCCGCAGCGCGCCAGCGATGGACATGCCGATCGCGTAGATCGCCAGCACCCAAGCGATCGCCAGCGCCACCGACCCGACGTCTACCATATCGGCCCCTTTCTACCTGGCGGATGCCTGTGCGCCCGTTGCTTCCGCCTCGTACTTGGATGGGCAAGAGGTCAGCACGCTCTGCGCGCGCAACACGCCACCGCGATACTTGCCCTCGACGATCACGTCGCTGCCGCCTTCGGCTTTGAACATGTCGGGCGTCACGCCGACGAAGTAGACGGCCACACTCTTGGCATCGCCGCCACCATCACCGTCGGTCTTGAAGTCGCCCAGGCGGAAGTTCAGCTCCTCGCCCGCCGGGGTCATCTTCTTGGTCACGCTGCCCGGCGTCACCCGGCCAGCCACCCGAATGCCCTCGTTGGCCAGGGTCTCCTTCTTTGCGAGGAATTCCTCGATGGTGAGGTAGTAGACCGCGCTCTTCTGCACACCGGTGTACATGAGATAGGCGACCGCCCCGACCAGCAGACATGCGGCAACCAGAAAGCGACCCTTCCGATTCATGCAATTGTCCTCACGCTAATGAAATCACCCTGGCGTTGCAAGCAAGGCTTAGACCGGAGGCCGTCGGCCAAAAACTCCAGGCAAATGCCTGCCACACCGTCCCATGGTTGGGATGAACGCGCGCCTCGGACGCAACGATTCGCAGTTGCCGGAAAACGCTGCCGCCAACGGTTGAATGGTGAATGCTGAATGGTGAATTGCAGAAGCTTCCTTCCATGCGTCATTCAGCATTCACCATTCGGCCGCTCTGCGGCAGCATGCGGCCGTGGCCCGAAGCACACGCCGCGTTTGGAGGCGCGGATGAAATCGATGAGATGGCGCACCTCGGCCGACACCGGCTCGCTTTCGAGGGCCGCAATTGCCTTGGAAAGATTGCCGGGGTGGCCGAAAAGCCGCACGAAGGCATTCCGCAGGGCACGGATCTGCGCCGCGGTGAAGCCGGCCCGGCGCAAGCCGACGCGGTTGATGGCACGCACCGTGTGGGTCGCGTCCATGATGCAGAACGGCGGTACGTCGCGGCTGGTGCGGCTCAAGCCGCGCAGGATGGCGAGGCGGCCGATGCGCACGAACTGGTGGACAACGCAGTTGCCGGACACGAAGACATGGTCCTCAACCTCGACGTAGCCCCCGAACAGCGCACCGTTCGCAACGATGACGCCGTTACCGACGCGACAATTGTGACCGACGTGGCTGTTGCCCATGAAGTAGTTGTCGCTGCCGATCTCGGTGGCTGACCCCGGCTTGGTGCCACGATGAATCTGCACGTGCTCTCGGATCACGTTGCGGTCGCCGATGCGCAGGTAGCTCTCTTCACCGGTGAAGGCGAGATCCTGTGGGGTATGCCCCACGACGGCGCCCATGTGGATGACGTTGTCGGCGCCAATCGCCGTCCAGCCTGTCAGCGTCGCATGCGCCAGGACCCGTGTGCGCGGGCCCACGTGCACGGGCCCGTCGACGACGACGTACGGCCCGATGTCCGCCTCCGGGTGAATCTCGGCGCGCGCATCGATCATTGCTGTCGGATGAATGGGCATCAGTGTGGCTCCGTGTCGTCGTCGTCCGCCGCGTCCTCTTCCGGTGCGGCGTCGGCGGGGCGACCTGGTATGACGTAGCGCCCGCTTGCCCAGTTGCCGAGATCGCGCAGTTTACAGCGCTCGCAGCAGAAGGGCCGGAACGGGTTGCCGTCCCATGGCGTCAAGCGCCGGCACGTCGGACAGCGCACATCCTTGAGCATGCCGTCACGGCTGCTGGCGTCGCTGCAGCAGTTCGCGCAGCTCCTCGATCTCCTTGTCGAGCGATCGGTTCCGACGCGACAGCGACAGGATGTAGAAGAACAGCAACACCCACACGGCCGCATAGGCCGCGAACAAAAAGTTCAAGTTGGCCATGTCCGCCTCATCGGTCTGCGCGCTGACGCCTCGCGGCCACGCGGTGCGTTCACGCGTGCCCGAGCGCCTGTTGGCGCAGCCTCTCGACTTCATCGCTGAGTCGCATGTTTTCGTTGCGCACCCACGTCAGCCACACGAACAACAGGAAGAACGCCAGGAAGCAGACGCCGAGGGTCGCTTGCATGCGCGGGTCCGCCAACCCCGACCCGCCCTCGCGCGTGATCAACACCGCCGGGTGAATGGTGCGCCACCAGTAGACCGAGCGGTTGATGATCGGGATGTCGACCGCGCCCACCACCCCCAACACCGCGGCGTAGCGCGCGCCCTGGTCGGGGGCCCCCGAGAAGCTGCGCAGCATGAGGTAGGCGGCGTAGATGAGCCAGAGGATCAGCGTCGTCGTCAGCCGCGCATCCCACGTCCACCATGTTCCCCACACCGGGCGTGCCCAGATCGGCCCAGTGATCAACACCAAGGTACAGAAAACCATCCCCACTTCGGCCGCGGCGTGTGCCACCCGGTCCGACGCACGCCGGCCGCGCCACAGGAACAGCGCGCTGGCCACGGCGACGGTACCGAAGGCCACGAAGGTCATGATCGCCAACGGCACGTGGAAGTAGAAGATGCGCTGCACGATGCCCTGCACCTTGTCGGTCGGCACATAGACGAACACCATGTAGATGGCCGCCAGCATCACCACCAGTGTAACGGGCGGCAGGATCGCGTCAGCGAGCGTGCGCATGGCTCGGGTCACTCCTCGACAGCATATTCAAACACCAACCAACCGACAACCAGGAAGATCACGTCGAAGCCCCCCATGAGATTCAGCCATGGCGTCACCTCCGCCAACGCCTTGCCGGCGAGCATGTGGCCGCTCACCTTCACACCCGCAATGAAGATCGGCACCGCCAGCGGCAGCAAGAGCAGCGGCAGCATCACCTCGCGCGCCCGCGTGCGCACCGAGATGGCGGCGAAGAGCGTGCCGATGGCGGCGAAGCCGAGCAGGCCGAGCGCCAGGCTCAGGAAGACACCGCCCAACCCGACGGCCACCGGCAGATTGAAGAAGAAGATGAAGATCGGGACGATGACCACCTGCGCCATGATCATGAACAGGAAGTTACCCGCGGTCTTGGCCAGATAGATCGTGCCGCGATCCACCGGGCACAGCAGCAGCCCTTGCAGGCAATCGTTTTCGCGCTCGGCGAGAAACGAGCGGTTGAGACCGAGGACGCCCGCGAAGATCACCGCCACCCAGAGCGCTCCCGGTGCCGCCTCACCGCGCAACTCGCTCGTGGGATCGAAGGCAAAGCTGAGGACCACCAGCGTCAGCAACCCGAGCAGCAGGAGCGCCGCGAGCGTCTCCTTGGTGCGGAACTCAATCTGCAGGTCCTTGCGGATCAGTGCGAGCATCAGGAGGAGGTCCTGAGTGCTGAGGGCTGGGGGCTGAGTGCTGAGCCCGGAGGAGGTTGGGTCAGCTCGTGGTAGCGTCGCTCGAAGTCGTCGGGCCGCATCCCCGCGATGCTGCCGTCCCACACGAGGCGACCGCGGGCAAGAACGATGGCGCGGCGGCAGACCTGGAAGCCGCGGGCCATGTCGTGGGTGGTCATCAGCAAGGTCGTGCCCTTTGCGTGCGTCTCCCGCAGCATGCCGCTGAGCATGTCGGAGGCATCCACATCGAGACCCGTAAAAGGCTCGTCCAGGAGCAGCAACTCGGGTTCATGCACCAGGGCCCGCGCCAAAGCGCACCGTTGCTCGAGGCCGCGTGACAGCGTGCGCACCGGACGGTGCGCCCAACCCGTGAGTCCCACGCGCTCGATCAGCGCGCGCACGCGTTCGGGGGGTTGGGGCACTCGGAACATGCGCGCATAGAAGTCGAGATTCTCCGTCGGCGTCAGGTCGGGGTAGAGGAAGCTCTGGTGCGACAGGAAGCCCACCCGCCGGCGTGCGGCAGCGCCGCCATCATTGACGGCACGCTCGAAGAGCCGCAACACGCCGCCACTCGGCCGCAACAGGGTCGCCAGCAGCCGCAGCAGCGTGCTTTTGCCCGCGCCGTTGGGCCCGAAGACGGCGACTGCCTCCCCTGCCCCGACCGTGAGATCGAGCGCATGCAGCGCCGTCACGCCCGCAAAGCGGCGGCCCAGCGCGCGGGTTTCGATCACCGCTGCAGACATGGCAGCCGATTATCGGATGAGCCGCCAAAATGAAAGCCGCGCGCCGCGACCCATACCCGCAAAGGCACCCCACCCTGCGCCCCCACAGCTTGCCGCTGCCGATGCGCCCGCTTAACATGCAGCGACGGAAGGAGACCCGCAATGACGCCATTCGCAGGGGTAGACTACTACAACCTGGATGACCTGCTGACCGACGAAGAGCGCATGATCCGCAAGACGGTGCGCGACTTCGTCGAGCGCGAGGCGCTGCCGATCATCGAGGACCACCATGCGCGCGAGGCGTTCCCGCGCCACTTGATCCCACGCATGGCGGAGCTGGGCTTGTTCGGCGCCAACCTGAAGGGCTACGGCTGCGCCGGCTTCAACAACGTCGCCTACGGCCTCATCTGCCAGGAGATGGAGCGCGGCGACAGCGGCCTGCGCTCGATGGTGTCGGTGCAGGGCTCGCTGTGCATGCACCCGATCTATGCCTTCGGCTCCGACGCGCAGAAGGAACGCTGGCTCCCCGGCATGGCCGCTGGTAAGCTCATCGGCTGCTTCGGCCTCACCGAGCCGGATCACGGCTCCGATCCCGGCGGCATGGAAACCCGCGCCCGCGCCGACGGTAATCAGTTCATCATCTCCGGCGTCAAGCGCTGGATCACCAACGGCAGCATCGCCGACGTCGCCATCGTGTGGGCGAAGACCAACGAGGGCATTCGCGGCTTCCTGGTCGAGAAGGGCATGCCCGGCTTCGGCGCCCACGACATCAAGGGCAAGTTTTCGCTGCGCGCGTCGATCACGTCCGAGCTGGTACTCGACGAGGTGCGCGTGCCGCGCGAGAACATGCTGCCGGGCGTCAGCGGCTTGAAGGGACCGTTCTCCTGCCTGAGCCAGGCGCGCTATGGCATCGTCTGGGGGGCGCTGGGCGCGGCGATGGCCTGCTACCACACGGCGCTGGGCTACGCGAAGGACCGCCGACAGTTCGATCGCCCGCTGGCCGGATATCAGCTGGTGCAACAGAAGTTGGTGCACATGGTGACCGAGATCACCAAGGGACAGCTTCTGGCGCACCGGCTGGGCCAGTTGAAGGACCAAGGCAAGGTCCGCCCCGAGCACATCTCCATGGCAAAGCGGAACAACGTCGGCCACGCGTTGGAGATCGCCCGTCTGGCACGTGACATCCTGGGCGCCAACGGCATCGTCAACGAGTACCCGGTGATCCGCCACATGCTGAACCTCGAAACGGTGAACACCTACGAAGGCACCTACGACATGCACACGCTGATCATCGGCCGCGACATCACCGGTGAGGATGCCATTCGGTGAAGGGGAAGGAATTTTCACCACGGAGACGCTGAGGCACGGAGATGAAGGGCATTCTGGGATCTCGTCAACTTGGCCTCGGCGCACCTTCGCGGTGAATCCTGCTCCGGTATTTCGCCCGGCTGACCGTCGATAGCTGAATGCACCTCTCCGCCAAATCCGAGCGCATCCTCCAGCAACTCGGCGTCGCCAAGGCGTTCGAGCGTGGTGAGACGCTCGTGCTCGTCGGACCGTACTACGAACTGCGCAAGGACCCCGGGATCAAAGTGCGGCTGGCGTTCCTGCACGGCGACGACGGCCGTCTGTGCGTCGGCTACGCCAGCGACGACGGCGGTGAGTGGCACGCAGTCGAGTCGGAGCCGTTCTCACTTCGCGCGCTCGGCTATTGGGAGCGCCGGCTCAAACGCATCGCCGAGTTCGTCGCCGACGACGACCGGCACCGCCGCTAAGGCGGGCCCTGTTGGATCGGCGAAACGATCTGCGCAGCGCCCAATAGAGTCTCGCGCCCCAGTACGGCCAGCCGGCTTATCCGACCTTGCAGTGCTCTATGGGGCCTTGCCCCCCAGGTCTGCCATTGGCCAGACCCGAGACATGATCCAGCTGACCACCAGTCCCATCACGCAGCCCAGAAGGACCTCCCCCACCTTGTGCAAGCCGTTCTCGACGCCACTCAACTTGGATTGATGGGTGAGCCCGGTTGCGATGACGAGAGCAGCCGTGATCGGCGCCTGGCGCCACATCGTCTGGATGTGGATCACGTACGAGGAAACGAGCACCGTGACGGCCAACGCCAGGGGAAGCTTCCACTCACTCGCCCCGCCGACGACGAGGAAGAGCAAGCCGACCACGCAGCCGACCAACACGTTGATCATGCGGCTACGAAACATGCGCGCCGCTTCCTTCACCTGCGGCTCCGACGCAGCGACCATCGAGGCGATGGACCAGATGGGGTTCGTGTCCGCGATATGACGCAGCAGGTACCAGAGGATCGCCGACGCGATGAAGACGTTGACGGCAAAGCGGACCCCAAGGAGGTCACGCCTTGCGGGGCCCGGCCACTTCACAATCGGCCCACGATCACCAGGACGATGTCGGGTGGCGTGCGGTTCACCGGCCTCACTCGTGAGGGTGCGGAGGGTTGCCCTTGAGACGGTAGACGACGCCGGTTTTCGTGGCGCCGAGGGCAATCCAGTCCTTCGCGGCATACTGCAACCCCACGAAGAACGCTTCGCCCTGCTGCAGCGCCTGCTCGTTCAGATCCTCGCGGCGCTTGAATTTGATCTGAAACGCGAATTCGCCGATGAGCGGACGGTGTTCGCCGCGCGAACGCCAGAGGGCGACGTTGGCGACCGCACCGATGCCTGCGCCAAAGTCGAGAGTCCCGATGTCCTGCAGCACCTCCTCGACTATCGTTCCCCCGACCAGGTCGACCTTTTCGCCCGGAGAGCGCTTCAGGGACGACAGCGCCGGCAGCATCTGGACGAGTGTTTCCAGTGATGCGTGGTCGCCCTCCTCCAAGGCGCTCAGTCCGAATTCCACGTTGTGCGAGAACAAGGTCCGCATGCCGCCGAGTTGGTCCTTCAGCGGCAGGACCTCCACCTTGAACTTGATGCGGAAGTCGCCCCGGATGTTCGGCCGCACGTCGGTCTCCGCCGCCTTCTGGATGTCCGGGTGGCGAAACTTGAAGACGATCTCTGGATCGCCGACCGGGAACCCCTCCCAGTAAGGAATGCGACGGCGAAGAATGAAGGCGTTGTTGTAGAGGCGGAAGTCCGGTGTATCCAAGAAGAGCACTTCGCGGATCTGCAGCGGTTGGTCCGCGAACCCGTCGATGCTGAAGGCGACGCCCGCCTCCTCGGCCGGCCGTCGCAAGACCTTGGCGAAATCGAAGAAGCTCTTGCGCGACGTGAAGTGGTTCGGCCGCAGGATGATCTTGCATTCGAGGTACTGGACCTCGTTGAACGGCATGCCGTCGGCGTACCGGCCCGGCTTGATGTCGGGCACGCGCCTGGCGCGCCCGATTCGCTTTGGCTCCTTTGAGCCCCCATGTTTTTTCCGCACGTTCCCGCCCATGATGTCACTCCTGACCTGGCCCCCTAAAATGGAGCCGGGCCGCATGTTCATATCGCGACGGCGCTGCTGACTGCAATGAGCGCCCCGCCGCACGAACTCGAGAATGAGGGCCCGCTTCGAATTGCCGCCGGTACCGTTCCTCCTGGCCGTGGCGACGGCTTCCAACATCGGCAGCGTCGCCACCATTACCGGCAACCCGCAGAACATGCTGGTCGCCAGCTTTTCGGGGATCCACTACCGCAGCTTTGCCTGGCACCTGAGTCCGGTCGCTGTCGCGACGCTTGCTCTCGCCTGACCGCCGATATTCACCATTCGGCATTCACCATTCGGCGCGCTTGACCCCGGGCCGATGGCCCAACTAGATTCGCGGCGCAACTCGAACGAGCGCGGAAAGAGGGAGGGGATTGGTGATGATCTCGGTACCGGCGATGCGTTTGCATCAGTTTGGTGTGTACTTCTACGAGGCGATCCTCGGAGTGCGTGACGTCCAGAAGCTGGTCCGTTTCGAGGTGCTGAGTTACAGCGACGCCGGGCGCACCCACGGCAAGCGGCCGGTGAAGGCCGGGCGCGCCGGCAAGGTCAATTGGGACGTCCTCGAGCAGAAGATCGCGCACAGCGCCGACGCCTATCAGCGGCCGGTGATCCAGCGAAAAATCGCCGAGCTCATGGACTACTACCTGCAGTGTGCCGAGGCGCAGAACCTTCCGGCCATTCCCGGCGCGGTGCTGCTGGTCTCGGATCGCCGCCTCGACTTCGTACCGATCAGCTCACATCGCATCCTCGGCGTCTTGCAGTTGCCGCCCGAGGAGGGCGCCTTGCGCGCCCTCGATGGACAGCACCGCATGCTCGCGCTGCATCAGTTGGCCGAGGAACATCCCGCGGAGGACGTGCAAGTGCCGGCGATCATTTTCGACCGCCTCTCGGCCGATCAGGTCGTCGAGCTGTTCGTCACCATCAATGCCAAGCACACGAAGCTGAATCCCTCGCACCTCATTTCTTTGTCCGGCCGCCGTCTGTATCCAGACGCCGCGCTCGCCGTGAGCCACGACATCGTGCGGTCATTGAGTGAAGACAGCGGCTCGCCGTTGCACGGCGAGATCAAGCTGTTCGGCGTCGGCCACGGGCGCGTCGCACAAGCGCCGTTGGCCGAAGAGCTGAAGGGGGTGTTCACGGCGCTCGACGCCTTCGGCGGCAAGCAGGCCGACGACTTCCGCGAGCACGCGACCCGTTTCTTCCTGACCTACTTCAAGCAGATCGCCAAGGTGTTTCCGAAAGCCTGGAACGGCAAGCGTTACAGCATCAAGACCGCCGCGGCGCTGCGCGCCTTCTTGCGCGTCGTACCCGACGTCCTCGCGGCGATCCGCAAGTCCGGCGGTGACCCGTTCGAGGCGTCGTCGGTCGCCAACGTCATCGACCTCTGGGGCGAGTATCTCGGCGATGCACGCTTCGAAACCGACGGCGAATGGCGCAACAAGCTCGCGGGCGGCACGCGCGGCACAGTGGATGTACTGGCGCGCGAGCTGCGCTCGTCGCTGCGTACGCCGTAGCCTGGCACGGTCTGCTACGGGCGCGCTCCCTTGAGGCTCTTGAGGAACCCGCGCAACGGCAGCGTGTTCACCACATCGGCGCGCGTCGCCCAACCGCGGCGCGCGGTGGCGATGCCGAAGTGGAGGTAGCCGAGGTGATGGACGCTGTGGGCGTCCGTGTCGATGGCCAGTTTCACGCCGGCCTCGATCGCCTTGCGCACGTGCTCGTCCTTGAGGTCGAGGCGCTCAGGATAGGCATCGACTTCCAAAATGGTGCCGGTGCGTTGCGCCGCCGCGATCACGGCATCGATGTCGAGGTCGATTGGTTCACGCTTCTGGATGACCCGTGCCGTCGGGTGGAACAGGATGTCGGCGTGGGGATTTTCCATCGCGCGCACCACGCGGCGCGTCTGCTCGGCGCGTGACAGATTGAAGTGCGAGTGCACGGCCACGCCGACGACATCGAGTTGCGCGAGCGTCTCATCGGCGATGTCCAGCGTTCCATCCTTGTTGATGTTCACCTCGGCGCCCTTGAGGATGGTGAACCCTTCGAGCCGCTTGTTCAGCTTGTCGATCGCTTTCATCTGCTGGTGCAGCTGCTTCTCGTCGGCGCCCATCATGGCCAGGCCCTTGGTGTGATCGGTGATCGCGATGTACTCGCGCCCGAGGCGCTGCGCCTCGGCGGCCATTTCCTCGATCGAGTTGGCCCCGTCGGTCCACGTCGTCTGCGTTTGCAGATCGCCGCGCAGGTCGTCGTAGCCGATGAGCATGGGAAGCTTTCCGGCCTGGGCCGCCTCGATCTCGCCTGTGTCTTCGCGCAACTCAGGCGGGATGTACGGTAGTCCGAGCACTTCGTACACCTCTTGCTCGGTCGTGCCCGCGATCGACCTGGCACCGCGGAACACACCGTACTCGTTGAGCTTGAGCTTCTTCTCGATGGCGATGCGGCGCAGCGCAACGTTGTGGTCCTTGCTGCCCGTGAAGTAGCTCAGCGCGGCGCCGAAGCTCCCTGCCGGCACGACCCGCACATCGACGTCCATGCCGGTGTTGAGCTTGACGCTCGACTTCGTCTGCCCCTTGCCGTGCACGTGGACCACCTCCGGCATGGCAACGAAGAAGTCCATCACCGCGTCCGCTTTCTTGGCGATGACCAGAATGTCAGCGTCGCCGACAGTTTCCTTGCGGCGTCGGACGGAGCCGGCGATGGCCACCCGCTGCACCCCGGGGAGCTGGCCGAGCCGCGCCTCGATGTCGCTGATCAGCGGCAGCACGGCGCCAAGCGGGAAGCGGCCGCTGCGTTGCTTGAGGAAGCCAATGCCCTTGAGGATCTTCTGCTCGCTCTTCTCGCCGAAGTGCGGCAGCTCACGGATCTTGCCGGCAAGCGCCGCCTTCTCCAAATCGGCGACCGTACGCACGCCCAGTTCCTGATAGAGGGTCTTGATGTTCTTCGGGCCGAGTCCCTCGATGCCGGTGAGGCCAGCCACGTCGACCGGCGTCTTCTTGCGCAGTTCTTCGTAGTACGGCAGCTTACCCGTCTCGATCAGTGTGACGATCTTCTCGGCGATACTCTTGCCGACACCCGGGATTTCCTCCACCGCCTCGATACCACCGCGCTTGTAGATGTCGGCGATCGGCTCCTCGACGGCCTCGATTGCGTAGGCGACCTTCTCGTAGGCCCGCGGCTTGAACTGCACGCCTTCCATGTCGAGGAAGACGGCGATCTCGCGCATGACGCGCGCGATGTCGGCGTTGGTCATGGGAGGATCAGTGACCAGTAACCAGTGATCAGTGACCAGTCAGAAGAACAACCCTCGTTTGCCATCCGACCTCTTCACTGGTCACTGATCACTGGTCACTGGTTACTCGCTCAGAAGTGAGACATCGCGGCTATCGCACTCCGGGCACAACGGGCGCAGGCGCCGGGCTTCGAACACCTTGCCGCAGGATTGGCATTCGAAGACGAAGGGTTCGGCCGGCAACTCGACCGCATTGCGGCCTTCAGACACTGGCGCGTCCTTCACAGGCTGTGGGGGAGCCGCCTCACCCGCGCCGCCCCGGCGCAGCATTTTCGACCACAGTCCCATGGCCGCCGGTCATTGCGGGACGTCGAGGAAGCGGTCGTAGCCGTCGGTCATGCCGGCATGCGCCAGGACGCTGAAGCGGAAGGCGCGGCGGATGACCGCCTGCTGGTC
>Ga0335070_10001882_pt1 | contig 24367 bp, 14 predicted proteins | sample Lox_Sample_13_FD_206722 | JGI IMG/M metagenome (GOLD analysis project Ga0335070, IMG submission 206722) | Soil microbial communities from Loxahatchee National Wildlife Refuge, Florida, United States - Lox_Sample_1.3 | ecosystem: Environmental > Terrestrial > Soil > Wetlands | place: USA...
TCGGCCTTCCGCGCGTCCACCCAGAACCAGTGCTCGGCGATGTCCACGCTGGCCGCGTCGAGCGCCGGCGCTCGCCCGCGCGCCTCGGCCAGCTTCTCCAGCAGCTTCGCCCCGGCCACCTTGACCTTCGAGGGGAGCCGGAGTCGCGGCGCAGGGACGCCGGAGAGGCGCTCCAGCCGGCCGAAGAACTCGGACATCGACATGTTGACGCCGAGGAGGTGCTTGCCGCCGACCTCGCCCTGGTCCAGCGCGGCCACGAACGCCTCCGCCGCATCGCGCACGTCGACGAAGCTGATGCCGCCGCCGGGCATCGCCGGGAGGTCGCGCTGGAGGAACTTCATCACCGTCCAGGTGGACGACAGCCGCTCGTCCCCGGGCCCCAGCAGCAGGCTGGGGTTGAGCACCACCACCGGGAGCCGGTGCTTGCTGCCGTGCTCGAGGACCAGCTTCTCCTCGTAGATCTTCGAGAGGTAGTACGGCCAGCGGCCGACGACCTCGACGGGCGGAAGGTCCTCCTCGGTCGCCACCCGCTCGGTGCGCGACACCGCGATGGTCCCGCTGGTCGAGGCGAGCACCATCCGCTCGAGGCGCCCGCGCGCCCGCGCCTCCTCCAGGAGCCCGCGCGTCCCCGCCACGTGCAGCCGGTACATCGCCGGGCCGTCCGCGGGATCGAACGAGACCATCCCCGCCAGGTGGTACAGGACCTCCACGCCGTCGAGCGCCCGCTTCAGCGCCGCCCGGTCCCCGAGGTCTCCCTGGACGAACTCGCCGTGGGCCAGCAGCTCCGCTCCCGGCGCGCTCCGGCCCAGCATCCGCACCCGGTGCCCCGCCGCCGCCAGCCGCGGGACCAGCGCCTTCCCGAGGAAGCCGGTGGCGCCGGTGACCAGGATGCTCCGGCCGCCGCTCACCTCGGTCCCCCGCCCGAGCTCTTGCGCGGACGGACCGGCGCCGGCGCCAGCTCCACGTCGGGCTCGAGCCAGAACACGCCGCCCTCCCGGAGCCGCTTCACCGCCTCCTCGGCGATGCGGGTCACCAGACGGTAGCTCTCGCTCCGGGCGAGTCCCTGCGCCCGCCGCCGCAGCTCACCGATGCCGAGCGCGGGCCCGATGCGCACCGAGATCTCCTTCTGCTTCGGGAGCACGCTCCCCTTCGGCAGCGCCTCGTACGCTCCCAGGATGTGGATGGGGAGGATGTCCACCCCGTAGGTCAGCGCGAGGTAGCCCAGCGTGGGGTAGAAGGCCCGCATCTGCCCGTCCGGCGAGCGCGTCCCCTCGGGGAAGAGGAGCAGATGGTAGCCGTTCTGGAGCGCCTCGCCCGCCAGCCGCAGCGACTCTCGCAGGCTCCCGTGGCGGTCCATGGGGATGAGGTTGGTGAAGTTCTCGAACCAGGCCCGCTTGAGCGGGGTGTCGAAGAAGTAGTCGCGTGCCGCCAGCGAGGCCATCCGCCCGCCCTGCTCGCCGAGCGCGTACTTCACCAGCCCCATGTCCAGGTGCGAGCTGTGGTTGGCGATGACCAGGAAGTTCCCGCTCTGTGGCACGTAGGCCTGGCCTGTCACCTTCACCTCGAACACCCCGCCGAACATCGCCTTCTGCCAGAGGCCCAGCATGGTGCGGCCGAGTGCGGCGACCGGGGCGGGAACGGGGATCTCGCGGCTGCCCGGCTCGGGCTCGGACTGCGCAGGCTGCAGGCCTTCGGCCGGCTCGGCCAGTCGCCGCGCGGCGCTTCCCAGCAGGCGCGCCAGGTCCCTCACCGTCTCCACGCCGGAGAGGTCCCCCGCCTCGGGCAGCGCGATGCCCGCGGCCTCGAGCGCCACCGACAGCTCGGTCAGCATCAGCGAGTCGAATCCGAGATCTGCCGCCAGCCGTGACTCGGGCCGGACCTCGCTGGGCGGCTTGCCGATGACCTCGGCCACGAGCCGCTGAAGCCAGTCGGTCGAGCTGCCGTGCGCCGCGGGCCGCGCCTTCTCTCCGGAGGCGGCCAGCTTCTCCAGCTTCCGCAGCTCGTCCACCACCAGCTTGCGCTTCACCTTCCGGGTGCTGGTCTTCGGCAGGTCTCCGTCCCAGAAGCGGAGCACCTTGATCCGCCGGTGGAAGGGCAGCTCGGAGGAGACGCGGCGGAAGTGCTCCTCCAGCTCCGCCCGTACGTCCTCGCGGCGGCGCTCCCCGTACTCCGGCACGCAGAGGCAGGCCACCGTCTCGCCGCCCGAGTCGTCGGGAAGGCCGACCACCGAGAGCTCCTTGATGGACGGGTGGTCCCCGTAGAGCTCCTCCAGCTCGTCCGGGTACACGTTCTTCCCGTTGGCGTCGATGATCACGTCCTTCCTGCGCCCCACCAGGTACAGCTGCCCGTCGGTCTCCAGCCGTCCCAGGTCGCCGGTGTGGAGCCAGCCGTCGACCAGCGTGGCGTCGGTGGCCTCGCGATCGGCGAAGTAGCCGGCCATCACGTTGGGGCCGCGCGCGCAGACCTCGCCGATGCCCTCGTTGTCCGGCTGGTCGATGCGCAGCTCGATGCCGGGCAGCGCCTTGCCCACGCTCCCCGGAACCCGCTTGTTCCCCGGGGTCTGCACGCTGAGCACCGGCGCCGCCTCGGTCAGGCCGTAGCCCTCGGCGAGGTCGAAGCCGAGGTCGTGGAAGGCCTTGTGCACCTCGTCCGGCAAGGCCGAGCCACCGGAGACCAGGAACTTGATGCGGCCGCCGAATTTTCTGTGCACCGGCCAGAACAGCAGCTTGCCGAGGTTCACGTTCTTGCGGTTCCGCAGCGAGCCGTGGGCGGACATCAGGGCCCGCATCGCTTGCTCGACGATCGCCGGCTTCGCCGCCAGCTCCTGGGTCACCTTCCGGTGGAACAGAGTCCAGAGAGCAGGCACGCCGATCATCGCCGTGACGTGCCCCGACTCGAGTACCTCGCCCAACCGATCGGTGGTGAGCTCGTCGAGGTAGGTCACCTCCGCGCCGCGGCTGAACGGGGTGAGCAGTCCCGCCGAGAACTCGAAGGTGTGGTGAAGGGGGAGCACCGAGAGCAGCCCGTCGCCCACGCCGAAGTCGAACGAGGCCGCGAGCTTCGGCACCAGCGAGGCGAAGTTCCGGTGGGTGAGCATCACGCCCTTGGGCGTGCCGGTGGTCCCGGAGGTGAAGATGAGCGAGGCCACGTCGTCCGGAGCGGCGCTCTTGCGCACCGGGCCAATGCGCCCGGGCTGCCCCGGGTCGCCCTCCATCGCCTGGGCCAGGGTGGCGAGGCCGGCCTCCAGCGACTGCCCGGACAGCGTGTGCCGGAGGCCGGCCAAGTCCTGCGCCGCGTCCTCGGAGAGCAGCACCATCCGGGCCGCGCTCCGGCGGACGATGGCCACGACCTCCGATTCCATCGACGCCGGGTCCACCGGGACGACGGTGGCACCGGCCCGGAGGATGCCGAAGTAGGCGATGGGCCACTCGGGGCGGTTCTCGGCGATGAGCAGCACCCGGTCGCCGTGCTTCACTCCGCTCCGGAGGAGAAAGCTCCCCACCCGCGCCGCCCAGCGGTGCACCTCGCCGTAGGTGAAGCGCTCCTCGCGCTCGTCCTCCACCCGGCGGAAGGCCACCCGGTGCCGGTAGGCGTGGACCGCGGCGTCGAAGAGCTGGAGCAGGTCGCGGTGGGCGTGAATGGCCTTGCGCCGCTCGCGCTCCTCCTCGAGGCCGGGGAAGACCCACTTCTCGAGACCCGGGAGGTGCACCTCGAGGAAGTACCGCCGCCAGTCGATGCCGTGCGGGTCCCAGGGGATCTTCGCCGCGTCCTCCGGGTCCATGGCTGCGTAGAGCGCCCGGGTGTTGTCGCAACGGAAGACGTACCGGTTCTCCCAGAGGAAGGGCAGGAAGAGCTCGATGAGCGAGGAGAGCGACGAGGCCTGCTCCTCCACCCGCTCCAGCTGCTCCTTCGCCCGCTGGAGCATCGCCGAGACGCGTGGCGCGCCCCACCTGGGCCCGTGGTCGTCGATGCCCTGGCGGAGCAGCCGGGCGCCGGTGGCGAAGAGGGGAGCGGAGCGCGCGAGGAAGGTACGCTTGGAGACCGGCTGCGGCTCGAGGCGGGCCTTCACGTCATTGAGCAGCGCGCTCCCGGTCTCGCGGTCGCGGAAGTGCTTGCGGCGGTAGAGGCCCACCAGCTCCACCGAGCGCGGGGCGTAGAAGGGGTTCGAGTCGCCGGAGGCCTGCTGGTAGACCCGCCGCTCGGGGTGGCCGATGGCCCGGGCGGTGATGGCGATCAGCGAGCCGGCCACCAGGTCGACGGGGATGATGTCCAGGATCGCGCGCTCGGCGGCGGGGATGAGCGGGTGGCCCTTCAGGCCGGCGAAGGCGAGCGGCGCCGAGGTGGTGAAGCCCTCGTTCCAGCCCGGGAAGGGGTAGCGGAGCGCGCTCTCCACGATGCTCGGGCGAACGATGGCGTAGCGGAGATCCTGGGTGCCGGCGATGACTTGCTCGCCGAGCGACTTGGTGTAGGTGTAGGTGTTGGGCCAGCCCCAGCTCCGGGCGCGCTCCATGCCCGCGTCGGTGAGCTTCTGGGTCAGCCACAGCTTGCGCTCCCGGCCGACCGCCAGCCGGAGCGTCCTGTCGTCGCGGCCGTCGCGGCCCTCCTCCTCGAGCCGCTCCAGCGCCCGGGCGCGGAACTCCGAGGTGAGCGCGTGGTCCTCGGCCTGCTCCCGAAGCCGCTTCACCAGACGGGCCGCGTCGTCCAGCTCGTCCTGGAGCGAGAAGTCTCGCCCGTCCAGCTCGCCCTTCCGCGGGAAGTAGCCGGCGATCTCCTCGTCCTCGAAGACCAGCCCGCTCCGGTTGCCGACCACGAAGGCGGTGGAGACGTGGACCAGGGGAACCCCCAGCCGCTGGCACAGCTCGACCGCGTTGCGGACCCCATAGGTGTTGATCTTCAGCCCCACCTCGAGCGGCGGGTTGAACGAGACCAGTCCCGCGCAGTTGACGACCACGTCCACCTGCCCGGCGAGCCCCTGCACCTGCTCCGCGGACAGCCCGAGGAGCGGGTCGGTGATGTCGCCGTCGAGCACGCTGCAGCGGTCGCGGATGAAGGCCTCGGCCTTCTGGTCCCCGTGGTGGTCGCGGACTGGCTGGAACGGCTCGCTCCGGACGACCTTCTCCACGAACCGGGCCTCGGCGCTGCTGGCCGAGCCGCGCCGCACCAGGGCCCAGACGCGCCCCAGCCGCTCTCCGTACCGGTGGAGGAGCATGGAGAGGGTGACCTTCCCCAGAAATCCGGTGCTCCCCGTCAGGAGGATGCGCTTGCCGGCGAGGGCGTCGGACACCGAGAGCACGGGAGATTCCATGGGGTTCTGGTAGACCGTCACTATCACCAGCGGCGCCCCCGGGGTGAGGCCCGGAGCGCCGCGGCGCGTCGGCGCCGCCGAGGGGGCGTTCAGCCGCCCACATCCGGTCGAGCTGAACACCCGGACGTCCTGGCCGAGTGGGGCGGGCACCTCAGCCGGTCGCGGCTTCCCCGGCCCCGGTGACCGCCTCCGGGGCGCGGCGCTGGCGCATCCAGACCAGCGCGGCGGGGAGCACCAGCACCGCTGCGAGGATGCACGCCGCCTCCCCGATGACCGCGGTGAGGCCCAGGCTCCGCACCCCGTAGTTGAGCGAGCGGGCCAGCGCCAGGTACCCGAGCAGGGTGGTGAAGCTGCAGAGGACGACCGCTCCGCCGGTGCGCCGCAGCACCTCGAGCGGGTCGCGCAGCTCGAGGTCTCGCTGGACGATGTTCACCGCGTAGTCCACGCCAATCCCGAAGGTGACCGGCAGGGCGATGAAGTTGAGGAAGTTCAGCTTGAACCTCAGGAGGGCGAGCATTCCCACTGTCCAGAAGACGCCCACCAGCAGCGAGAGGATGACCCGGGTCATCGCCCGGCGATCCCGGAAGCTCAAGGCGACGATGAAGATGGTGGCGAGGATGGACAGCGCCACCGCACGGGGCACGTCCTTGAGGATCGCGCTCCACATGTCGGCGTAGATGACCGCGCGCCCCGAGCCGCGGATCTCGCTCCCGTCCGGGAGCACGGTGCTCCGGTACCCATCCGCCCAGCGGAGGAGGTAGTGCGCGTCGGACGTGTCGTCCCGGTCGCTCGGGCTGATGTAGACGATGCGGCCGCGGGTGCCGTCCTTCTCGGTGAACGGACGGGCGATGGCGTCGGGCAGCTCGGCGATTCCGAAGGGCTTCAGATCTTCGGGCGGGAGGTACGGCTCCACCTTCGCCCAGTCCGCCACCAGGCCGCGCTGGTGCGCCTTGAGGATGCGCCGCCGCAGCTGCATCAGGACCGGAATCTTCGCCTCCTGGTCCCTGGGGACGAAGTCGTCGAGCGTGTGCACCGCCTTGAAGGGCTTCGCCTCCGCGGGCGCGACGTCCCGGCGGGCCTCGAGCGCAGCCTTCAGTGGCGCGACCTGGTCGAGGCGGTCAGCCATCACCGCCATGCCGTCCACGCTGACGAAGCCCGTCAGACCCATCGCCGCGTGGAAGAGACGGTGCACCTCGGCGACCGCGGAGCGATCGCTCTGGATCTTGTTGGTGTCGTACTCCATCGGATCCGAGCGGACGTAGAAGACGGTGAGCACGGCACCGGCGAGAGCCAGCACCGCCCCGACCACCGTGATCGCCCGCGGCGCGCCGGCCACGATGCGCGCGAAGGGCAAGCCGAACGGAAGCCCCTCGCCCTTGAGCCCCAGCGCCCGGCGCCACCAGGACTCGCGCTCCAGCGGGACCATCCGCTCCATCAGCAGGAGAATCGACGGGAGCGAGAGGAAGGCCGCCGCCCAGCAGACCAGCATCCCGAATCCACCGATCCAGCCGAACTCCCGGAAGCCCTTGAACTCGGTGACCACCAGCGCGCCGTATGCGGCGGAGGCGGTCGCGGCGGCGGTGAGCGTGGGCCGCCAGGTGCAGCGCATTGCCTCCACGATGGCCGCCTCGGTCGGTGTCCCCCTCCGGCGTTCCTCGAGGTAGCGGGCCATCAGGAGGATGGAGAAGTTGATCCCGTTGCCGGCGATGATGGTGAAGAGGAACCCGGTGGCGAGGTTGAGCCGGCCAACCAGCAGCTCGGTCAGGGCGAAGGTCCAGGCCACGCCGATCCCGATCGCCAGGGCCATCGAGATGACGGTCCGGATGCGGAGGTAATAGAGGAAGACGATGCCGAGGATGAGCACCGTCCCGGCGAGGCCCACCTCGGTGAGGTCCCGGTTGATGAGCCGGAACTCCGCCAGCCCGATGAGAAGGTCGCCGCTCAGGTCCCAGTGCGCCGCGGGATCGAACGAGGCGGGGTTCACCGTCCGGACCACCTCGGAGACCCGCGCCACCGCCTCCTCGGCCTTCTGGAAGTCGGCGCCCACGACGCCGCTGCGGATGACCACCACCGCCGTCTTGCCGTCACCGCTCTGGTAGCGACCGTCGGCCGGAAACCGCCGCTCGTCCTCGGCCTTCACCCCCAGGCGGGACTTCACGGTGTCCGGAGCGATGGGTGGCGGCGGCGCCTCGTCCAGGCCGAGCTGGAGCCCGGTCTGCTTCTCGACCTCGTAGGCGTAGCGGGCCTCGACATCGTCGCGGAGGCTCTTCAGCACCTCCAGATCCGTGTAGAGCCCGGTGCGCGGCCGGAGGAAGGCGAGCGCGTCCTGCACGCCGTTCTCCACGCTCCCCACCCACGGCGGCCCGAGCGCCCTCAGCGCCGGGACCAGCGCGTCGGAGGCCCGCCGGAGCCCGGCCGGGTCTTGCCCCTCCAGGACCACGAAGATGGTGGACTGGCTCGCGGTGCGTTCCGAGACCCGGTGGAGCTCGACCACGCTGGGCCGCGTCTCGGGCAGCAGGCTCTCGAACGCCGTCTCGACCCGGAGCCGGGTGGCGAGGGCGATGGCGAGCGCGGTCACCACCCCCACGACCGACAGCACCCGCACCGGGTGGCGGAGCTGCCAGTGAATCAACCGGTCCAGGCCGCGCCGGAGCGCGGAGGAAGGAGCGACGGGGTCCATGCTCACCGTCGTCCGCCCGGCGAGCACGCCCACAGGTGGTAGGCCTGCATCACCACCCCCCCGCGCTCGACGGACAGGGTCCGGAGCGGTCTGCACTCACGGCCAGGGAGCAGGGTCGCGGGCGCCTCGTGGTAGTGGTCGTCCTGGACGTACAGCACCGGGGCGCTTGCCGGCGGCTCACCGCGGCCGATGAAGTCGAACTCGGTCCTCCGCTGCCCCGGGCAGTAGACGGCCGGGCGGTCGTCGAGCGCGGCGAGGATGTGCGCGCAGAGCGCGTACTGGCAGCTGGCGACCACGGTTGCCGGGCCGAGCGCCGCGGCATCCTCGCCGACCGCGGCCCGGAGCTCGGCCCAGCCGACCATCTCGTTGAAGAAGTCACGGTTGGGCTCGTAGGCCCCCGCGGGCAGGAACCGGCGCAGGGCGGGGGCTCGGGAGTACGCATAGAACACGGCGGTGCCGACGAGGGTGATGGTCAGACAGGCCGCGATGTACCACCGGAGCGCCAGCGACAGGCGGCCGGCCCGCTCGTCCAGAAGGCCGCCCGCCGCCACCGCGAGGGGGATGTAGCCCACCATCGTCCAGTGGGACTCCGCGTCGCGGACCCGCATCATCATCAGGAAGAAGAAGAGCAGGACCGGCCAGCTCGCGAGGGCGAGGAAGCGGAAGCGGTCGTCCGCGGCCGACCGCCGGATGCAGAGGGCCAGGACCACCATCAGCCCGGGGAACATGAGCGGGTGGAAGGGGGCGAGCTGGCCCACCAGCGCGTGCCAGCCGTTCAGGGCGAGGGTGGCGGCGTCGTCGGGGGCCCGGCGCTCGACGAAGTGGAGCACCACGGAGGGCCACCCCCGCTGCTGGTTCCACACGAGGACCGGGGCCGCCACCGCCAGCGCCACCAGGCTCCCGAGGTAGAGCGACGGTCGCCGGAGCCAGCGCCGTCCCTGCGGCGAGAGCAGCAGGTAGAGGAGGCCTACCCCGAGCAGCAGCATGCCCGAGTACTTGGCGAGGAAGGCGAGCCCGGCCACCGCCCCGGCGGCGAGCGGTCGCCACGCCTCGTCGTGCTCGCGCATCCGCTCGAGCATCAGGAGTCCGAGCACCCAGAGCGGTGCGAGCGGGGCTTCGGGGTTCAGCGCGTAGCTCGAGGCGAAGAAGACCGGAATGACCGTGACCACCGCCACGGCGAGGAACCCGGCACGCGGGGAGAAGAGGCGGCGGCCCAGGGTGTACACCAGCGCGCCGAAGAGCGCCGCGCAGACCAGCGGGCCGGAGCGGATGGCAAAGGACCCGTGCGACACCCGGGTGGTGAGCCAGGTCATCCAGGCCACCAGTGGCGGGTGGTCGTAATAGCTGAGCGAGGGGAAGCGGGACCAGACGTAGTAGTAGGCCTCGCCGTTGGCGATGTCGGTGGTCGAGACGAACAGCAGGCGCACCAGCGTCACCCCGGCGATCAGCACCGCCGTCCGCCTGCTCCACGGCCGCACGCCCTCCGGCACGCGGACGCCCAGCCCCGCCTCGGTCATGCCGGCGCCTACCACCCGACCACGAAGTCCGCGTCGTCGGCGTCGGCCGGCGTCTGCGAGTTGTCGCCGTCGGTCATCATGCCGATGGCCACGAAGTCGGGCATGTCCTCGAGCTTTCCGCCGTGGTCATGGTCGTGGGGTGCACTTGACGGCACTCGGTGTGCGCGTGTCAAAACCGCCGGGATGGAAGCCTCTTCCCTCGCCAGCACCACGCCGCGGCCGCTCGCCGAGGGCGTGGACCGCGCCATGCTCGCGCTGGCCGAGGCCATCATCCCCGGCACGAGCGCCATCCCCGCGGCCGACGACACCACGGTGCGCGAGGTCTCGGGGCTGGTGGCCAGGCTGTCACCGAGGCTGGCCACCGCCTGGACCGCAGCACACCGTGCGCTCGACGCCGCCGCCCGACTGCGTACCGGCCGGGCCTTTCACGCGCTCTCCGCGGCGCGGCAGCAGGCGCTGCTCCTCCAGTGGGAGCACGATCCGCTGTTCAAGACGCCGCTCTCGCTCATCTCCAGCGTCTACAAGATCGTGCACTTCGATGCGCCGCACGTGCAGCGGGCGCTGGGCGCGCGGCCGAAGCCGCCCCTGCCGGTGACCGAGCCGCGCTGGGCACGGCAGGCCCAGGCCGCCGAGTCATGGACCGGCGGCGACGTCGAGTGCGACGTGGTGGTCATCGGCACCGGGGCGGGTGGGGCGGTGGTCGGGCACGAGCTTGCCGCGCGCGGCCACGCGGTGGTGTTCGTCGAGGAGGGCCAGCTCTACCACCGCCACAGCTTCGACGGCAGCATCGTGCGGGCCTACGAGCGCTTCTACCGGCCGGTGTTCGCGCTGGGGACCGTGAGCTTCCCGGTGTTCGTGGGGAGAATGGTCGGCGGGTCGACGGCGGTGAACGGCGGGACGGCGTTCCGCACCCCGCCGTGGGTGCTCGACCGCTGGTGCGAGGAGACGGGCAGCGATGCGCTCGAGCCCTCGCGGATGGCGCCGTGGTTCGCGCGGGTGGAGGCCCACCTCGGCGTGGGGCCCTCCTCGCGGCGATACGTGGGGCCGATCGCCGACGTCATGCAGCGCGGCTGCGACGCGCTCGGGTGGAAGCACGGACAGCTGCTCCGGAACGCGCCCGGATGCGAGGCCTCGGGCTTCTGCCACCTCGGCTGCCGGAGCGACGCCAGGAAGAGCACCAACCTCTCCTACCTGCCGCCCGCCCTGGAACGGGGGGCGATGCTCTTCACCGGGCTGAAGGCCGAGCGGGTGGTGGTGGAGAACGGGCGCGCCACCGGCATCGAGGGCACCGCGCCGAACGGGGTGCGGATCCGCGTCCGGGCCCGGGCGGTGGTCCTGGCCGGCGGGACCATCTCCACGCCGCTGTTCTTGCTCCGGCAGGGGCTCGCCAACTCCAGCGGACAGGTAGGGCGGAACCTCACCCTGCACCCGAGCGTGGTGGCAATGGCGCTGTTCGACGAGGAGATCTGCGCGTTCGACCACATCCCCCAGGGCTACGGCTCGGAGGAGTTCCTGGAGGAGGGGCTCCTGCTGGTGGCGGCGCAGGCCAGCCACAACGCGATGCCCAGCATGTTCCCCGCCATCGGGCGGCGGCTGATGGAGCCCCTGGCCCAGCTCCGGCACGTGGCCGGGGTGGGGCCGCTCGCCGCCGACACCACCCGCAACGGCCGGGTCTGGGGCGAGTTCCGCGGGCTGCCGGTCATCCACTACTCGGTCACCCCGGCGGACGTGGCGCGGCTGAAGCGCGGGCTCGAGCTGTCGATGCAGATGCTGGTCGCCGCCGGCGCCCGCCGCCTGTACCCGGGCGTGCTCGGGCTCGGGGGACTCGAGCCGGGCCGGCTGGACGAGTTCCGGAGAATGGACATCCACGCCTCGGATCTGGCGCTGGCCAGCTACCACCCGCTGGGCACCTGCCAGATGGGGACCGACCGGCGGACCAGCGTGGTGGGCCTCGACCACCAGGCGCACGACCTGCCCGGGCTGTTCATCGTGGACGGAAGCACCGTGCGTGGGCCGCTCGGGGTGAACCCCCAGCTCACCATCATGGCCATCGCCGCGCGCGCAGCCGAGCAGATCTCACCGCAGCTCGGGTGAACGCCTCTTCCGGAAGAACTCCCGGAGCCTCCGCATCCGGCGCCGCATGAGGGCCGGTAGCTTCCAGGCGCGGTCGAGCCGGCTGGTCTGGAGATCAGCCAGGACCTCCCCGAGCTCGACCAGGGTCTCGTCGTACGGCATCCAGTAGAGCTCCGGATCCCGCCGGCGGTCGACCACCAGCGTGCGGGGCCGGACGAAGGTGGCCAGCGCCAGTGCGCTGTTGGCCACGCCGAAGCCGGTGGCCCGCGTCCCGGACCAGGGGAGGCTCGGTACCGCCCCGGAGAAGGAGTGGTTGTTGACGCTCACCACGCCGTAGTCGAGTCGCTCCGCCAGGCGCTGTCCCCGGGCCAGGTCCCGGGTCCAGATGGACGCGCCGAGCCCGTAGCGCAGCTGGTTCGCCGCGCGGATGGCCTTGTCCGGACTCTCCACCCGGACCACCGCCAGCACCGGGCCGAAGGTCTCGTCGCGCACCACCGACATCGCCTCGGTGCAGTGGTCGAGCACGGTGGGCAGGAACCACAGCCCCTCGCCGAGCGGAGCGCCGCCGCACACCACGGTCGCTCCGCGCGCCTTCGCGTCCTCGACGTGCTGCCTCACCACCTCGAGCTGCCGCGCGTTGGCCAGCGGCGCGACGTCGGCCGAGGCGCCTCGAGCCGGCCCGACGCGCAGCTCCGTCCAGACCTCGCGCAGCCGCTCCACCAGTGCGTCGGCGATCGCCCGCTCGGCGTAGACGATCTCGATCGCCCCGCACGCCTGACCGGCGTTGCACAGCGCCCAGTGGGTGATGCCGGCCACGGTGCGCCCGAGCTCGCAGTCGGCCAGGACGATGGCCGGGTCCTTGCCCCCCATCTCGGCGCTGCAGGGGATGCCCAGCTCGGCGCACCGGATCGCCACCCGCCGGCCGGTGGTGGTCGACCCCGTGAAGACGCAGGCGTCGGGGCGGGCGTCGAGCAGCGCGGCACCCACCGAGCCGTCCCCGGACGCCACCTGCATCACCCCGGCAGGGAGGTGCGCGGCGAGCCGCTCGGCGAACCAGCCGCTGGAGTGCGGCGAGTACTCGCTCGGCTTGAGCACCACCGCGTTGCCGGTCATCAGCGCCGGGAAGACCGAGCGGTAGAGCCCCGCCACCGGGAAGTTCCAGGGGGCGATGACGGCGACCACTCCCCGGGGCACGGTGTCCACGTAGGCGCGCTTGCCCGGGAACCCGAGTGGGTTGAGCGGCACTCTGCGCCGCGCGAGCGCTGGCCCGAGCACGCTCGCCCAGCCCTTCACCGCGTCCAGCGGACCGAGCGCCTCGTTGAAGAGCGCCTCGGCGTGCACCTTGCCGATCTCCTGCTCCACCAGCGCCATCGCCTCCTGGCGCCGGGCGAGCATGTCCTTCGCCGCACGGAGCAGGCACCGGGCCCGCTCCTCGAAGGGCGTGTGCCCCCAGGCCTCCTGGGCGTCGCGGGCCCGCGCCACCTTCGCGGCGAGCGGCTCGGGGGGCGTGCGAGAGGCCGCCTCTGTCAGGGGTGGTTCGGACGACGCCATCGAGCGAGGCCCACCATGGGGGGAGGTGGGGCGACTCTCTTAACACGCTCGGGGTTGGCCCTTGGGAGTACCCTGCCGGGCCCGCTTGCCCGTTGCCAGAGCAGTCTCGGGGTGTTACGAGCCCCCCCGTCGATTCATGAGAGCTCGTCGCGGCGGAGGGGTCATCGGCCCGCTGGCCTGGACGGCGGCGACGGCACGGGTCATGGCCTGGGACCGGCTTGCCGGCGACCGCAACCGTCTACGAGAGGTCCAGCTCGGAGCACTGAGGCAGAACTGTCGGGCGGCCGCCCGGACGGAATTCGGCCGCGCCCACCGGCTCGCCGAGGTGTCGACCCACGCCGACCTCCGGGAGAGGGTGCCTCTGAGGACCTACGCCGAGTTCGAGCCGTTCCTGGAGCGGATGCGCAGGGGCGCCCGGGACGTGCTCTGGCCGGGCCTGATCCGCTACTACGGTCAGTCCTCGGGGAGCTCGCAGACGCTCTCCCAGCACAAGTTCCTGCCCATCTCCGAGCAGCAGATCCGGTGGCAGCAGAAGGCGGCGTTCGACGTCGTCGCCCGCTATGTGACCCACGTCGGTCACGCCCGCTTCCTCGGCGGCTACACCTTGGGGCTGTTCCCGCCCTCGACGCTCAGGCCGGACGGGCCGGTGAGCAACACCAACAACCCCGGGCTGATGCAACGCCACGTCCCCTGGCCGGTCAGGGACCGGGTGCTCCCGAGACCAGACCTTCGTGACATTCCGGACTACGATGAGAAGCTGGAAAAGATGGCCGCGGCGTATCTCGAATTCGACGTCCGGGCCCTCTCCGGCACCACCTGCTGGTTCTCGGTGTTCTTCGACAAGGTGCTCCGCGCGGCCGCCGCGCGCGGGCGGGCGGTGGGCACCGTGTCCGACCTCTGGCCCAACCTCCAGGTGCTCTTCGGGGGTGGGATCAACGGCGAGCCCTACCGGCCTGTCATCGAGAAGCGGGTGGGGCGTCCGATGGTCCTCATGGACAACTACAACGCCACCGAGGGCGGCATCTTCGCGGCGACCGACCGCATCGGCGAGCCGGGGATGCTGATGATCCCCGACCGGGGGGTGTTCTTCGAGTTCGTCCCGGCGACCGAGCACGGCAGGCCGGGCGCGCGCCGCCTTCCCCTCTGGGAGGTGGAGCCGGGAGTCGACTACTCGATCGCGGTGAGCACCTCCTCGGGCCTCTTCGGCTACCTGATCGGCGACCTGGTGCAGTTCCAGAGCGTCTTCCCGCACCGCGTGGAGTTCGTGGGGCGGACCTCCGGCGTGCTCTCGCTCACCCAGGAGCTGACCTCCTTCGTGGAGATCGAGCGCGCCATGGAGGCTGCGGTCCGGGCGGCCTCGTGCTCGGTGGTCGAGTTCTCGGCCGGAGCAGAGGTCGGCGTCGGGGGAACGGGGAAGGGCCGGTACCAGATCTTCGTCGAGTTCGACCAGCCGCCGGCCGATCCGCGCCACTTCGCCCGCGCCTTCGACGAGAGCCTCTGTGCACAGAATCGCGTCTACCGGGAGCACCGGACGGCTGACGTGGCCATCCTGCCCCCGGCCCTCTTCGCGCTGCCACCTGGCGGCGCCAGGCGCTTCATGGAAGACATTGGCCGGCGGAGCCCGCAGCAGAAGTTCCCGAGGGTTGTCGAGAATTCTAAGCGGGACATCCTCGTAAAATATGCGACATTGATGGAGTTGCCCTGGGAGCGTGCATGAGCCGGTTGGGAGTCTGCTTCGTCGGCGCGGGTGGTGCCGTGGCCAGCACGGTGATCGCGGGCGTCGCCCTGATGAAGCGAGGGCTGGCTCCACGCATCGGGATGGTCACGGAGACCGGAGGTCTGCCGCAGACCCTGGGCTGCGCCCCCCTCGACAGCATGGTCTTCGGCGGCTGGGACATCCGGGACGCCAACCTCTTCGAGGTGGCGCTGCGCGAGCGCATCGTTCCGGAGCAGCTCCTCCGGAAGGTCGAGCCGGAGCTCCGGGCCATCAAGCCGTGGCCGGGGGTGGTGTCCCCGAGGTTCCTCGGCGCCCCCGACGCGAACCACGTGGTCACCGCCAAGAGCCACCGCGAGGAGCTGGAGATCCTCACCCGCAACGTCAAGGACTTCAAGGCGGCCAACAAGCTCGACCGGCTGATCATCGTCAACCTCGGCTCGACCGAGCGGCACGCCGAGGTCTCCGACGTGCACCGCACGCTGGGGGCATTCGAGGCGGGCCTGTCGCGCAACGACGAGCGCATCAGCCCGGCGATGAAGTACCTGTACCTGGCGTGCAAGCTCGGGGCGGGGCACGTGAACTTCACCCCCAGCCTGACCAAGGTCCCGGCGCTGGAGTCGCTCGCCGAGACCGCGGGCATCCCGATCGCCGGTGAGGACGGGAAGACGGGGCAGACGCTGCTCAAGACCGCGCTCGCCCCGGCGTTTGCGGTGCGGCAACTCAAGGTATCGGGCTGGTTCTCCACCAACATCCTGGGGAACAACGACGGGCGGGTGCTCGACGATCCGGAGAGCAACAAGACCAAGGTCGCGAGCAAGCTCTCGGTGCTCGACGAGATCCTCGGCTACGAGGTGGCGGACCACCAGGTCCACATCAACTACTACCGCCCGCGCGGGGACGAGAAGGAGGCCTGGGACAACATCGACGTCCTGGGGTTCCTCGGCGAGCGGATGCAGATCAAGATCAACTTCCTCTGCAAGGACTCGATCCTCGCCGCCCCGCTGGTGGTCGATCTGGTGCGGCTGATGGACGTGGCCCAGCGCTGCGGGGAGCGCGGCATCCAGCGCCAGTTCTCGCTCTTCTTCAAGGCGCCCTACCACCGGGAGGGAGAACGCGCGGTGAACGACCTGTTCAAGCAGGCCGCGCTCCTCCAGGAGTGGGTGGAGAAGGTCGCCCGCCGCGTTCGCGCCGCGGTGTAGCGTGCAGCGCCTGGCGATCCATGGCGGCACTCCGGCCGTCCCGGCTGGGACGCACGTCCGCTGGCCGGTGCTCGGCGAGGACGAGCGGCGAGCGGTGCTCGGGGTGCTCGACCGCGGCGTCCTCTCCGGTCAGCTGGCCCCCGAGGTGCGCGGGCTGGAGCGCGAGTTCGCCGCCTTCGTCGGCTCGCGATACTGCCTGGCGACCAACAGCGGCACCTCCGCGCTCCACCTGGCGCTGCTCGGCGCCGGGGTCCGGCCCGGCGACGAGGTCGTCGTCCCCGCATTCACCTTCGTGGCCACCGCCATGGCCGTCCTGCACCAGGGCGCGGTGCCGGTGTTCGTCGACGTGGAGCCGCAGACTCTTGGCATGGACCCGGCCCGGGCGGAGGCGGCCATCACCCCGCGCACCAGGGCCATCGTCCCGGTCCACCTGCACGGGATTCCCTGCGAGCTGCAGCCCATCGCGGACATCGCGGCGCGCCGCGGGCTGCTGCTGATCGAGGACTCGGCCCAGGCGATCGGCGCGCGGTACCGCGGCCGGATGGCCGGAACGCTCGGGCTCGCCGGTTGCTACAGCCTGCAGTCGTCGAAGAGCATGGCCTGCGGCGAGGGCGGGCTCCTGGTCACCGACGACGAGGCGCTCTACCGGCGCGCCCACGCCGCCCGCATGTTCGGCGAGGACAGCCGCCCCGAGGACGAGGCCAGCTACGACCTCGCGCACGCGCTCGACGGGAACCGCGCCTACGACTCGGCGGCGGTGGGCTGGAACTACCGGACCAGCGAGCTGCCGGCTGCAGTCGCCCGCGTACAGCTCCGGCGGCTCGAGCACTGGAACGCCAGCGCGCTGGCCAACGCCCAGCTCCTCACCCGGCGGCTGGGCGAGCTGCCGGGGGTGACGCCACCCGAGGTGCCGGCGGATCGCGCCCCGGCGTTCCACAAGTACCGGGTGCAGCTCGACGCCTCGAGGCTCGGGGTGGACGCCGAGCCGGTGGTGGTGCGCGACTCCGTGCTCCGTGCGCTGCGAGCCGAGGGCTGCGAGGTGGTGCTCTGGCAGACGCTCCCGGTTCCCGGCCAGACGCTGTTCCGGCGGACGGCAACACCCGCCGACGACCTCGCCCAGTACCCGGTGACGCGCGCCATCCTCGACCGGTCCCTCTGCCTCTTCTCCCAGACCTACCCCATCGCCCCGCAGCCACGGGCGCTGGTCGAGGCGTACGCCGAGGCCTTCGCCCGGGTGTGGATGCGCCTGCCCGAGGTGCTCTCGCGGGCGAGGGCGGGATGAGCGAGGGAGGACCGGGGCTGTTCGCGCGACCGCTGGTCCGGATCGCCTGCGCGGTGGTGGGGACCAGCGTCCTGGTCCTGGCCGTCTGGGCAGCGGGGGCGCGCGCGGTGCTCGCCTCGCTGGGAGCGAGCGTCCACGCGTTGCCCGCGCTCGCCCTGCTCGAGGGGGTGATGGTCGCCTGCAGCACTCTGGCCCTCCATGCGCTCTACGCCGCGGCCGGCCGGCGCGTCCCCCTGCGCCAGTGGGTGCGGGCCGGGGCAGTGGGCTACGCGCTCGGTCTGGTTCTGCCCATGGGCCGGGGTGCAGGCGAGGCGGCGCGGGCGGTGCTCCTGAGCCGGAACGCAGGCGGCGCGCGCTCCGCGGTGGCGGCGGTTCAGATGCAGGGCGTGGTGCTCCTCTCGACCGCGGTCATCACCGTGCCGGTGCTGATGGCGACGCTGGTGGTGCTCGGCGCGGGCGCCGCCGCCGGGCTCATCCTGGCCAACGGCGTCATCGCCGCGGTGCTCGGGACCAGCATCCTGTTGGTCCGGGAGCGGGCGAAGCCGGGCCGACTCCTCGGCGGGCTGATCAAGCGCCTCGAGCAGTTCGGGCTCGCCTTCGACGCGGTGGCGGGTGCATCCCCCGCCGACGTCGCGCGCTCGCTGGCCTGGGAGTCTGCGGGAAGGGTGGCGCAGGTGGTGCAGTGCGGCGTGGCCCTCGCCGCACTCGGCCAGTCCGCGGGACTCGCCAGGGTGCTGGTCACCCGGGGCGTGCTGATCCTCGGCAGCGCCGTCGGGGACTTCATCCCCGGACAGCTCGGGGCCACGGAGGCCACCCTGGTCGTGGGGGCGAACGTCCTGGCGCTGACGGCGGCGAGCGCCGCCACCCTCGCCCTGCTCATCCATGCGGCGCAGATCATCCTCGGCCTCGCGTGCGCCGGGATCGGCCTCGCGGTCCCCGGGCAGCGGGAGACGTCACCCGGCCGAGTGGAGGTCGCCCCGTGACGTCCGCAGCATGGGATTGATCCCCCGCGTCGTCGCCGGGGGTGCGCGCCTGGGCTCCGTCCTGCCTGACCGGCTCGCGCGGCACTCCCGGCGCGAGCAGCAGCTCCGGACGCTCGACGCCCTGGTGGACGTCGGCTGCACCGCCTTCGACCTCGCGGCCTCGTACCAGCTCGGCGGGACCGAGCGTCTCTTCGGTCAGTGGATGGCCTCGCCTGGTCTCCGGGAGCGCCTGTTCCTCATCGGCAAGGGCGGACACCCGTATCCGGGTCTGCGTCTGAACCGGCTCACCCGGGCGGCGCTCTCGTCGGATCTCCACGCCAGCCTGCGACGGCTCCGCATCCAGCACCTCGACCTCTACCTGCTCCACCGCGACTTCCCTGGGGCGCCGCTGGAGCCCATGGTGCAGGCGCTGGGGGAGGCCCACCGCGCGGGGAAGATTCGTCACTGGGGCGTCTCGAACTGGGCCTGCGCCCGCATCGAGGCGATCCAGGCCGCGGCGCGCCAGGAGGGTCTTCCTCCGATGGCCGCGAGCAGCCCACACTTCTCGCTCGTGGACTGGGTGCGACCTCCCTGGACCGGTTCGGTGAGCATCGCTGGGCCGGCGAACCGCGAGGCGCGTGCCTTCCACGCCCGGACGCAGCTCCCGGTGCTTGCCTGGTCCCCCCTGGGTTCGGGGTTCCTCACCTCGAAGGGTTCCGGGGGGTGCTACGGCAGCTCCGCGAATGACACCCGGCGAGAGCGGGTGCGGGCACTGGCCCGGGAGAAGGGCTGGACCGTGGCGCAGGTGGCGCTGGCCTATCTCTTCTCCCAGCCGTTCCCGGTGTCCGCGGTGGTGGCGGCGAGCACGGCGGAGAAGATGCGCGAGAACCTCGCCGCGGCCGGGCTGCGCTTGTCGCCCGGCGAGGTCCAGGCGCTCGAAGCATAGAAGGGGCCGATGGAGGTCATCCGCAGAGGCGAGGAGTGGGACGCGGTCGTCGTCGGGTCGGGCGCGACCGGTGGCGCCGCGGCGTGGAGGCTCACCCGGGCGGGACTACGGGTCCTGGTGCTGGAGGCCGGCACGCCGGTCACCCGCCGGCGCGACCACGGCTCGTTCCTCACCAACGGCGTGAAGCAGCTCTACCGTCATCTGGTCTCGCACCGGCAGGAGGTGCAGAAGAGCCATCCCACGTACTGGGCCACCAACCCCGACTTCTTCGTCGACGACGTCGACAACCCCTACTCCACGCCGCCCGGCAAGCCGTTCCGGTGGATCCGCTCGCGCCGGGTGGGTGGCCGCTCGCTGGTGTGGGACGCGGTGACGCCCCGCTTCTCGGACTTCGACTTCAAGGCGGCGAGCCGGGACGGCTTCGGGCCGGACTGGCCCATCTCCCACGCCGACCTCGCGCCGCACTACGCCGAGCTGGAGCGGCTGCTGGGGGTGCACGGCTCGCGCGAGGGGCTCCCCCAGCTGCCCGACGGCGAGTTCCTCGAGCCACGCCCGATGACCCCGGCAGAGCGGCTGTTCAAGGGGCGGGTGGAGCGGGTGTTCCCCGAGCGACGGGTCATCATCTCCCGCGGGCTGTTCGCACGGCGGCCGCCCGAGAAGGGCGAGACGCTCTCCCGCATCTCCAGCACCGCCACCACACTCCGCGCGGCCCAGGAGACCGGACGGCTCACCCTGAGGAGCGGCGCGGTCGTCGCCCGGATCCTGGTGGCCCCGGACGGTACCCGCGCCACCGGGGTCGAGTTCGTGGACGTGGAGACTGGGCGCACCGAGGAGGCACGGGGCAAGCTGGTCCTCCTCTGCGCCTCGACCCTGGAGAGCGTGCGGATCCTCCTGAACTCGCGGAGCGCCGCGCACCCCGGGGGCATCGGCGCCTCGTCCGGCGTGCTGGGGCGCCACGTGATGGACCACAGCGCGGGCAACGTCTACTTCTACCTCCCGGACGTGCCGGACACCGGCGGCCCGTTCGAGCTGCTGGGGAGCGACAGCATCATGATTCCGCGCTACCAGAACCTCGGGGCGACGCGGGAGCCGTACCTGCGCGGGTTCGGCCTGTGGGGCGGGATCCAGCGGCTCCCGGTGCCGAACTTCCTCCGCCGTCACAAGGACATGGCCTTCGGCTTCCTCTGTGCCCGCTCGGAGACGCTGCCCCACCGCGACAACCGCATCGAGATCGACCCTTCGCTGAAGGACGCCTGGGGAATTCCCGCGGCACACATCGTCTGCGAGTGGAAGGCCGAGGACCTGGCCCTCGCCCGTGCGGCCCGGGCGGCGGCCAAAGAGATCGTCGAGGCGGGCGGTGGGGTGTGTGCCGAGGTGACCGAGCTGTTCCACACGCCGCTGGTCACCGGCCACATCCGGAAGATGCAGACGGAGTGGACGCTCTCCACCCCGGGCATGTTCGTCCACGAGGTGGGCGGCGCCCGGATGGGGACGGATCCGAGCGCGTCGGTGCTCGACCCGTCGTGCCGCAGCTGGGATGTCCGGAACCTCTTCGTCACCGACGGGGCGTGCTGGCCGACGTCCGGGTGGCAGAATCCGACGCTCACCGAGATGGCGGTCACCGCGCGTGCCTGCGACCACGCCGTCGAGCAGCTCCGGCGGGGAGCGCTCTAGCGAGCGCCGAGCAGCGTCGCAGGTGCCTCGACGCCGGATCCCGATGGGCCGCGCATCGGGCGCTCCCCGCCTTCCGCGGCCGCGCGCGCAGCCGGGCCCGCCATCAGGATCCACACCGCCCAGGCCATCACCAGGGCGTTCCTGGCCAGGATCAGCACCCCCATCAGCGGCTGCGGCCCGCGGCCCAGCAGCCCGAAGAAGAGGTGCTGGTTGAGCTGGGTCAGCAGCATCGCCCCGGCCAGAAGAGCGATGGCCGTGCGCCGCCGGCGGCCACCATCGAGGACCGACACCAGCGCGCCTGCCGGCAAGAGCCACACCAGGTACTGCGCGCTGAACACCTTCCCCAGCGTCATGCTCGCCGCCAAGGTCGCGCACGCCGCCCGCACCAGCACCTCGCCCGAGACCCGCTGGGGGTCCGCTCCCCGCATCGCGGCCCGCGTCTGCACCATGCTCCAGGCGGCAATTCCGGCCGTGGCCACCAGCGGCGCGAGGTCCGCCAGGGGCAGCAGGAAGCGGTCGGCCGGCCCCACCACGTTCTGGAAGCCGTAGGCCTCCACCCCCCAGGCCGACGCCGGATCGAAGAAGCGCCCGATGGTGAGCAACGCCGCGCCGGTGCTCTCCACCTCGAGCGGGCGCTGGCCGTGGTAGCGGATCAGGTCGAGGAGGTGTCCGCCCGCCGCCGGGAGGAACGGCACACACACCACCAGCCCGACGAGGCAGGTCACGAGCGCCGCCACCGCCAGCTCCCGCCGGCGCCTCAGGGCGCCCCAGTGAATGAGGGCCACCGGGACGACGAGCACCGGAACGAGCTTGGTCACCAGCCCCATCCCGAGCGCGAGCCCGGAGAGCACCGGCCTGCGCCGCAGGCAGCCATCGAGGAACAGGCACAGCGACAGGGACACGATGGCGTCGAACCGCCGCACGGCGACGGTCCCGAGCAGCAGCGCCAGGAGCGTCGCCACCATCACCGGCGAGGGAGTGGCCAGCGGCCGGAGCACGCGTCCGATGCGGATCACCGCCAGCAGCGCCGCGGTGAGGAGCAGCGCCATCCAGCACGAGAACAGCAGGCGGTACCCGTCGAGGTCGAGCCCCGGCAGCGTCGGCGGCAGCACCAGGAGGAAGAAGCCCGGCGGGTACTCGACGAAGAAGTCCCGATAGGGCACGAGCGGCCGGTCGGGACGTCGCGGCGGCGTCTCCCGCGGATCGTCGGGATCGGGCCCGGCGGCCCTCTCGGGCTGAGGGCCGGTCCAGCCGTCGAGCGAGCGCACGTAGAAGGGCTGGTAGGGGCGCCCCAGGGCGGCGTTGGCGTAGGCCAGGTAGCGGCTGACGTCGCCATCGTCGGTGCCTGCACCTCGCAGGGCCGCCAGCGCGAAGGCGGGCGTCAGGCGATGGTCGCCGCGGGCGAGCTGCCCCTCGCTCCACCGGGCGCCGGCGTGCGAAGCGCAGCTGTTCCAGGCGACGAAGGTGAGGAGGAACCAGCCGAGCCAGGGCCACACCCGTCTCGCGGTCGCTGCGGCTGGCCGGCCAGCGCCGTCGTCCTCGGAGGGAGGGGCCCTCGGCCCGGGTGGGCGCTCCGGAGAGGGCAGGCTCATCGATTGATCATCGGGCCACGGTGGGGCGCATCGACACGGGCCTCCGCGCGTGCGCGCTGCGGTGGAGTACCCGCTCGGGGAGCGGTCGCGCAAGCGCGCTTTCGCCGACGCAGCGTTGACCGTGGCCCGCGAGCAGGGTCAGGATCGCGCGATGCGCCAGGTCCCCTGGAGACTCGACGGATGAACCGCAGGCCCGAGCGGCCCGGGCGCAGCGCAGCACCTCCTCCGCCTCCACCCCATTCAGCTCCCGCTCCCGTTGCCCCGCCGGAGGCAGGTGCGAAGCCGATCGAGCCTCGAAGGGCCGTTCCCCGTCACGGGCGGCGCGCGGCGCTGGTCATCGTCGTCGCTGGCGTCCTCTACGCGCTCCTGGCCCGGGTCGCCCTGCAGGGCTACCCCTACGCTGGCGACGAGTACTCCATGCTGCTCCAGGCCGAAGGGTTCGCGCGCGGCGCGCTCAAGGCCCGGGCGCCCCCCTACGCCGACTGGGCGGCCGTGGACCACGTGGTCATCGACGAGTTCGTCCGCAGCAAGTACCCGCCGGGCACGGCCGCGCTCCTGTCCCTGGGCGTTCGGGCCGGAGTCCCCTGGCTGGTGACGCCGCTCGAGGGCGTGCTGGCGCTGATGGCGTTCTGGTTCGCGGCCCGGGTGGTGCTCGACGCTCGGCGCGCCTTCTTGGCGGTGGCGTTCCTGGCGGCGGCGCCGCTCTTCGCCTACCAGGCGGCCACCTTCCTCTCTCACATCCCGACCCTGCTGTTCGGCGCGCTGGCCACGCTGGCAGTGGCCCGGTGGGCGCGGTCCCGGCGCGACGGATACCTGGTCCTGTGCGGGGTGTGCGCCGGCTGCGCGTTTCTGATCCGGCCGGTGGACGGCGCACTTCTCGGGCTGTCACTGATCGCCCTTGGCAGCGTGCGGTCGCTGCTGGTTGCCGGCGCGAGCTCGATGCCCTTCGTGGCGCTCGACCTCTGGTACAACAAGCTCCAGTTCGGATCCCCCTTCACCGACGGGTACAAGGCCGACATCCCCGGCTTCGTGGCCATCTACGGAGAGAGCGGGGCGGTCAGCAACATCCACCCGCTCCACGTGGTCTCGCCCATCCAGATCTTCCACCACCTGGCCGAGCTGGAAACCCTCTTCACCCAGTGGACGGTCCCCGGCTCGGCGCTCCTGGCCTGCCTGGGATGGGTGGCGCTCCGGCGAGAGCAGGCAGCCGGCGAGACGCGGACGGCGCCGCTGCAGCGCTTCTTCGGAGTGCTGATGGTCCTGTTCCTGGCGGCGCTCTTGCTGACCTTCAACGAACCCGACGACAGCCCGCGCCCCCGCTATCTCTCGATGGTGCTCCTGCCGCTGGCGTTCCTCGCGGCGGCCGGGTGGAGCCCTGCCGTGGCCTTCGTCCAGCGGCAGCTCGGACGGTCCAGGAGCTGGATCGTGGCGGTGGCGATCTGGATCGCACCGCTGTTCCTGATGGCCTCGTACCTCGAGCGGCGCATCCCCGAGGTGAAGGTGCACACCGGGCTGTCCGAGGAGCTGACCCGGCAGGGCGTCCGTTCCGGAGTGGTGATCCTGCGCGCCGAGTGGCCCACGCGCTATGCACGCAACGGCATGTTCTTCGACCGTTCGCCGTTGCTGCTGTCGGTGCCGGCGAGGGTGTCGGCCGCCGAGGTGGCGGCGCGCTTCCCGGGGCAGGCGGTGCACGAGGCCTTCGAGCCCCATGGGGCCAATCCCTGGAAGCACCCCTGGGTCATCCGCCGCGTGCGATGAGCTCCGAGCCGCCGATGCAAGCCGTGGTGCTCGCGGGTGGAATGGCCACCCGGATGCGTCCGCACACCGAGCGAGTCCCCAAGTCGATGCTCGAGGTCGCCGGGCGCCCCT
>Ga0335070_10001885_pt1 | contig 24343 bp, 17 predicted proteins | sample Lox_Sample_13_FD_206722 | JGI IMG/M metagenome (GOLD analysis project Ga0335070, IMG submission 206722) | Soil microbial communities from Loxahatchee National Wildlife Refuge, Florida, United States - Lox_Sample_1.3 | ecosystem: Environmental > Terrestrial > Soil > Wetlands | place: USA...
AGAGCAGCGTCGCGACGATGCCGGGGATGATGCCGGCGGCGAACAGCTTGCCGACCGAGGTCTCGGTCAAGAGCGCGTAGATGATCATGACCAGCGACGGCGGGATCAGGATGCCGAGCGTGCCGCCGGCCGCGATCGACCCGGCGGCGAGCTTGGGCGAATAATTGTAGCGCAGCATCTCCGGCACGGTGATCTTCGCCATGGTCGTGACAGTGGCGAGCGAGCTGCCGCACACCGCGCCGAAGCCGCCGCAGGCGACGATGCTCGCCATCGCGAGACCGCCGCGACGGTGGCCGATGAAGGCATTGGCCGCCTTGAACAGGCCCTCCGACAGGCCCGCGCGCACCGCGAACGAGCCCATCAGCAGGAACAGCGGCAGGACGGACAGCGTGTAGCCGTTGAGCGTCGCGACCGGCTCGGTCGACAGCACGAAGATCGCCGTATCCAGGCCGTGCAATACCCAGAGCCCGGCGAAGCCGGTCGCGGCGAGCGCCAGGCCGACCGGCGCGCGAAGCGCGATCAGGACCAGCAGAATGACGAAGCCGGCCAGGCCGGTGATCAGCGGCGACATGGGCTGCCCTAACTCGCCCGCCGTGACGCGCCGGGCCGCCGCCTACTTCTTGCCCTCCGCGACGGCGATCGCCGCCACCAGCTGATCATAGACCTGGCGCGCCGGCAGGCCGCGCTTCTCGGCCGCAGCGATGATCTCGTCGGTGACCGGCGCGACGATCTTGCGGTATTCGGCGCGCTCGGCCTCGGTCGCGACCTTGACCGGATGCCCAGCCTTGATGGCGAGCGCCTTGGCCTCGGCGCCGAGTGTGTTCCAGCAGGCGCTGACCTTGCCGGCGATCTCTGGCGTCGAATACGCGTCGACCGCCGTCTTGGCCGCCGCCGGCAGCGCGTCATAGGCCTTCTTGCTCATGCCCATGAAGCCGGTGGTGGCGGAGAAGTTGACCTCGTAGTGAAAGCTCGTCACCTCGAGCAGCTTGAACGGCAGGAGCGTCGCCCAGGTCGCGGCCGAGCCGTCGATCACGCCCTTCTGCAGGTTCTCGTATTGCATGGTCACGGGCATCGGCGCCGGGATGCCGCCGAAGCGCTTCATCGCCTCGGTCGCGGCGTGGCCGGCGATGCGGATGCGCATGCCTTGGATGTCGCTCAGCTTCTCGATCGGCTTGCGCAGGTGGAGCTGATAGGGCGCCACGATGGCGACGAACATCAAGTGGATGTCCTTGAACTCCTCCATCATGCTTTTCTGCGCGCGGATCACCCGGTTGAGTGCGACCGCCGCCTTCTCCGAATCGCGCACCATGAACGGCAAGTTGATCAGCTCGGTCAGGGGGAAGGCGCCCGGCTTGTACTCGAGCACGCCGGCCGACATGTCCATCACGCCGCGCGCGATGAAATCGTACTGCTTGGCCGGATCGCCGAACGCCGTGCCGCCCATGTAGATCTCGGGCTCGATGGTGTTGCCCGACGCCTTGGCGACGGCATCGAGCGTGCTTAGCCAGGCGCATTGCGAGACCGGATTCGTCTGCGGCCCGAACGAGCTGAACTTGAGCTTGTCGGCGGCGATTCCCTCGGCCGGTGCCAGCGCGCCCAGCAGCATGGCCGCGCCGCCGGCCAGGGCGGCGCAACGCAACGTCGTCTTCATCGGTGTCTCCTCCTCTTCTCTCGTTATCGTTCTATATTATTGTTCTCGTAATAGGTGCGGTTGTGCGCCATCCGTCGGTGTCGTTCAAGCGCCGCCCCGCGGACGCTAGCCCCACACCTCCTCCGCCACGTCGACCAAGAGTCGCAGCTTCTCGCGCTCGCGCTCGATCGTCATCGGCTGGCTGCCGAAGCCGCTGGCGAAGCCGCATTGCGGGCTGAGGCAGAGACGGTCGAGCGGCATGAACCGCGCCGCGTCGGCAATCCGGCTTTTCAAGAGATCGCGCGATTCGAGCTCGGGACTCTTCGTCGACACGAGGCCGAGCACGACCATCTTGCCGTCGCCGACCGCGCGCAGCGGCGAGAAATCGCCGGCCCGCTCGGTGTCGTATTCCAGAAAATAGCCGTCGGCCGCGATGTCGCCGAACAGCCGGTCGGCGACGATGCCGTAGCCGGCCTCGCCGATCCAGGCGCGCGGGCTGTTGCCGCGGCAGAGATGCAGGCAAACGGTCATGCCGCGCGGCTTGGCCTTCAACACCTCGTTGATGACCTCGACATAGGCGTCGACGATCTTCTCCGGGTCCTCGCCGCGATCGACGATCTGGTGCCGCACGCGGTCGTCGCACAGCAACGCGAGCGGCACCTCGTCCAATTGGACGTAGCTGCAGCCGAGGGCCGCCAGCGCCCGGAGCTCCTCGATGTAGATGCGCGCCACGTCGTCGTGGAAGGCGTCGAGATCGGGGTAGACCGACTTGGGAATGCCGCCGGGGCCGATGAAAAAATGCAGGTTGGTGGGCGACGGCAGGTCCTGCTTGGCCGTCCGCTCCGTATGCGCCTTGAGGAACATGAAATCCTCGGTCGCGACGCCGCGGGCGCGGCGCAGTCGGCCGATCACGTCCGGCACCGGCCGCGCCTTGTGGCTGTCGCCGGCCTTGTTGCGGAACACGAAGGCCTGGTCCTTGCGTTCCGCGCTGAAGCCTTCCAGGGCATCCATGAACGCGTCGCGCCAGGTGCTGCGCCGGAACTCGCCGTCGGTGATCGACTGCAGCCCGGCCTCCTCCTGGAGGCGGATCGCGTCGACGATGCAACGATCCTCGACCGTGCGCAGCGCATCGATCGCGATCTTGCCGTCCAGATAGGCGCGGCGCGTATCGATCAGCTCCTGGGGCCGCAACAGGCTGCCGACGTGATCGGCGCGGAACGGCGGCCGGCTTCTCTGGGTCAGAGACAAGGTATCGCCCCCCTCACTCTGCGCCCACGGCCGAAGCCGGCGCCCCGGCGCGCGTTGACGCGTCGGATCTCACGCCGCGCACCCGGTCGAGCAGGGCTCCGGCGTCGTCCGGCTCGCGGTCGGCGCGCCAGGCGACATGGCCGTCGGGCCGTACCAGTACCAGGCGCCGCTCGTAGAGCCGCGCCAGCGCCGGATCGGCGATGTCGTTGACGGCGAGCGGCACGCCCCGCGAGCGCGCCGCGGCGATCAGGCGGTCGCCCGCGCGCGCGCCGCCGAAACGCAGCAGCACGAAGCCGGCGCCGAACAGGTCGAGGGTCGAGCGGCCCGGCGCGACCCAGCCGTGGGGCGCCCGCCCGCCCGGCCGCGCGCTCTGCACGTAGCGCTGCGGGCCGTGCTCGACCGGCGGCGTGCCGTCCGGCACGACGATCGGCGAATCGTCGTAGCGATAGCCGAGCACCGTGCCCTCCTGGACATACTCCTCGTCGTACCCGCCGGTCAGGATGGTGTCGCGGATGCGCGCGCGCAGCGCCGCGCCGGCCGTCGTGTCGTCGGCGATCTCCGGCCCGCCCGGCAGGGCGCGCAGCTTGCGGAAATTGCTGGTCGCCTCACCGACATTGTGCGCGGCGACCGGGCGGCGCTCGCGGTCGTAGCTGTCGAGCAGCGCCGGTCCGCCCCAGCCCTGCAGTGCCGCGGCGAGCTTCCAGCTCAGGTCGACCGCGTCGCCGATGCCGGTGTTCATGCCGAGCCCGCCGGTCGGCGACATCAGGTGCGCCGCGTCGCCGGCCAGGAAGGCGCGCCCCACGCGATAGCGATCGGCGACGAGCTGGCGGCGCGTCCACGGCAGGATCGCCTTGACCTGGAAATCGAAGTCGCGTCCGGCGGCGCGCCGGATCAGCGCCGCCGCGTCGGCCGTCGAGAGCGTCGCGTCGGGCTCGACCGAGCTCAAGCCGAGCCGCCACAGCTCGCGTCCGTCGACCGCGACGATCAGGCCCCACTGCCCCTCGGGCCCGACCAGCCAGCTGCCCCAGGCGTCGCCCTTGTCGTGGATCTTCGGCAGCTCGCGCGACACGAAGAACACATTGATGCTGGAGCTGAGCAGCGGCGAGCCCGCCATGCCGATGCCGAGGGTCTCGCGCACCAGGCTGTCGGCGCCGTCGCAGCCAACGATGTAGTCGGCCTCGATCGTCTCGCTGCGCCCGGTCGCCAGGTCGGTCAGGCTCGCCCGCACCCCCGCCTCGTCCTGCACGAAGCCGTCGAGGCGCACGCGATAGCGCATCGTCACGTTGTCCTGCGCCGCGGCGCGCTCGCGTAGCAGCGGGTCGAACCAAAGCTGGGAGCAGCGCCGGCTGCCCTCGGGCGTGTGGGGCAGCTCGCCGCGCTCGGCATAGGACGGGTACTCGAAGCGCGCGAGGAGATGGCCGGTCAGGCTGGTGACGAAGATGACGTTGTTGCGGAAATCCTCGGGCCAGCCGATCGCCTTGACCTTGTCGGCGATACCCCAGCGCCGGCAGAACTCCATGCTGCGCGCGTTGACCATGTTCATCTTGGGCACGCTGATCGCGCCGTCGCGCTGATCGATCAAGAGGGTGCGCACGCCGCGCAGGCCGAGATCGACGGCGAGCGCAAGCCCGATCGGGCCGCCACCGACGATGAGGACAGGAACGCGCACGAGCGCTGTCGCCGTCGGACTGGCTGTCAGGCGACGTGGGCGGCCGGCATGTCGGCGCGCCAGACCACGGGGAAGACGTCGCTCACCGGCCGCTGGCCGGGCCTCAGCCCCTCGGTGCCGTCGACCGCCATGGTCGCGGGGCGCGGATCCCAGCGCGCGTCCTCGCCGAGATAGCGCGTCGAGAGCGCGAGGCGGCGGCGATCGACCGTCGGGTTGCCGCCGGCGCCGTGCACGGTGAGCGGATGATGCACCAGCACGTCGCCCGGCTGCATGTCCCAGGACAGAAAGCGCAGCGAGGGGTCGCCGCGCCGCTGGCCGAAATCGGGACACTCCTCGAGCGTCTCGTCCATCAGCTTCGGGTTACGGTCGGGCGTGATCGCGCGGTAGAACTTGCCCCATTTGTGCGAGCCGGCGATGTACTCGACGCCGCTGCTCTCGCGCGTCACCGGCGTCAGCGCCAGCCACAGCGACGGGATGTGCGTGCCGCGCATCGGCCAATAGGGCAGATCGTGGTGCCAATAAGTCGCCTCGCGCGTGCCCGGCTCCTTGACGAAGATCTGGTCGTAGAAGAAGCGCACCTCGTCGACGCCCATGACGCGTCCGGCGATCTCCGCCGCCGGCGAATCGAAGATGAAGTCGCGGAAATCGCGGTCCCAGCGCCACATGAAGGTGCGCGCATAGAAGCGTCCGGGCGACCCCGGCTTGGTGTGCTCCTTGATGCGCTCGCCCGGCGTCGCCATGGCGCGGTCGACGGCGGCCGCCATGCGCTCGACCCAGTCGCGGTCGAACATGCCGCGCAGGCAGATCACGCCGTCGGCCTGATAGGCGGCGCGCTCGGCCGCGCCGATATGGCTCAGGGGCCGCTTGTTCATGAACCCTCCCGTCGTCTTGTGTTCTTGGTCTTCTGGTTCCGGACCAGACCGCGGCGCCGGTCGCCCAACGGGGCCGCGATGACGAGGAAGTCTGACGGACGGCAAAATAACTGTCTAATGAAAGACAGGGTAAACTTCATAACCCGATCGTTATGATCAGGAGAGCCGGCGCGCCTCCTTGACGGTGTCGCGCCCGGTGCCGCCGACCTCCGCCTTGAGGTGATCGATGAGCATGGCGACGGCCGGCGACGGCGTGGCGCCGGCGCGCATGACGATGCCGATCGGCCGGATGGTCGCGCCGAGATCGACCGGCAGCAGCTTGATCAGGCCGAGCTCGACCTCGACGACGAGCGCCTGGCGCGCGATCACCGAGATGCGGTCGCTCTCGAGCAGCAGCGTGCGCAGGATCAGCGGCGAGGCGGTCTCGACGCCGGTCGTCGGCGGCTCGAGACCCTGCCGGCGGAACGCGTTCTCGAGCTGGCGGCGCGGCCTGACGGTGGTCGGCGGCAGCACCCAGGGCTGGTCGAGCAGATCGGCGAGCTCCAGCGTGCGCCGCTTGGCGAGCGGATGGTTGCGCCGCGCGACGATGTGCAGCCGGTCGTAGAACAGCACCTCCTCGACCAGGCCCTCGCCCGGGCCGTCGTCGCCGAGCGGCCCGAAGAACAGGTCGAGCTCGCCCACGGCGACCGCCGGCAGCAGCGTGTTGTGCGTCCCCTCGACCACGTTGACCACCAGGCCCGGCTGATCATGGAGCAGTGCGGCCACGGCCTGCGGCACGATCTTGGCCGCGCCGATCGGCGCCGTGCCGATCGAGACGCGCCCGGACGCGGCGCCGCGCAGGGCGGCCAGCTCCTCGCCGGCATGGCGCAGCTCGGCACTGACCGACTTCGCATGGCGGATCAGCGAATCCCCGTAACGTGTTGGACTGAGGCCACGAGCCGAGCGCTCGAACAGCGCTACGCCGAGCGAGCGCTCGAGCTCGCGCAGGCTCTTGGTCACCGCCGGCTGGGAGACGTGGAGGCGCTCGGCGGCGCGCGAGATGCTGCGGCACTCGGCGATGACGAGCAGGGTCTGCAGCTGGCGCAGATTCACGTGGATAACGGCGCGGTTATAGAAAATCCCGCTTCCATAATATTTGGAACCGGAGGCCGCGCCAAGCCGCGTCAGCCGGGCGGAAAGTATTGGTAGAGCCAGGTCTCGGTCAGGGTCTTGTCGCCGAGCCGCAGGAAGCAGCGCAGGCTGAGCGGGTCCTTGCCCTCGACCTCGACGTCGAACAGGGCGCGCCAGCGCTCGGTGCCGACCACCTTGATAACGTAGCCGCCGCGCATTTTGCCGCGCGACAGCGTGACGACCGGCGTCACGTCGAAGCGCGCTTTCATCTCGGCGAGCGCCCCGCCAGCGAAGTCGATGACGAATTTCCAGAGATTCTTGTCCTCGCGCTGCTCCTTGCCGGGCACGCCGCCGCGGCCGATGCGAGTCGAGACGACCCGGCCGATCTCGGTCGGCGGATGCGGCTCGTCGTTCTGCCAGTAGAGCCGGTAGTCGAAGGACTGGCTCGACCCGGCTTTGACCGGCGCCTGCGGCTGCCAATAGGCGACGATGTTGTCGTGGATCTCGTCGTCGGTCGGGATCTCGACCAGTTGGACAGCCCCCGCGCCCCAGTCGCCGCGCGGCTCGACCCAGATGCTCGGGCGCCGCTCATAGAAGGCGCCGTCGTCCTGATAGTCGGCGAAGCTGCGATCGCGCTGGAGCAGGCCGAAGCCCTTGGGATTCGTGTCGGTGAACGAGTTGGTCTGCACCGAGGGCGGGTTGATCAGCGGCCGCCAGATGCGCTCGCCCTTGCCCGTCCATAGCGCCAGGCCGTCGCTGTCGTGGATCTCCGGCCGCCAGTCGGTTGCCTGGCGCCGGTCGTTCTCGCCATACCAGTACATGCTGGTGAGCGGCGCCAGGCCGAGCCGCGGGATGTCGGCGCGGATGAAGAGGTCGGCGTGGACGTCCATGACCACGGCGTTGGTCCGCGTCGCGTCGAACCGGTAGGCGCCGGTCAGGCTCGGGCCCTCGAGCAGGGCGTAGATCGTGATCGCCGCCGCCTCGGGATTGGGCGCGGCCAGCCAGAACTCGGTGAAGCGCGGAAATTCCTCCTTGGTCGAGAGCGCGGTGTTGGCGGCAATGCCGCGCGCCGAAGCGCCGTACTGGCCCTCGGCCCCGGAGCTGCGGAAGTAGCTCGCACCCTGGAACGCCAGCCAGTCGGTGTCGCTGTCCTTACCGTCCATGACGCGGAAGCCCGAGAAGCCGAGATCGGCCGGCAGCTTCCCGGCGAGGCCGGAATCGGCGAAGTCGAAATAGTTGGGGAAATAGACGATCTCGCGGGCGGTATCGCCGGACACGGCGTGGATCTTCACCGGCAGGGGCACGAACTTGTTGAGCGTGAAGAAGCGCACGGGAAAATGGCCGGGGCCGTTGACCCACAGGCCGTGGTCGGGTCGGAACTTGATCTTCTGCACAGCGTCGAAGTCGATCGTGCGCAGCAGGTCGGCGACCGCGGATTTCGGCTCGACATAGGCCGTCTTGGCCAGATCTGCGGCACGCTGTCGCAGGCGGTCGTAGCTGAACGGCTGGGGCGGCCCGAAGGTCGGCCCCGGCGTCTGCCCGCTCGCCTCGGCGCGCGTCGCGGCGCCGCGCAGGGCGACGCCCAGCGCCAGCATCCACGGGAGGCTCGCCGCCAGAAAACCCCGGCGATTGATGGCGCTCATGAAGCGGCCGCCGCCTGGGCGCCCAACCAATGCCCCATTTGTCCTTTAGAAAGGTCGAAGCGTCGCTTGGGAACTTCTGCGGCGTGTCCGACGTTCCGCTGCTGACTCCACCGAGCTTCCATCGACAACCGACCGCTGCGCTCGCGTCCAGAATGGCAGGTCAATAGGGGGTGGCCGCCGCCACGGACGAAGCGCCCTCGACGGTCGGCGAAGGGGAAAAAACAATGCATGGCGCAGGCAACTCCCACCTGATCGGGTCCGGACATCACCTCCCCGCGGCTCTGACCGGTCCCAGCTTCAACGATCGGCCGTCGGCTACGGTTCCACAGCCGGAGGGCACGCAGGATCCGGCAGTCGGCTTCGGCGTTCCGGCGCGGTATCCGATGCCCATGACGACACAGCGCATCGCCGCATGGACGCCCATCCAGCTTGCCGGCGCCCTGTTCCGCCGGCTGCGGGCGCGGCTCCTGCCCGCGGCATCCGTAAGCGGTGCGTCGACCGACGCTCGTGGCTGAGCTCGACGGCCGCCGCTGGCTCTATCTGGCTCTCGTCCTATCCACGACCGCGGCGGCGACGGCGCGGCTGTGGGCGATCCTGCGCATCGACGGGATCGACGACCTCGAGATCGCCCTCCTCGTCCTGTTCGGCATCCTGTTCACCTGGACGGCCTCGGCGTTCTGGCTGGCCTGCGTCGGCGCCCATGTCTGTTGGCGCGGCGCGGCGCGAACGCCGTTGGCCAGGCCGATGCCCGGCGAGCCGATCCGCTCGCGCACCGCGATCGTCATGCCGATCCACAACGAGGAGGTCGCCCGCTCCTTCGCGGGTCTCGCAGCGGTCCATGAATCGGTCGAAGCGAGCGGCGCCCTGGGCGAGTTCGACTTCTATATCCTGAGCGACAGCACCGATCCGGCCCACTGGGTCGCCGAGGAGATCGAATGGGACCGGCTGCGGCGTGCGGCAGGCCCCGAGGCGCGCCTCTTCTATCGCCACCGTCCCCGCAATATCGGCCGCAAGACCGGCAACATCCGCGACTTCTGCACCAACTGGGGCGGGCTCTACGACTACATGGTGGTGCTCGACGCCGACAGCCTGATGACCGGCGAGACGCTCGTGACGCTCGCCCGGCTGATGGACGCCAATCCGCGCACCGCCCTCATCCAGGTTTCGCCCCAACCGGTCGGCCGGGACTCGCTGTTCGCGCGCATCCAGCAGTTCGCGTCGAGCGTCTACGGCCCGATCTACACCGCCGGCCTCGCCCATCTGCAGGGCCCCGACGGCAATTACTGGGGCCACAACGCCATCATCCGCGTGCAGCCCTTCATGCAGCATTGCGGCCTGCCGGCCCTGCCGGGACGCGCGCCGCTCGGCGGCGAGATCCTGAGCCATGATTTCGTCGAGGCCGCCTTGCTCCGGCGCGCCGGCTGGGACGTCCGGCTCGCGCCAGAGCTGGGCGGCAGCTATGAGGAAGTGCCCTCGAACCTGATCGACTACCTCAAGCGCGACCGCCGCTGGTGTCAGGGCAATCTGCAGCACATGAGGCTGCTCCTCGCCCAGGGCCTGCGCATGCCGAGCCGGCTGCACTTCGCGGTCGGCATCATGTCCTATGTCTCGTCGCCGCTCTGGCTCGCCATGCTCGTGGTCTCGGCCTTCGAGGCCTATCGGCTCGAGCACAGCGGCGCGGTCACCTATATCGGCAAATATCCGGTGCTGGCTTGGCCGATCTCGCACACCTTGGCGCTGATCGCGCTGGTGCTCGTGACCGCCGGCCTGCTCTACGGACCGAAGCTGCTGGCCCTCGCCCTGCTGGGGCGCGACCGCGAGCGCCGGCGCGCCCATGGCGGCATCGGCAAGGCGGCGTACAGCGTCTTTCTCGAGAGCCTGTTCGCCACCCTGCTCGCGCCGGTCACCATGCTGACCCACAGCTGGTTCGTCGCGACCATCCTGCTCGGCGGGAGCACGTCCTGGGGCGGCCAGCCGCGCGGCGACCGCCGGTTGTCGGTCGGCGCGGCACTGGGCGCGTTCGGGCCGCACACGATCTTCGGCCTCGCCGCGACCGCCCTCGCCTATCTCTACATCCCGGGCAGCTTCTGGTGGTTCGTGCCGCTGCTCGCCGGCCTCGCGCTCGCCGTGCCGATGGCCTGGGTCACGAGCAGCGCCGCGGCCGGCCGCTGGCTGCGCCGCCGCGGCCGCTTTCTCGTTCCGAGCGAGACCGTCGGACTGCCGATCCTCGAGCGCATGCGCGCGCGCCTGGCCGAGCGCCCCGCCGAAGAGACAGGCGAAGCGGAGATCGACGCGCTGCTCCGGCGGGCGCTGACCGATCCCTATGTCAGCCGGCTGCACCGCGCCCTGCTGGGCGACGTGCCCGAGGCGCCCGCCGACCCGGAAAAGCTGCCGGCCCTGGTCGATGCCGCGCGGCGCGGCGACATCGCCACCCTCACCCGGCAGGACTGGACCGCGCTCCTGTCCGACGCGAACAGCCTCAGCGCCCTCGCACCCGAGCGCGCGGAGGCGCTCCGCACGCGGGAGCGATAGGCCCGCTCACGCCATCGCGGTCGGCAGCGGCGCGCGGTTGGCCAGGCGGATCATCTCCTGCACCATCTGTTCGAGCAGCTCGGCCTTGACCGCCGCGTGCGCCGGGTCGGCCCAGAGATTGGTCATCTCGTGCGGGTCGCTCGCGAGATCGTAGAGCTCGCCGAAATCCTGGCCGCCCCACACCGACAGGCGCCAGCGCTCGGTGACCAGCGTGCGCACGCGCGGCGGCTGGCTCAGGCCGAAATTCGGCACCTGGGCCTCCTGCTCGACCATCATGCCGCGCCGCCCGGCGATGGCCTCGCCGCGCATGGCGCCGAGCAGGCTCTCGCCCTGGATGCCGTTGAAGGGCGCGAGACCGGCACGATCGAGCACGGTGCTGGCGATGTCGACGGTGCCGCTCAAGGCATCGACGCGCGGCCGAAGCGTGCGCGTCGCCGGATCGGCCCACAGGAACGGCACGCGGATCAGGCCCTGGTAGTGGATCGGGCCCTTGAGCATGATGCCGTGATCGCCCATCCAGTCGCCATGATCGCTGGTGAAGATGACGACGGTGTCGCGGTCGAGCCCGAGCGCCTGAAGCTTCGCCAGAACGCGCCCCACCGCGTCATCGATCATGGCGATCATGCCGTAGGTCAGCGCGATGATCTCGCGTGCCTCGCGCTCGGACACCGCGAAGGGCCGCACCCAGGACCGGTCGATGGCGCCGCGCCGCGTCGCCTCGTGCAATGCCGCGACCATCGGCGGCAGATCGTTCTGGCCGAAGGACGGCGGCAGCGGGATGTCGGCCGGATCGTACATGTCCCAATAGCGGCCCGGCGGCGTGAACGGGTGATGCGGATCGGGAAAGGAGCACTGGATGAAAAACGGCGCGTCGCCGCCCGCGCGCGCATGGTCTTCCAGATAGTCGCAGGTCATGTCGGCGATGTAACTGGTCGGATAGAGCTCTTCCGGAACGCGTGTGCGATAGGCCTGGGGCGCCATGTAGCGCGGATCGGGCTCAGCGTTGTCCGCTCCGCGCAGCGCGGCCGAGCCGGGATGCCGGGCCTCGAGCCAGCGCGTATAATGGCCGTGAACCCGGTCGCCGTGATAGGTGCAGAGCCGCACATGATCGAAGCCGTAGAACGGCGTCTTTACGTCGTAGCTCTCGTCGGCCAGCCAATAGGGCGTCCACTCGCTGTCATAGGGCCGGCCGCGGCGGCGGTCAGTGCGCACGGCGTCGAGCAGCTCCTCGGGCGGCGCCTCTCCGCCATTGGGATTCTTCCAGGTCTCGCGCGGCCCCGGACCGTCGCCGAAATTCTGAAGATGCGACTTGCCGATCAGCGAGGTGCGATAGCCCGCCGCGCGCAGCAGGTCGACGAAGGTCACCGCGTCGAGCGACAGCGGCACGCCGTTGTAGCGCACGCCGTGCAGCGAGGGCATGCGGCCGGTCATGAGCGTCGCGCGATTGGGCATGCAGATGGCGCAGGCGACGTAGAAACGCTCGAAGCGGCTGCCGCGCGCGGCGATGCCGTCGATATGGGGCGTGCGCAGGACCGGATTGCCGTAGCAGCCGAGATGGTCGGCACGCTGCTGATCGGTGATGAACAGGAGAAAATTAGGCCGTCTTGACATCGCCCCGCGCTTTCGTGATGGTCGCCCGCCCTGTGCCGCGGACCATGCCCGTTCGCGCCGGGGCCGTCAAATAACCAAGAACTGATGGACCCGTATCCATCCGGTTAGGGAGGCAGTGATGGCGCTCGACAAGGAAACGCTCGACGAGCTGTTGCGCACGGTCAGGCGCTTCGTCGACGAGAGATTGATTCCGCGCGAGGCCGAGATCGCGCGCGACGATGCGGTGCCGCGCGACCTGATCGACGAGATGCGCGGGCTCGGCCTGTTCGGCCTCTCGATCTCGCCCGACTATGGCGGTCTGGGCCTCACCATGTCCGAGGAGATCCAGGTCGCCTTCGAGCTCGGCCGCACCTCGCCCGCCTTCCGCTCGGTGTTCGGCACCAATGTCGGCATCGGCTCGCAGGGCATCGTCATCGACGGCACCGAGGCGCAGAAGCGGCGCTGGCTGCCGAAGCTGGCGAGCGGCGAGATCATTGCCTCCTTCGCCCTCACCGAGCCCGACTCCGGCTCCGACGCCGGCGCGCTGCGCACCAGCGCGCGGCGCGACGGCGATCACTACGTGCTCAACGGCACCAAGCGCTTCATCACCAACGCGCCCCATGCCGGCCTGTTCACGGTGATGGCGCGCACAAATCCGGCCGAGAAGGGCGCGCGCGGCGTCTCGGCCTTCCTGGTCGAGCGCGGCGCGCCGGGCCTCTCGATCGGCAAGCCCAACAAGAAGATGGGTCAGCAGGGCGCCCACGTCGCCGACGTCATCTTCGAGGATTGCCGCGTGCCGGCCGACGCGCTGATCGGCGGCCAGGAGGGCCAGGGCTTCAAGACCGCGATGAAGGTGCTCGATCGCGGGCGGCTCCACATCGCCGCGGTCTGCGTCGGCACGGCCGAGCGGCTGATCGAGGAATCGGTGCGCTACGCCCGCGAGCGCCGGCAGTTCGGCAAGGCGATCGGCGAGTTCCAGCTCGTCCAGGCCATGCTCGCCGACAGCCGCACCGAGTGCTATGCGGCGCGCTGCATGGTGGTCGACGCCACGGCGCGGCGCGACGCCGGCGAGAACGTCAGCGAGCTCGCGGCGTGCTGCAAGCTGTTCGCCTCGGAGATGGTCGGCCGCGTCGCCGACCGCGCCGTGCAGATCTTCGGCGGCGCCGGCTATGTCGCCGACTACCCGATCGAGCGCTTCTATCGCGACGTGCGCCTGTTCCGCATCTACGAGGGCACCTCGCAGATCCAGCAGCTCGTCATCGCCCGGCATATGCTCGACGCGGCCCGCTGAGCCGGCTCAGACCACCTGGTGCAGCAGCTTCTCGCCGGCGGCCAGGCGCCGGCAATTCTCGACCGCGACGGCGAGGCTGCGGTCGAAGGTCTCGATCGTCAGCCAGGCAAGGTGCGGGGCGAGGACGACGTTGTCGAGCGCGAGCAGCGGATTTCCTGCGGCCTTGACCGGCTCCTGGGCGAAGACGTCGAGGCCGGCGGCGCGCAGATGGCCGCTCTCGAGTGCCGCGACCAGCGCCGGCTCGTCGACCAGGCCGCCGCGCGCCGTATTGACGAAGATCGCGCCCGGCTTCATGCGCGCGATCGCGGCGGCGTCGATAATCCCGTGGGTCTCGGGCGTGTCGGGAACGTGCATGGAGACGATGTCCGCCTCGGCGAGGAGGGCCGGCAGCGTGCGCCATTCGGCGGCCGCGTCCGGGCGCTGCTGGCGCGCCGTGTAGAGCACCTTCGCGCCCATCGCCCGGAGGATCGGCGCCAGGATCGCCGGCACCGCGCCATAGCCGACGAGACCCACGGTCTTGCCGCCCAGTTCGCCGTAATGGTCCTGCAGCGCCGGGCCCGTGACCCAGCCCTGCCCCTCGCGCGTTGCCCGGTCGACCGCCGGCAGCCGGCGCAGCGCGGCGAGCATCAGCAGCAACGTCATCTCGGCGACGGCGCGGCTGTTGGTGCCGGGCATGTTCGCGACCGCGATGCCGCGCGCCCGCGCCGCCTCGAGGTCGATGGTGTTGAGGCCGACGCCGATCTTCTGGATCAGCTTGAGCCGCGGCGCGCCGGCGATGGTCTCGGCGGTGACCGGCCTCAAGCAATGCCACAGCACCTCGGCGGTCTTCATCAATTCGGGAAAGGTGACGTCGTCGCTCTCGCCGCAGGTGTGCACGGTGAGGATGCGCGGCAGCGTCTCGAGCCGCTGCTTCAGCTCTTCGCCCGAATCATAGCGAAAGACGACGTTCATGACCTACTGCCCCCAGGGAAAGGCCGCGCGCGGCGGCAGGGCGAGGCCGTTGGCCAGCGTCTCGCCGAGGCGCAGGCCCTCGTTCCATTTGGCCATGCGCTCGGAGCGCGCGAATGACCCGACCTTGAGCTGCTTGACGCCCCAGCCGACCGCGAGATGGACGATCGAGACGTCCTCGCTCTCGCCCGAGCGCGCCGAGACGATGGCGCCCCAACCGGCCTCGCGCGCGGCCTCGGCCGCCGCGCGCGTCTCGGTCAGCGTGCCCGCCTGGTTCGGCTTGATCAGCGCCGTGTTGCACGCGCCGCGCTGCGCCGCCGCACGCACGCGCGCGGCGTTGGTGACGATGAAGTCGTCGCCGACGACCTGGACGCGCGGCCCGGCGGCCGCGGTGAATTTGCGCAGGCCCTCGGCGTCGTCCTCGGCGAGCGGGTCCTCGATCGAGACGATGGGATAGCGCGCGAGCCAGCCGAGCAGCATCTCCGCGAGGCCGTCGCTGTCGAGCGCCCGGCCCTCGCGGGCGAGCTTGTAGCGGCCGCCGCGGCCGAGCTCCGAGGCTGCGATGTCGAGCGAGATGCCGACGTCCTGGCCGGGCGTGCGGCCGGCGCGCTCGATGGCGCGCACCAGCATGGCGAGCGCCTCCTCGTTGCTGTCGAAGGCGGGCCAGAAGCCGCCCTCGTCGGCGACGCCCTGGAGCCGGCCTGCTTCGGCCATCAGCGCGCCGGCGGCGCGATAGACCTCGGCGGTCCAGTCGAGCGCCTCTCCGAAATCGCGCGCGCCGACCGCGATGACCATGAAGTCCTGCACGTCGACGCGCCGCCCGGCATGGGCGCCGCCGCCGAAGATCTGGATCTCGGGCAGCGGCAGGCGCGCGTCAGCGTCGCCGCCGAGCCAGCGCCAGAGCGGCACGCCCGCGGCGGCGGCAGCGGCGTGAGCGACGGCGAGCGAGGTCGCGATCAGCGCGTTGCCGCCGAGCCGCGCCTTGTTGGGCGTGCCGTCGAGGGCGATGAGCGCGCGGTCGACCGCCTGCTGGTCGGCAGCGTCGCGCCCGGCGAGCGCGCGGGCGATCTCGCCTTCCGCGGCGGCCACGGCGCCCGTCACGTCATAGCCGCCGAAGGCCGCGCCGCCGTCTCGCCGGTCGACGGCCTCGCCGCTGCCGGTCGAGGCGCCGGCCGGCGCGATGGCGCGGCCCGCTGCGCCGCCCTTGAGCGTCACCTCGACCTCGACCGTGGGCCGGCCGCGCGAATCCCAGACGCGCCGGCCGTGGACTTTGGCGATGGTGGATTGGGTCACTGCGGCGTTCCGAAAGCTATTTCGTCCTTCCAGGCGCGGCCGACCTCGGCCAGCGTCGCGACCGGCCGCGCCAGCAGCGCGCGCGCCGCGCGCCGGACATGCGCCTTGTCGCGCTCCTCGGTTACATACTCGACCGGCGACTTGCCGTCGACTCGCGCGAGCAGGAGCCCGGGCAGGAGACGGGCCGCCCGCGCCTCGAGCTCGGCGGCCGGCTCCCAGTCGATGCCGGCGCGATAGGCGGCGGCGAGCGCCGCGAAGCAGTCGAGGAAGCCGGCGGCGGCGCGCGGCGTCCACAGGCATTTGAGCAGCAGATGGTTCAGGCAGAACGCCAGGTCGAAGGCCGGGTCGCCGTACCAGGCGCATTCCGCGTCGAGGAACACCGGGCCGCGCGGCCCGACCAGGATGTTCTTCGGGCTGATGTCGCCGTGGACCAGCGTGCGCTTGGTCGCGGCCGTGACGCGCACCAGGGCCATCAGCGCCTCGGCGCGGTCGGGATGGGCGCGCGCGCTGTGCTCGAGATAGGGCTCGAGGCGGAGGGCGTGGAAGATCGCGTCGGTCTCGAAGCGTCGGGCGATATCGGCCCGGCCGGCCGTGCCGGCGTGGATGCGGACGAGCCGCTCGCCGACGGCGCGCGCGATCGTCGGATCGGCGCGGCCCTGGCGCAGCTCCTCCTTCCACAGCGCGTAATCCGCCGGCGCCAGATATTCCATGACGAACAGGCCGGCCGCCGGGTCATGGCGCAGGATGCGCGGCACGGCCTCGGGCACGATGCGCCCGGCGGCCTCGAACCAGGCGACCTCGTAGCTGTTGCGCTCGATCGGCGCCTGCCAGTCGGCTGCGACCTTGAGCCTGGGCAGGGCGCGCTTGACGCACACCGGGCCGCTCTCGAGCTCGACGCGCCAGATGTCGGACGAGACGCCGCCCGCCAGCGCGGTCAGGCGCGGCGCGGCGCCGGGCGGGACGATGCCGAGGCGGCGCAGGACTTCGACGAGGTCTTCGGGCGGCTGGCTCAAGCGGACTACGGCCTTGCACGGACGGGGCGCCGGCAGCTTAGAAAAGCCGCGCCGGTCCGTCCACCGGTCTTGGCCGGGGCGAGGTCGCGGCGCGCGCCTCAGGCCGGCGTGGTCGCGGCCGGCCGCGCGGCGCGGTGGGCCACGGCGTGCGACAAGAGCGCGCGCAGCCGGGCCGGCTCGACCGGCGCGCTCAGCACGTAGATGCCGCGGTCCCGCAGCATCTTCAGCCGTTTGGTCGACTTCTCGGCGACGACGACGATGCGCGGAATGCCGCCGCCCCACTGCGTCACCAGATGGTCGAGCACATCGAGGCCGCTCTCGGTCATCAGCTGCGCGCAGTCGCCGATGATCACGTCCGGCGCCGGCACGCCCGACTTCGCCAGGGTCAGCGCCTCGACCGAGCGAAAGACGCCGATGACCCGGCAATCCCAGGCGTCGAGCTGCTTGCCGAGGGTCGTGCTGGCCGGCGTCTGCGTGCTCAGGATCAGCGCGCGCAGGCCCGCCAGCGGATCGGGCACCGCCAGCGGCGGCGCCCAGCCGGGCAACCGGTCGACGCGCGCGACCGGCGCGCGCGGGACGCGGATGGAGAACTGAGCGCCGCGGCCGAGGATCGAGCGGACGCGGATGCGGCTGCCCAGCATGTCGGCCATGCGCCGCGCGATGGCCAGGCCGAGGCCGAGGCCCTCGCCCTCGCCCTGGCCAGCCTCGCCGCGGCGGAACTCCTCGAAGATCAGCGCGTGATCCTCGGGCGCGATGCCCGGCCCCGTGTCGGTCACCAGCAGCTCGACGCCGCCGGCGCGGCGCCGGCAACCGAGCAGCACGCGGCCGCGCTGCGTGTAGGCGACGGCGTTCGACAGCAGGTTGCGCGCGATCGCGGTCAGGAAATCCGGGTCGCTGCGCACCATGAGGCTGCACGGCACGACGCGGAAGTCGAGGCCGCGCGCCCGCGCCGCCGCGCCGAACTCGACCTCCATCGCCTCGAGCAGCTCGCCGATCGGGAACTCGATGATCGACGGCGCCATGACTCCGGCCTCGAGCCGCGACATGTCGAGCACGCTGTTGAGCAGGCGCTGCGCCGACTTGAGCGCCTGCTCCATCTGGCGCACGACGCTGAGCGCCTCGCGGCCGTGCATCTTGGCCGCCAGCACGCCGAGGAAGATCGACAGCGCGTGCAGCGGCTGGCGCAGATCGTGGCTGGCCGCGGCAAGGAACTTCGACTTGGCGCGATTGGCCGCGTCGGCCGTTTCCTTGGCCGCCTGCAGCTCGGCGCGGTGCTGCTGCTCGGCGGAATAGTCGTGCATCAGGCCGAAGCTGAGCACGGGCTTGCCCGTCGCGTCGCGCACCATCTCGACCTTGACCCAGAGCGGGAAGCGCCGGCCGGATTGGTGACAGGCGTCGAGCACGCCCTCCCAGCCGCCCTGGTGCATCAGCGCCGGGACGACGACGTTGTCGATGATCGGCACGGTGTCGGGCGGGAAGTTGTCGCGAACGTTGAGCTCGCGCCCGGGGGCCACGCGGCGACCGAACAGCCGCTCGAACGCCGGATTGACGTACTGGATGCGGCCGCCGATGTCGGCGATGGCGATCGACTCGCCCGACGCCTCGACGATCGAGCGGAACTTGCGCAGCTCGTCTTCGGCCTGCTTGCGGTCGGTGATGTCGAACAGCGTGACCTGGCAGGCCGGCTGTCCACCCCAGCGCACGATGCGCGCCTTGCACTCGACCCAGATGAGCGTGCCGTCCTTGCGCCGGCCGCGGAACTCGTAGTTGACCGGCACTTCCTCGCCGCTGAGCCGCGCCCAGTAATAGTAAGTGATGCGGTCGAGATCCTCGGGCGCGATGACGCGGCGCGCTGACCCGGAGGCGAGCACTTCCTCGGCGCTCTCATAGCCGAACATGTCGGCGAAGGCCTGATTGACGAACACCGGGTCAGAATCGCAGATGATCGCGATGCCCTCGATCGAGCCCTCGATCAGGTTGCGGAAGCGCTCCTCGCTGTCCTTGAGCGCCTGGCGCGTTTCGATGCGATCGGTGATGTCGTAGGCATAGCCGTCGAACACGACGTCGCCGCCGTCCCCGACCGACGGCTGCGCCATGGCGCGCACCCAGAGCAGCGCGCCCTCGCCGGTCACCATGCGGAAGGTGCAGTCGAGCGGCGCTACGGCTTGAGTCGCCCGGCGGAGCGCGAGATCCCAGACCGGACTGTCATCCTCATGGATCGCGTCGAACAGGCCGTGGCGACCGGACCGCACGGCTTCCGGATCGACGCCGAGCGAGCGCGCGCCGGCGCTGACATAGGGGAAGCTGACGGTGCCGTCCGGACGCACCACCTGCCGGAAAATCACGCCCGGCACATTGTCCGCGATGCCGGCGATCCCGACCGCCAAGGGCGCGCCGCCGGCAGGCAAGGCTTCACCGCCGCCCGAGCCGCGGATGCGCCGGTGCCTGTGCGCCAATCGGTCGTCAGCGGATGCGGTGGTACTCTGGTCGACTGTTCGTTCTGACGGCAAGAGCGGTTTAGTCACGGTTCCCATCAATGACTAAGACCTAATCACTATACCTGCTTTTGCCGAATATTACATTCGTTGCGTCGCGCCTACTCGATTTGGATAAACGATCACTGGACGGGATTAACGTCGCGCCTGTCGAGACGAAACTATCCCGCGTTGAGTTGACCGCGCACTTTTTGCCGCGACCGTTAGCGTCGGGCAGTGACTATGTGCGCCTTGATGCGCCCGTCGATGGCGCCGCTGCCGAAGCGGCGCGCCAGCGCCGTGGTCGCGACCCTGGTCGCTTCGGCGAGACGTGACGCGTCGCGCGCTTCGATCTCATTTCTCAGCGGCGTGCCCTGGCAATAGGCGAACGCCGGGCCGTCGGGCGCAGCGGCCCGACTCCGGTGCTCGATCGTGTCGACCGCGATCCGGGTAAACCCGGCCGCGGCGAGATCGTCGCGAATGCGCGCGACGTCGTGATGGCCATGCGGCGTCCGGGCCAGGAAGAGCGGTGGGTCCGTTGGAAAGAGCTGGCCGACCGCCTCGGTCACGACCTGGGCGAACTCGTTGTCCTCGATCCGATCCCACATGTTGAAGAGGAACAGGCCATCCGGTTTCAGAACACGGCGCGCTTCTCGATAGGCCTTGAGCTTGTCGGGAAAGAACATGGCGCCGAACTGGCACACGACCGCGTCGAAGCGACCATCCTCGAACGGCAGCGCCTGGGCGTTCGCCTGCTGCCAGGTGATGCGCTCGTCTCCGGATTGGCGCGTCGCGGCGTAGTCGAGCATCGGCTGATTGAGATCGGTCGCGACGATCCGCGCCTGCCGCGGCAGTCGCGCCGCCATCGCGCGCGTCACCACGCCCGTCCCTGCCGCGACTTCGAGGATGTCCCGCGATCCGGCACCGGCCAATCGCTCGGCGAGATCGCGCGCATAGGGCTCGAAGATCAGCGGAACCATGAAGCGGTCGTAGAGCTCCGGGATCGACCCCGCGAACTGCCTGTCGGTTGATTCCATGGTCTCGCCTCCGAAGAAGACGTTTCGCGGCCCGGTAGGTTAAGAGCGCCTATCACGCCTTGCGGCGCGGCTTTGCTCCTTTCGCCAGCTCGAGCTTGGCGACAGACTCGCGATGGACCTCGTCGGGACCGTCGGCCAGGCGCAAGGTGCGCGCCATGGCCCAGCCATGGGCCAGGCCGAAATCGTCGCTGACCCCGGCGCCGCCGTGAACCTGGATGGCCCGGTCGAGCACGTGCAGCGCCATGGTGGGCGCCACCACCTTGATCATGGCGATCTCGGCGCGCGCCGCCTTGTTGCCGACGCTGTCCATCATCTCGGCGGCCTTGAGCACGAGCAGGCGCGCCTGGTCGATCTCCATCCGGGATTCGGCGATGTCGGCCATGACCACGCCCTGCTCGGCCAGCGTCTTGCCGAACGCCACGCGCGAGCGGGCGCGCGCACACATCGCCTCGAGCGCCCGCTCGGCCAGTCCGATCAGGCGCATGCAATGGTGGATGCGGCCCGGCCCGAGCCGGCCCTGGGCGATCTCGAAGCCGCGGCCTTCGCCCAGAAGCATGTTCGACTGCGGCACGCGGACGTCCTTGAAATCGACTTCCCAATGGCCGTGCGGCGCATCGTCATAGCCGAACACCGGCAGCGGCCGCACGATGCGCACGCCCTTGGTCTCGGTCGGCACCAGGATCATCGACTGCTGGGCGTGGCGCGGCGCGCTCGGATCGGTCTTGCCCATGACGATCATGATCTTGCAGCGCGGATCGCCGGCGCCGGAAATCCACCATTTGCGGCCGTTGATGACGTAGTCGCCGCCCGAGCGCTCGATGCGCGTCTCGATGTTGGTCGCGTCCGACGAGGCGACGGCCGGCTCGGTCATGGCGAAGGCCGAGCGGATCTGGCCCTCGAGCAGCGGCTCGAGCCAGTCGCGCTGCTGCTCGGGCGTGCCGTAGCGCTCGAGCACCTCCATGTTGCCGGTGTCGGGCGCCGAGCAGTTGAACACCTCGGGCGCGATCGGCGAGCGGCCCATGATCTCGCAGAGCGGCGCATATTCGCGGTTGGTCAGGCCGGCGCCGTGCTTGCTGTCGGGCAGAAACAGGTTCCACAGGCCCGCGCCGCGCGCCTGCGCCTTCATCTCCTCCATGATCGGCGGCGTGTGCCAGCGATCGGCGCCGGCGCGATGCTGGTCGCGATAGACCGCCTCGTGCGGATAGACGACGTCGTCCATGAACGCGCCGAGCCGCGCCGCCAAGCTCTGGATCGCGGCGGCGCGGCTGGCGGTCACGGCTCAGCCCGCCGCCTGCATCGAGGCGGTCGGCAGGCGATAGTCCTTGAGCTGCTCGCGCAGCTCGCGCTTGGACAGCTTGCCGGTCGCGGTGTGCGGCAGCTGCTGGACGAACACGACGTCGTCCGGCACGCACCAGCTCGGCACCTGGCCACGCAGGAAGCCGATGATGTCTTCGCGCGTCGGCGAGGCGCCCGGCTTGGCGACCACGACCAGGATCGGCCGCTCGTCCCATTTGGGATGGGGCACGCCGATGACCGCCGCTTCGGCGACGCCGGGATGGCCCATGGCCTTGTTCTCGAGATCGATCGAGCTGATCCACTCGCCGCCCGATTTAACGACGTCCTTGGCGCGGTCGACGATCTGCATGTAGCCCTCGGGGTCGATCGTCGCGACGTCGCCGGTGCCGAACCAGCCCTCGTCGTCGAAGGCGTCGCGCGTCGCGGCCTCGTCGTTGTAGTAGGCGCTGATCACCCAGGGCCCGCGCACGAAGAGCTCGCCGAACGCCTTGCCGTCATGCGGCAGCGCCTTGCCGTCAGGGCCGACGATCTTGAGGTCGACATGGCAGATGGCGCGGCCCTGCTTGGCCTGGATGGCGTGGCGCTGGTCGGTCGGCAGGGTCAGCATCTTGTGCTTGAGCCGGCCGCAGGTGCCGACCGGGCTCATCTCGGTCATGCCCCAGGCGTGGATCATGCGGTAGCCGAACTCGTTCTCGAAGGCCTGGATCATGGAGAGCGGCACGGCCGAGCCGCCGACCAGGATCTCCTTGAGGTGCTGCGGCCGCTTGCCCGACTGGCGCAGATAGGTCAGCAGCATCAGCCAGACGGTCGGCACGCCGGCGGTCATCGTCACCTGCTCGGTCTCGAGCAGGTCGCAGACCGATTCGCCGTCGAGGCGCGGCCCCGGCATCACCAGCTTGGCCCCGGTCATCGCCGCGCCATAGGGAATGCCCCAGGCGTTGACGTGGAACATCGGCACGACCGGCAGGCAGACGGAATTGGTCGAGAGACCGAAGCCGTCGGTTGAGCAGATCGCCATCGTGTGCAGGAGGGTCGAGCGGTGGCTGTAGAGCGCGCCCTTGGGGTTGCCGACCGTGCCCGAGGTGTAGCAGAGCGACGCCGCTGTCCGCTCGTCGAAGGTCGGCCAGTCGAAGCTGTCCCGCTCCGCGTTGACCAGCTCCTCGTAGCACAGCGCGTCCGGCAGCTTGGTCGCCGGCATGTGCGCGCGGTCGGTCATGATGACGTAGCCCTTGACCTTGGGCAGTGTCGGCGCGAGTCCCTCGAGCAGGGGCACGAAGGTCAGATCGGTGAAAACGTAGCGGTCCTCGGCGTGGTTGACGATGTAGCGGATCTGCTCGAGGAACAGCCGCGGGTTGATCGTGTGCAGGACCGAGCCCATGCCCGAGACGGCATAGTAGAGCTCGAGATGCCGGTGGGTGTTCCAGGCAAGCGTCGCGACTCGGTCGCCCGGCTTGACGCCGAGGCGCGTCAGCGCGTTGGCCAGCCGCTGGGTGCGGCCATAGGCGTCGCGCCAGGTATAGCGGTGAATCGCGCCCTCGACCGTGCGGGTGACGATCTCGGTGTCGCCGTGATATCGCGCCGCAAAGCGGATCAGGCTGCTGATCAGCAGCGGCGTATCCATCATGGTGCCAAACATAGGCGTTAGCCTCCCTAAAATTTTATTTTCTGCCGCATTGGCCGTTTTCGGCCGTGATTTAGATCAATCATGCCTCATCGGCCGCTGGGCTGCCAGGGGCCGCGCGGTGGCTGCGACAGGGCGCCGTGGCGCCTCTCTTTAGCGGAACAACTGGCTGAAAAGCGGCCCGGCCAGCCCAAGCCGCCGGGCCGTCGCCTGGCGGTCGAAGCTGTTGGGATCGCGCAGGACGTCGCCCAGCGGACGCTCGTCCAGGCGGACGTCGACCAGGGCCTCGTCCCGGCTGAGGCGGCCGTCGGCGTTGGCGTCGTAGCCCTGCATCATGCGGTCGACGCCCATGCCGTCGACCATAGCCAGGCCGAGGCCGACCGAGGCCCGCTCCTGGGTCGAAAGGCCCCGGCCCTTCCAGGCATACCAGTCCTGGGCCGCCAGGTGGATCGTCTCGAGCTCGTTCCGCGACAGGCTACCGTCGCGGTCGGCATCGGCGAAGCGCCAGCCGACGTCGACGCAGCGCGCCGAGGGCTGCTTCTCGCAGATCGGCGTGCTCGACCGGAGGAACTTCTCGAAGGCGACGGCGCGCGGCGTCGGGACGGCCGCCTGCTCGCCGGCGGCGCTCGTCGCCAGGCACAATCCAATTGCGGCCAAGGATAGCCAGCGGGTCTTCACGTCGCGCGTCCCTCCTTAAGGGCCCGAATGGAACACGCCAATTGCGGCAAGATCGGGGCCGGTCAAGTCCTCAAGGCTCGTCATGCCCGGCCTTGAGCCGGGCATCTCGTGCCACAGGCCGGAGACCCGCGGGTCAAGCCCGCGGGTGACGAGTCAGGATTGGAGCTCGATAGCTACCTCATAAACGAATGCTATTCAATTATCGCTGTGCGTCCGCGTGCGGGTTCGTATAATGCGCGGCAAGCGACGGAGCGGAGCGACGATGCGTATCACGGCCATCCACGAAAAGACCATCGGCATCGCCTCCACCATGCGCAACGCCGACATCGGCTTCGACGAAATGACGGCGAGCCTGATCGCGGTCGTCACCGACGTCAAGCGCGACGGCCGGCCCGTGG